>FWWM01007746.1_pt1 | contig 21245 bp, 20 predicted proteins | sample 2228351 | NCBI WGS metagenome assembly FWWM01 (sample SAMEA103939774, study PRJEB20133) | metagenome
TAAAAATTATATTATTATATTTTTTTAAAATTAATTATAATTAAAATTATTTAATTTTGAAAAAGGGGTAGTTAAAAATGGTAGGGGTTAATAAAAGAACGGTAGATATTAGCGGCAAATCTGCACTGATAGTAGTAGATATACAGAATGATTTCTTGCCGGGGGGTGCTCTCGCAGTTCCTGATGGTGATAAGATAATTCCAGTGGTCAACGAGTACATAAGTATATTTGAGGAGAAGGGGGTGGATATATTCGCAACACGTGACTGGCATCCGGAGGACCATATATCATTCACACACAGGGGTGGTCCATGGCCTCCCCATTGCGTACAAAACGCTTATGGCGCTCAGTTCCATCCGGACCTGAAACTCCCGGAGAGAGCTCATATCATATCAAAGGCGGATCAGCCCGATAAGGAGGCATACTCAGGATTTGAGGGTACAAACCTTGCTGAGGAACTTAAACAGAGGGAAATTGAAGCTCTCTTCATATGCGGTCTTGCTACAGATTATTGTGTGAAAAATACTGTCCTTGATGCCATTAAAAATGGGTTTAAAGTTTATTTGCTTGTAGATGCTATAAGGGGTATTGACCCTGTAGGTTCTGAAAAAGCCATACAAGAGATGAAAGAGGCGGGAGCTCAGCTTATCACGATCGAAGATGTAAAATCCCCACTGGAAAAGATAAAAGAGACTGTGGATAAAGTCGCAAAAGAAAGCATAGATGAAATCTCAAAGAAAGTCGAAGAAGTCACTGAGAAAATAGAGGAAGTTGTTAAGGAGAGGATAGAGGAGACGAAAAAGAAGATATTGCATGCGGTCAGAAAAGGTGAGAAAGATATAGAAAAGAGAAAAAAGAGAATATCAAAGAGTTTTGAGGAGGCGACAAAGAGTGTAACAGAAGGACTAAAAAAGACTGTTGAAAATGTTGCAAAAATGATAACCCAAGCTGCTGAGAAGATAAGAAAAGAAGTTGGAGTTCCGGAAAGAGAAAGGAAACCCACACGAAAGCCTGCTCCAAAGAAGGCAAAAGCAATTTCCCCCCGGAGGGAGAAAAAAATCCTCCGGGAGGAAAAGAAGAGGAAAGGAGGTGTAAAACCTATGGCAGCAGCAAAGAAAAAAACTAGTCCAAAAACCAAAGGGAAAGAAAAAAACAAAAAGAAAAAGTAAAATGAAAAAGGGGGGTGTTTATTAAATCCCCCCTTTCAAAATATGATATGCATCGTTGCAGGAGGAACAGGTGGACATATTACCCCAGCGCTCGCTCTATGTGAGGAACTTGAAAAAGATAAAATCTTCATAACGGGAGAAGGAAGCAGAAGGGGAGAAAGAGAATTTGCACAGCATATAAAGAGAGCGGTAGGGGGAGAGAAGAATATTTTTCATGTCAGTGTCAAACCTATTGTTGGTAAGAGATTAGGAGCAATCGGTGGAGTTTTTTCAGCGATAAAATCTATACCAGAAGCAAAAAAGATATTGGAGAGGGTAAATCCGGATCTTGTTATAGGATTTGGTGGCTATGTTTCAGGTCCTGTATGTCTCGCTGCGAAGCTCATAGGGAAAAAAGTTTATATACATGAGCAAAACAGTGTTATGGGACTTACAAACCATCTGCTCTCTATCTTTGCAGATGGGATATTTCTGTCTTTTCCAAATACCGAAATTCTTCCCATGTTTTCAAAAAAAGCTATTTTCACTGGGATGCCACTCAGGCGCAAGCTCAAAAGTGACCTTGAGAGAGCCGAGGAGGAGAAGAAGAAATTAGGAAAAGGAAAACTAACAGTCTTTATTGTAGGGGGAAGTCAGGGGTCGGTAGCTCTAAATACTTTATTTTTGTCAGCTATAAGGAAGTTTCGCGAAAGAGGGATTCTGCCACCTTTGAACATATTTCATCAGACCGGTGATTTCTCTTTTGATTGTGTCAGGGGTTTTTATGAAGATATTGGGTTGAAAGCTTGTATTTTCCCTTTCACTGATGAGCCTGGATTTTTTCTTGGCATGTCTGATTTTGTTGTGTCACGCGGTGGTGCTGTTTCGGTTTTTGAGATAGCGTTCGCGAGAAAACCTGCGCTTTTTGTCCCTCTCCAGGGCTCGGCGGGAGACCATCAGTTCAAAAATCCCGCAACCTTGCTTGGAGATGCATGTTTTATATCAAGACAGAACAATGCTACCAAATTTGAGGTAAATTTGTTTGAACTTATGCGCGATGATGTGCGCCAAAAAATGAGGAAGAGAATTCAGAAAATAGATATACCAAATTCTATACAAAAAATAAGAGAAATTCTGAAAGTTTAATTTCAAGTGCGACCTCTATCACTTCATGCAAACCTGGGAGGTCCATAGTTGACAGGGAAGGATAAAGAGCATACACTTTGACAGAGATTTTTCTGTGCTTGGAATTCAACATGAAATATGAATTGTGAATTATGTGTCCGCTGAACGATGGTGACGAAATTCGGTCTAAACTGTTTTACTATATTGCGTGGGTTTTGAATTTTTCTGTCGGGCAAAAGGTAATGATGTCTTGCCAAAGATAAGACGGTGACGAATTTATTCGGTCCTATGTGATTATGGCGTGCAAAGTTTGTATTTTGTGAGATCGCTGAAAAATCATCTTATGTGATATCTCAAAGTTTTTTCTCTTCCCATCCTGTCTATTTTTATCTCAAAATATGTTTCGTTCTGTATATCAGACATAATTTTGAGTAGCACCTGTGGATTTGATATTGGTATGTTGTTTACGCTCTTTATCACATCACCGTCTTGCAATCCTATTATTCTGTAGAAGCTTGAAGGAGAGATATTCACGAGCCTAAAACCCTGTATTGCGCCGTCTTTTATGTATGGAATTGCTCTTGCGGAAACAAGCAAATTTCCCATGTCGGAGAAGTTAGCTTGAACAAATTCTCTTTTCACCTCATATGTGTCTTCACCGATTTGTATGAGGTCAGGTCGGTCCCCCATCTTTCCAACTATCCTGTATTCATCTACATAATTTTGAGGTTGAGATACGCCCTCTTCTCTGAGGGCACTTTCCGCTTCTCTAAGGGCACTTTCCGCAAATTTCTTCTCATCTGCATCAAAGAGAAAAAGAATCTCTTTTCTATCCCCTCTTATTATCTCAATTCTATCGTTTTTTATTTCTGATATGACTGCTCCCGGCTCTATCTGTTCTCCGAGTTTCTTTACCATTATTCCCGTGTTCCCGGGACCCGCTCCTCTTGCTCCATGTGGGGATATGAAAGCTATCTTATCTCCATTTCCAACGATTGTTCCCATGAGCTTGTATGTTGCGGAAAGAGGGGAGATGACAACTTCCTTTATCTCCTCCTTTTTCTCCTCCTCTTTTTTCTGTTCCCTCCCGAAAATTCCCTTCTCCCACAAAAAGCTCAGATTTTCTGGGTCAGTAAAGTTTGGCATGACACCATCTTTTTCTCTTTGGACAGTTTTCTGCTTTTTCGGATGTATTTCTATTTCTTTTTCTCTTTCTCTCATGTATATTTTCAATATTTCAATTGCAGAATGTGATGAGAAAATCCCAAAAAGGAAAACGAGAGCAGATGTTAATATTTTATCTTTTCTTATCACAATTATATTTTATTCATTCATACAGAGCTGTTTTTTTTAATATAAGAATTTTAAGCTTTTGTAGATTAAAATCGGTTTTGTGGTGAAGGATTTTATGGTGAAGGATGAGATAACCTTTTCAGACCTTTTTGAATTCAAAGATGATAAGATAGTTGGGTTCAAGGTCGTGGATAAATCTTTAGTTTTTGACCTGCATACTCCTTTGTCTGCTGAATTGGTAGATGGGATACGAAGTGGTAGGATTGAGGTGAAACCTGTAAGTATATTCAGCGATGAGGGCGTTGACATAATGAGACATTCTTGTGCCCATGCACTCGCACAGGCGGTAAAAAGACTTTTCCCAGATACCAAACTTTCGGTTGGACCAACTACTGAAGTTGGCTTTTTCTATGATTTCTATCGTCAGGGGGGGTTTACAGAAGAGGACCTCAAAAAGATAGAGGATGAAATGAGAAAGATAAAGGGAGAAGCTCTCATGATAGAAAGATATGAGATGAGAAGAGAAGAAGCGATAAAGATGTATATGGAGATGGGGGAAGATTTCAAAGTTAAGATACTTGAAGATATAGATGACGAAGTTGTGTCATTTTACAGGCAGGGGGAATTTTTTGACTTGTGCAGGGGGCCGCATGTCATATCAACGGATATGCTTGGGGAGTTCAAGCTCACTTCAATTTCTGCGGTGCATTTTAGGGGTGATGAAAATGCTCCTATGCTTACTCGTATATATGGGGTTGCCTTTCCAACAAAACAACAGCTTGACCAGTATTTCAGAAGAATTGAGGAACTCAAAAAGAGGGATCACAGAAAGCTTGGGAGGGAGCTTGAGCTTTTCCTTATAGATGAAGACAATATCGGACCGGGGCTCGTCATATGGCTTCCAAAAGGCGCAAGAGTCAGGAGAATTATAGAGGATTTTCTCCTTGAGATTCATGAGAAAAGAGGATATAAGCTGGTGAATACTCCTCATATAGCCAAGTTGAACCTTTGGAAGACATCAGGACATCTTGATATGTATGGTCAGTTTATGTTCCCATCTATGGATCTTGGTGATAAGACCGGATTTGGAGTGGTGATAGGAACTGATAGAGGGGGTAATGTAGAAGGTGTTATGAAGCGTCGTATTTCGGAGAGCTTTGAGAGCGATATAGGTTATTCCGAGGGTATGAGTTATCAGCTCAAGCCCATGAACTGTCCATTTCACATAGCGATTTTCAAGTCAAAGACGCGGTCATACAGGGAGCTGCCACTGAAGTTTTTTGAATTTGGCACTGTTTATAGATATGAGCGTAGCGGAGTTCTGCATGGGCTTTTGCGTGTCAGAGGTTTTACCCAAGATGATGCTCACATTTTTTTACGTCTTGAGGACATAGAGGATGAGGTTTCTGATGTTCTTGATATCGTAAAGTATGTTCTTTCCTCTTTTGGTTTTTCTGAATATTTTGTTTATCTTTCCACGAGACCTTCAAAGAGGGTTGGGACTGATGATGAGTGGGATTTTGCGGAATCTGCTCTCAGGGCGCTTAGGAGAAACAAAATTAATTTTGAATTAGACCCCGGCGAGGGGGTATTTTATGGTCCGAAAATAGATGTGAAAGTAAAAGACACTTTGGGTAGAGTTTGGCAGTGTTCAACTATTCAACTTGATTTTAACCTTCCGAGGAGATTTTCTGCCTTCTATGTAGATGCGGAGAACAGATTTAGACCCGTTTATATAATTCATCGTGCCATTTTGGGTTCGTTTGAGAGATTTTTTGCGGTTTTGATAGAGCATCTTGCGGGGAATTTCCCTCCGTGGCTTTCTCCCGTTCAGTGTGTGCTTATACCTGTTACTGATAGCTCTCAGGATTATGCACTTTTTGTGTTATCAATACTTGATAATCTTGGTATAAGGTGTGAGTTTGATTCTTTGACGGGTCAGCGCCTTTCAAAGCGAATACGTAATTGGGAGGTCAGGAAAGTTCCTTTTATGTTAGTGTTGGGTGATAAGGAAAAAAATGAAAAAAGTATAACTATAAGAGAAAAAGGAAAAGGTATAAAAACATTGTCATTTGATGACGGTATAAATTATCTTATTGAGTTATGCAAAAGAGGTTCTGGAGAGTAGGAAGGCAGATAAAGGCAAGCGAGGTAAGGGTCATAGATGAGAACGGTAAACAGATCGGAATACTTCCCTTACATGAGGCTATAAAAATAGCGGAGGAAAGAGGGCTTGACCTTGTTGAAGTTGCGCCAGACGCAAATCCTCCTGTGTGTAAAATAGTGGACTTCGGTAAGTTCCTCTACGAACAGAAGAAAAGGGAAAAAGAGATGAGAAAAAGTCAGAAGGTTATTGAGGTCAAGGAAATGCGGTTTTCCCCGAAGATTCAAGAACATGACATACAGATAAAGGCAAGAAAAATAAGGGAGTGGCTCGGGGAGAATAACTCGCGTGTCAAGATAGTTGTGAGGGGCAAGGGAAGAGAGGCTTTGCATGAAGAGGTTCTCAGAGCAACTATAAATAGGGTAATGAGTTATCTTGTTGACATAGCTGAGATGGAGAAACCCCCGTGCAAGGAGGGTAGAGATATTGTTGTCATTGTTGTCCCAAGGAAAAGGTAGGTTAAACTCTTTTTATGTTTTCTGTTATTGTCCTCTGTATAACCCTTGACAGCGCAATGAAGAGGGCACTTGAATATAATCTTCAGATGCGTGCAGGTTTATATGAAGTTGAGTCTGTGGGTTATTCGGCAAAAAGTGCTTGGAGTGCTGTCCTACCCGTTTTCAACGCTAACTTTTCACATTCGCGCCAATTCGAGCTACCCGAGGCAAATATTATGGGCGTGAAAACTAAAGTGGGAACCAAGGAGCAGAGTAATATCTCGCTTTCCTTATTTCAGTCAATTCCATTGGATGGTTCTTCATGGAGTATCAAGAGGGCGAGAGACTTTGAGTTCAAAAGTCAGCTTCACCGCTTCAAAAGTATGGAGCAAGAGCTTGCATTTTCTGTTGCATCGCTTTATATAAACATAGCCAGACTTAAGGAGTTCAAGGATATAGCCTTGAAGAACATAGAGAGGATGAAAAGGAGGCTTGAATCTGCGAGAGAACTTTTTGACGCTGGAGTTATTCTGCGGGCGGACCTTGTGAGGTTTGAGGCAGCCTATCAGGATGCCATACTTCAGCTCGAGGAGACAGAACTCAATCTTGAGCGTGCTCTTATGAATTTTTCTTTCTTGCTTGGCTATCGTCAAGAGATAGTGAGCCCGACACAGTCAATCGAAGAGCTCATAAGAATATATGACCCATATTCCTTTTTCAGGAAACTTGAGGTAGAGAAGGAAAAATTTCCTTATATCGTAGATTCGGCGGATGATATAAACTCTTTGAAGTATGCGGTGCAGAGCTTGGGAGCTCTTGCCAGTGCGGAAAGAGGAAGGCTTCTCCCACGACTTTCTGTAGGTTTCTCTCTGCTCAACTCATTTGGAGGTTTTGTAGAGCAGAGAAACATACCCTCTTTGTCTTTTGGGATATCGCTTAACTTCGATTTTGGGGGGACTATTTTTTCGTATCTTGCATTAAGGAGGAAAAAAGCTTCTTTGGAGGTTCAGCTTGAAGACCTGGAGATAAGGAAGATGTATGAGCTTGATGTTTCTATTAGGGAATTTCATATAGTTTCTGATAAAGTTGAGGTTGCGCGCAGAAAACTAAGTGTATCTGAGGAAGCTTTTTTCGTTGCAGAACAACTTTTCGATCAGGGTAAGATTACTGCTACAGAACTTCTTGATTATGAGATGCAGTTAAGAAGCTCTCAGATGGAAGTCAAAGATGCGCAGGCTCAGCTACTTGATCTTATGTTCAGAACAAAAAAGATTATCGGTGATATATTAAGTTAAGTAGAGAATGGTAAATTTAGAGAGTGGTAAATTTTTATGAGAAAGGGAACAAGATTTATCACACTTGCTTTGGCCTCTGTCGGTTTTTTGGGTAGTCTTTATATTGAACTTTTTCAGAACCAGAATCCTTGTCATTTCTGCTTGGTAATAAGATATAGTATGCTTTCCATTTTCCTCATATCGCTCGTTGGAATTTTCTCTAAGTATATTTTTTATTTTTCTCTCCTACCTATTGCGGTTGCAGGGTATGCAGATGCCAAACTTATTGCTCTTGAAAGAAATATTGACATTGGAATTTGCACTGGGGTGGTTTGTGAAACCCCAATTTTTCTCGGAGTTCGTCTTTCGGTCTGGGCTATGTTTATAATCACCTCAATATTTCTGGCTCTCTTTGGAGATATTCTGTCTGAACTGCTCAGAATTAGAAAAGAACGATTAAAATATAAAAGAAAGTGGCATGATATAGATAGGGAATTGAAAAGGGGGGAGGATTAGGAGAAGCTCACCGGAGATGAAAGATAAGGTTGTAGTAATTAGGCTTAGTTCCCTCGGTGATGTTGTGCTATCCACGGTTATTGCTGAAGTTCTTGCGGATAATTTTGATGTATTTTACATAACAAAGGAATATTTCAAGCCAATATTTGAAGGTAATCCTAAGGTAAAGGGAGTATTCACTATACCTTCTCATCCATCTGTTTTAGATGCTGTTGAAGTTTCCTTTTACGTAATGAGAGAGAAACCGAAATTTATTCTTGATGCGCATGACAAAGTTTTGACTTCTCTTATAAGGAGGCTCATAGACCCCATTGGTAAAAAAACATATGTATGGGATGCTCAGAGGTTAAAAAGGAGATTAGCAATTTTCACCCAAGATTTGAGCGATATAAAACCTGTTGTTTCAAGATTTGTTCAACTTGCATTTTCTGTATATTCCTCTGGGCATTATTCGAATTATTTGCCGGGACCGGGGCAATGCTTTTATCCTCGAGTGTATCCCCCAGCTGAACCTCGATCTCATGATATTTATACTTTTTTCAAAAGTTTGGGAGATTATATTGTTATTGCTCCTGAGTCGTCGCGTGCGACGAAAAACTGGGATTTTTTAGAGAGTTTGAAGCTTGCTCGTGAGATTGAGAGGCGAGGACTGACACCTGTATTTGTTGGGAAGCGTTTGGAACATAAAAATTTATTTTTTCCTTTTCCCTCATTTTTCAATTTGGATCTGACGGATCTCAAGTATATTGTTTCGCGTGCTCGCGCTGTTGTAAGTGTTGATTCAGGTATAATGCATCTTGCGACTGCTATGGATGTTCCTACTGTTGCCATATTCACATCAACAGTGCGGGAGATGGGTTTTGAGCCTTACGGAAATGGTGGAATAAAAATTTTGGAGCTGAATATAGGATGCAGACCTTGTTCTCTTCACGGTAAAAATAGATGCCCTCGTGGACATCATATTTGTGCTAAGGTTCCTTATAGTCTTGTTTTGGAAGCTCTTTTTAAATAAAGATTTATTAAATAAAGATTTATTTTTGTTATTCATGGATTTTTTGTCGGTTATTTCTATTGTTGCTATTTCAAACAGCATATTTATTTTTGTTATTATGGATTTTTTGGGCAAGCTATTTGCTTTTTTGCAGAAGGATCTGAAGATTTTGTTTCGTGATATATTTTTTTTTGTTTTTTCGCTCGTTTTTGCGCTTGTGTGCACTGTGTTGTTCTCAATGATCCTTCCAAGGGTTTCGGATAACCGTTTTGAGCTCCTTTGGCTGGTTTTTCTTTTCGTCTCTGTTTTCCCACCCATTGATCTGATGAGATATGAGAAGGAAATCATGGGGCATCTCTCCATGCTTCGGTTAGGTTCCGTTTTCTTTCTGTCGAAGTTTCTCCTTGTTCTTCTTATAGCTTGGATTTTTGGGTTTTTTGTCTTTTTTACGTTTTTCTTCTTCCTTAATTTTGTTCCTTCCCTTCTTATGCTTCTTTCATTTTTTATTTCATCTTTTGGTATATGTTCTCTCTCTATACTTTTCTCGCTTTCTGTGATAAAGGGTGAGTTCGGTTTCCCTGTATATATAATTCTTTTTCCCCTTTATATACCTGTTGTGATATCTTCCGTTGAGTTCGGATACGGGAATTTATCTGCCCTCAAAGTTCTTGTTGGTTTTGATTTGATAAATTTTTCTTTATCTTTTGCATTATTTGATCTTGGAGACTAATTTTTTTCCATGTATCTACCTTTTGTAATAGAACAGACTTCCCGTGGGGAGAGGGCATATGATATATGGAGTCGTCTTCTGAGCGAAAGAATAATATTTTTGGGAACTCCTATAACTGACCAGGTTGCAAATCTTATTATAGCACAACTTCTTTATCTTGATTCTGAGGAGCATGAGAAAGATATTTATCTTTATATAAATTCTCCGGGTGGGAGTATAACAGCTGGTCTTGCTGTTTATGATACCATGCAGTATGTCAAATCAGATATAGTTACGATATGCATAGGTCAGTGTGCATCTATGGCAACTGTTCTTCTTTCTGCTGGGACGCCTGGCAAAAGGTTTTCTCTGCCGCATTCAAGAATAATGCTACACCAGCCTTGGGGTGGAGTTGAAGGAACCGCCCAAGATATTCAGATTCACGCAAAGGAGATCCTGAGACTGAGGGGGATTTTGAATAATATACTTGCACAGCATACCGGACAGCCCGTATCTAAAATAGAACAGGATACACAGCGTGATTTTTTTATGTCCGCCGATGAAGCTCTGGACTATGGTATCATAGACAAAATAATATACCCCCAAAAGCAGGCACAGAAACAAAAGCTGTCAAAAAAATGATATAAACGAGATTTATTTAAATACACATAGATATGATCATGTCTGACAAATGGATACGTGAGATGGCACTTAAAGGTATGATAGAACCTTTTGAGGAGAAGCTTGTGCGTTATGGTGTTGTGTCCTATGGACTTTCATCTTATGGATATGACTTTCGCGTTGCGGATGAATTCAAAATATTTACAAATGTTTCTTCAACGATAGTTGACCCCAAGAATTTTGATGAAAGGTCCTTTGTGACTGTCAGGGGTGACTTTTGCGTAATTCCGCCAAATTCATTTGCTCTTGCCCGTTCAGTTGAATATTTCAGAATACCTCGTGATGTGCTTGCCATATGTCTTGGGAAATCCACCTATGCCAGGTGCGGCATAATAGTCAATGTGACACCGCTTGAACCTGAATGGGAAGGATATCTTACTGTTGAAATATCAAATACAACTCCTCTTCCTGCAAAAATATATTCGGGAGAGGGGATAGCACAGATAATTTTCCTCAGAGCAAGCGAACCATGTGAGGTATCTTATGCGGATAGAAAGGGAAAGTATATGAAACAAAAAGGTATAGTTGTGCCGAGGGTGGAATGAGATGAAAAAGGGAAAGGGCAAATGGAAAGACCTCAGACATCATAAGAATGATAAGAACAAGAATATAAATTCCGAATTTTTGTTTTACCGTGCTCGCATAGATGAGATAGATAGAAAGATACTTTCTCTCCTTGATGAGAGGGCAAAACTTGCTCTCAAAATATATGACATAAAGAGAAAAAATGATATTTCTGTTTTTGACCCTATAAGAGAGGATGAGAAGATAAAGTGGGCGTATGAAAATGTGTTTTATTTTCCACCACAGTCAGCTGCTTCTGTCTTTGTTGAGATTTTTTCTGGCACAAGGAAGCTATGGGGAGATATACGCGTTAGTTATCTTGGACCTGAGGGTAGTTTTTCACATGAAGTAGGGATTTCCGTTTTTGGTAGTTCGGTTATTCTTATTCCATCAAGGGATATAGAGGAGGTTTTCAGGTCTGTCTCAGCAGGTGATGCTGATTATGGGGTTGTTCCTATTGAGAATTCACGAGATGGACTTGTTGGGGAAACCCTCGACGCACTCATGTCATACGACACATCAATAGTGTATGAAGTTTCTTTTCCCATATCTTTCGCCTTCCTTTCAAATGTCCAGTTAGATAAAGTCAAAAGAATATACTCCCATCCCAAAGCTATAGCTCAATGCTCAAGGTGGATAAAGGAAAATCTGCATCATGCCGAGATAATTTATACAAGTTCAACATCTGAAGGCGCCAGACTTGCATCCGAAGATGAGCGAGCAGGAGCAATAGCGTCAGAGAAGGTTGCAGAAATATTCAAAATCAAGGTGTTAGAAAAAAATATACAAGATTCCCATGGAGAGAGAACAGATTTTATCATAATAAGTAAGTTTGCCAAGGGCGATAGGGAAATTAGCGCAGCGTTATGGAAGAGCTTAGGAACTGGCAAAGACAAAAAGATGTCTCTGTGTTTTTCCGTTATAGATAGACCAGGTGCTTTGTTTCATGCCCTTGAACCTCTTGCGAAAAGAAAAATTAACATGAAAAAAATTCATTCAAGACCGGACAGAGTAACAAAAAGATATAACTTTTTCATTGAGATTGAATGTGCAAGAGGTAAAAATATTGATGAAGCACTGAGCGAGATGGGGGAGCGAGTGTTGTTTATGAAAATCTTTGGGGAATATCCATACAGAAAGATGTGAATGCGGTGAGCACAGCAAACCTCACAGCACACCAAACTGAGAAAATATGTTCTGGAGATTTTCACCGACAATCTGTAAAAATACATTCATCTCAAACTGGTTAGGTCTTGAAAAATCATTACCTTCAATTTTATTTGCATACGGAGAGCCTTTAGTGGTCAGATAATTCCTCAGAAATTTTTTATTTATATAGATAAGTCCGTAGAAATCAGGGCTCTGTAACCCCATATATGGGAATATTGAGCTTACCCCATCCTTTTCTATGGTCGATGGTAATCTTACCCCCTTACCTGGGTTTGCTTTGATGGGAAAGTGTTCCTTATCCTCATACCACAGGATTTTCTCGCATTTTTCCTCATATTGTCCACTTATAAGCCTCCTTATTTTTGTTTTGGTGCAGTATTTGATGCACCTTGAGCGATCTTGAGTTAGTTGAATACATATATCTTTTTGCATATCTCCTATTTCCAATTGGCAAGCACTGGGACCCGATTTTGGACAGTAAAGCTGACATTTGACATCATCCTGAGATATAACTGGCTCCTGACATACCTCTACATTTATATCGCATGATCCGCCTTTTGCTATCTCAAAGCAGTATGACCTTTGCGGAAGTTTGCAGAAGAAGATGAATAAAGGGTTACTCTCGCCGAGTGGATTAATATCTGATGGCTCTGTCAGGCATTCCCATTCCAATAAAAGCTCATTTTTTTCTGTCCATGCAGGAAGAATATTTCTCAGTCCGATGGTTTGTGAGAAGAAGTCTTTGAAATTAAACTTTATCTCGTCGGGTATTATTCCTTTTATGATTCCTGCGAGGATAGCTGGGTCAACCAATTGCAGTATATTTTTAAGTGCTTGTTCGGGTAGCCCTGCTGTGCCTGTTGAAGACAGAAGAGATTCTATTATAAAATCAAATGCGCCTGTTTTGACTATTAAAAGGATAAAAAAGAGAGAAGCCTCGACCAATTTCCCCCATTCTATAGGTTTGCCATGTTCAAAGCTATCTTTCAGCTCAAGGAAGTATACCTCAAGGTCTGGTGGGGGAATCTCAATCGAAGCGAGCATTCTGTTTTTCTCTTCACTGAGCTCTTTATTTGCGAAAAATGTTGATGATGAAGGAAATGCTATCTCCCTTATTTTTCCATCTTGGGTTTTTCCTACAACCATGATTATATCATCATCCTGTGGGTCTGTTTCAGAGGCGAGCATCCTGTATGCTGTGATTACACCGTCCGCCATATTAATGAAGGCTTTTGGTATTTCATCTGTCCAATATTTTATTCCCCTCTTTGGTTCCAATCCGAGAAATGTTTCTCTCTCATTGAGTATGAATGGTAGCACATTTAATATTATAGACCGTGGGTTGGTTTCTAATGAACTAAAACCCCCAAGATTTGAAATGTACTCATTTATCCTCGTGAGATTTCTCAGGTCAAGGTGTATATCGATGGATAGCATAATTTTGAGAAATGCTTCAGCAAAGCTGAACCCAGCGTAAAGGAAGTTTGCATCTCCTGCATCGTAATCTCCTGCCATATCTACGTTCCAGAGAACTTTATCTTGGAATTTCACCTCCCATATAAGTGATGTGATTTGAAGTGACCATGTAGGGTCTTTTCTTGCGACTTCAAGGTTTTCAAGTATTATTTTTATAGGTCCAAGTAGGTTTCCTTCAAGTATATATGCTAGCAAGTCGTTCAAAGTTGTTTCGGAACCTGAAGATACTGCTTCAGCTTCACCGAGTTTTTTCTGCTGTATTTTTGGAGAGAGTCCCCCTATGAGTTGAGCTACTATATTCCCTATTTCGATTATTACTTTCTCGACATTTTTGAAGAATATAGCTGTTTGTGCTAGTGCGAGCCCGAACCTTGCCTTGGGGTCTTGAGGTGATGTTTTCACCACCTCTCCGAATTTTTGCGACGCGTTGATGAAATCTCCCAGCTCTATGTATTTAACTCCTTCTTCTATGAGTTTTTCAGTTTTATTTTGTTCCTTTTTGCATGCTAAGGTTTGAAACCCGAATATGATAAAAGCTAAGATTATTTTCCGCCACGCCCGCATAGTTTACCTACCTAAAAACAATCTGGTAGATAAAATTTCTGGCAATCCAGCAGCGCGTATTTTTCTTGACGCGCTTTCCACATCATATTTTAATCTTATCACCCTGTAAATTCCATCTTCAATTATTCCGAATGCGGAGAGCGGATTGCCATCTCTTGGCTGTCCAACGCTCCCCACATTTATGCATACAACCTTGAAATCGCTAAATTCTATTTCCTCTGGAGCGTCGACAAAAAATGTATCATCATTTTTTATTCCAAAGACGTATGTAATATGCGCATGCCCAGAAAAGCTTGCTTTAAAGCCCGCTCCTTCTATGAATTTGAGTGACCAGATAGCTGAATCACGTGTGATGAGATATATGAAATCCTCAGGTGAATATGGGGCACCATGAGAGAAGTAAAAAGGACGAAGTTCATATGTGAGTGGTAAAGATGACAGCCAAGCTTTGTGATGTGGATGAAGCACTTTACGTGTCCACTCTATTGCTTCTCTCGCATGCTCAACAAAATATTCTGATAAGTTGCTATCTACAACCGATGCATCATGGTTACCGAGAAGCACAACATCACAGTATTTACGCACAAGGTCGCAGCACTCATTTGGATTTGCTCCATAACCCACGATATCTCCAAGACATATTATCTTGTCAGGTTTTTCGGTCTCTATCCTGCGTAAAACTGCTTCAAGGGCTTCAAGGTTTGAGTGTATATCAGCTATAATTGCAATCTTCTCTCCCATCATTTAATTTTAATTTTTTCTCTTCTTTGTATCATGCTATTTTATTATTCTAATTCTGCAACCTTTATTATCCATGTTTCATCTTTGATTATTTGAAGGAGTTCTGATATTCTTTTTTTTATTTCTGGATGTATCAGGTCTTCTCCCATCTCAATGAGTGGGATGAGAACAAATTTTCTCATGTGAGCGAGTGGATGGGGTATTTTTAGTTCTTCATCCTCATATATACCGCCCTCCCAGAATATTATGTCTATATCTATTGGTCTTTTCTCCCATATCTTTTCATACATTCTGGATGCTCTGCGACCCATTATGACCTCTATTTTTCTGAGGAGTGCAAGAAATGATTTTGGTGGAAATTTTGATTTTACTCTGACACATAAATTCAAAAATGAATATGAAGGGAAACCCCATGATTCACTTTCATATATTGCAGATATTTTTTCTATTTCACATATTTCGGAGAGCATTTCAATCGATTTTTTTATATACCATGTGCGTGGTTCCTCGTTTGACCCTATGGAGAGCCAGTATCTCACATAATAAATTTTAGTATTATCAGTGAGATATAGCAATAACGGTTTAATTTCTCCCTTTCTTTTCTTCTTTTCTTTTTTTCTTCTCTTCTTTTTCTTTTTATATCACGACAAATTCAGATGTTACTTTAATGTCAGAAGACTATTCTATCCAATTCTTTTCACCTCTTTCGTTTTCCACTCTTTCGTTTTAGTCTTTACAAATTCAAGCACTACCTTCCTGTCCGAAAACGGTATCAATCCATCTTTTGTTATCTGGTATTCTTCGTGTCCCTTTCCTGCTATGATTATCACATCATTTTTATCTGCTTGTTCCATAGCCAGCCATATTGCTTTTTTTCTGTCTGGTTCAATTTTGATCTTATGAATATTTTTTATCCCCTTGATTATATCATCTATTATTGAGTTTGGGTCTTCACCTCGCGGGTTATCCGATGTTATCACTACTATATCTGCGATTTCCGATGATACTTTTCCCATTTCTGGTCTCTTTTCTTTGTCCCTCTCCCCCCCACAGCCGAATATCACACAAAGCTTCCCGCCATTTTTTTTCGCTATATATCTACCTTCTTTTAGCACTTCATATAGTGATTCAGCTGTATGTGCGTAGTCTACAAAAACATAAGGCGATGTGATAACTGCCTCCATACGTCCCGGCGGTGGAGATACGATCTCAAAAGCTTCATTTATTGCACTTTTCTCTATCCCTACTACCTTATTTAAAAATATGAATGCAGCGAGAAAATTCGTAAGATTAAAACCCCCTCTGAACATGCTTTTGAACTTTATCTTTTCGCCTCGCCATTTTATCGTGAACTCGGATTTGTCCGGATCATAACTTGAATCACTTGTGTCAAAGGTTATAACTTCTATTTCTCTTCGGTTCCCTCCTTTTCCTCTGCTGTCCCATCCTTCCCCTTTCAGTTCCTTTTCCGCTCTTTTACCCCATATATCTGAAGTATTTATTATCGCACATTTTACCTGTTTTAAAAAATCGAGCTTAGCCTTGAAGTAGTTTTCCTGACTTCCGTGCATATCAAGATGGTCTTTCCCAAGCCCCAAAAATATTCCAGCTTCAAATTCGATTCCATTTATTCTTTTTTGCAAAGTTGCTATTGATGTTACCTCTATTGCAAAATATTCGTAGTCCGATGAGTTGATTATTTTCAATGTATCTGGTGCTTCTGGAGTTGTCAGTTTCCACCAGACTGAACCTATCACACCACATCTTATACCGCAGAGTGTCATTGTCTCAGATATTATCTTTGCAGTTGATGATTTACCTTTTGTTCCTGTTATACCTACGATCGGTGTTTTTTGTCCCCAAAAGTTTCTTGCGATTTTTCCCATTGCTTCTCTTGTGTTTTTCAGAACGATGAATGTTGCTGACATCCATTTTTCAGCTCTTTTTTCATCCTCAATGAAAAACACTTCACAGCCCTTAAAATAAAGTTCTTTTATGAAGTTGTGTCCGTCATTTTTTTTTCCTCTCAGGCATATGAATGCGTTTTTTCTCCTCCATCGTGTTGTGTCAAATTCTACACCATCCACTTCTCTATCTATACCTATTACTTTGCAATCTATTCCTCTGATGAGTTCTGAGACTTTTTTCATGAGGTTTTGTTTATCAATTTGATTTTCTCTTTTCTATCTTTTTCTTTATTTCTGTGAGAGTTTTAATATCTTCTTCTGAGAGGTTTTTTGGTGTTGTTATTTTGACCCTGAGGTAGAGGTTTCCTCTTCTATGGTCAGCTCTTGGCATGCCCATGTCTTTTAATCTGAGAAGCGCACCCGAGTCTGTTCCTTCGGGTATCTTCACTTTCACCTCAGTTCCATCTGGAAGCACAAACGGAACTTCATCACCTAAAGTTGCAGATAGTGCATCGACAGATATATCGGATATTAAGTCTTCTCCCTGTATGACAAATCTTGGGTCTTGAATGATCTTTATTACAAAATCTATGTTTTCATACGATACTATGTCCCCCTCCCTTACTCCGGGTGGTATTTTCAAGTTTACTGTGCGGTAATGGATTGAAAATCCTCTACCCACACATTTTTGGCACACGTGCATCTTCTTCCCGTATCCTCTACATTCCGGACATGTCTGACTGAATGAGAAGAACCCCCTTGTAAAGCCTATCATGCCTTTCCCCCCACATTTTTTACATGTCTCTCCCTCTATCTCGCCGGTCCCACCGCACTTTTTACAGTTCTCCCTTACCTCTACATTCACATCTTTTCGTATCTCTTTGCCGGAGTATATCTCTCTCAGAGGAACCTCAAGTATTATCTGTCTTCTCTCTTCTTGGAATACTCTCCGCCCTCTTGAGCTTTTCCTTTTTTGCCTTACACCAAGTATATCTTCAATGAAGTCGGTAAAACCAAACAGGTCTTCTCCAAAAACCTGTCTTACGAATTCATCAAAGCTTGTTGTAGTATACTGCTGTGAGAAATCTTTGAAGTTCCCTCTCAGACCTTCTGCACCATACATGTCATATATCCTTCTTTTTTCTGGGTTAGATAATACCTGATATGCTTCGTTTATCTCTTTGAATTTTTCTTCCGCTTCTTTCTTTTTTTCTGCGGGAACTCTATCAGGATGCCATTTTTTTGCGAGTTCCCAGAAAGCCTTTTTTATATCCTCCTGAGTCGCGTTTCTTGGAACACCGAGTATCTCATAATAATCTTTCCCATTCATCACGGCCTATAATATATATAATTTACTTATTATATACTTTCATTTTGTATAACATATATTTTCTTGAAAATTTTTTAGCGCTCTACGGGGATTTCTCTTCCTTCTATTTCTGATGCTATTTCAATGAACTGTGTGGGTATTTCGTATGACTTGTTTTCCGCATAATCAAAAAACACCTGAATTGACTGTGCATCCACGACTTTTCTTCTTTTTGTCTGGGATTCCGCGATTATTATGTAATCAAATGGGAAACTCCTTCTTTTGAAGAAGGGTATCCTTATTCCTACCTTTACATATTCGTTGAGGAAAATCTGCTCTCTGTAAATACAAGTTATCTCTGCGAGGATGAATGAGAAGATATCTTTTCCAATTTTCTTTTCTGACGCAATTGATCTGATCTTGTTCATATACTCAACTCTTGCGGTTTCAAGAAATGCTATAGTTGAGACATTGTTTATGTGTCCCATCATGTCGGTGTCGCAGAAGCGAACTTGAATAGGAACCCATACCGAAAAATCTTCCGGCGAAAAGTTGAGTATATTTCTTGCTTCAAGAATTCTTTTCATGTCTCTTATTTTTCTTCACTTGGAATACCTCTTTCGCTTTTTTCTGGATCCTTTCATTTTATCTTTGTATGTTCATTTTTCGTGTGTTCGTTTTTCATCTTTTCATCTTTCATCGTTTTTCACTATTTTGATGAGTTTTTCTCCTGACACGATGGTTTTTCCCTCTGACACGAAAATTTCCTCAACCGTTCCATCTATCGGTGATTTTAAGCTGTTTATCATTTTCATAGATTCGAGTTCCATCAGTACCTCGCCCTTTTTAACTTTTTGATTTTTTCTTACAAATACTTTCCTGACAAGTCCCGAGAATGATGATTTGAGTAATGAAATATTTTCATCTTCTTCCTCTTGTTGTGATGTGGATGTTATGAACTCAGCTCTGAAGCTCTTTCCGTTTATTTCGAACACAGTTTCATAGCTTGACGAATATACTCCATTTATTCTATATTTTACCCCATTTTCATCTTCTACTATGAATTCTCCTGCCGGTGAGCTTATTAACTTAAATGAGTATGTTTTTCCTCCGGTTTTCACCTGAATTGTCTGACCATTTAAACTGATATGTCCCTCAATAGTTTTTCTGTTATGAGTTTTTATTTTTATTCTCATATTATTTAATTCCCTTAAATTACTTTAATCTTGGCTGTGTTCTCCCAAAGTGTTTCCAACTCGAAAATTTCCATGTTTTTTGTTGGTGGTTTTGCGGACCTTCGTTTATTTCTGCATGACTTATTCCGGTTGGTTTTCTATTTGAGGTAAGATATGCTCCAACGATTAGTAACGCATCTGATATTTTGTCCTCCTCATCTCGCCATTTTTTGTAATCTTCAAGTATTTTTGACATGCTCCATGTGTTTATATCTCCTTTTCTGAAATCTGGGTGTTTGAGCACAAATCTGAAAAATGGTATGTTATTTTTTATCCCTTGAATTTTCAGCTCGTCGAGTGCGACAATGATTTTATCTATCACATTATCTCTTGTTTCTTCTTTTGCTATGAGTTTGAGTAACATGGGGTCATACTGTGAAGGTACTTCGCATCCTGGATAAAGCCAGCCATCGCACCTTATACCGGGGATTGACGGTTCTCTGTAGAATGTGATTTTCCCTCCTGATGGCATAAAATCGTTATCCGGGTCTTCTGCATATATTCTGAGTTCCATGGCATGCCCTTGTATTTTTATATTCTCCTGAGCTATGTCAAGTTTTTTCCCTTCCGCAATCTTTATCTGTCTTTTTATGAGGTCAATTCCAGTAACGAGCTCGGTTACAGGGTGCTCAACCTGTATTCTGGCATTTATCTCAATGAAGTAAAATTTCCAATCTCTATCTACAATGAACTCAACCGTTCCGGCATTTGTATATCCTATTTTTTTCATGATTTTGACCGCGGATTCGCACATCTTTAGTCTGATATTTTCTGGGAGTTTGGGAGATGGAGACTCCTCTATTACTTTTTGGTTTCTTCTCTGCAGGGAGCAATCTCTTTCAAAGAGGTAGATGTAGTTTCCATGTTCATCTGCGAGTATCTGTATTTCTATATGTTTTGGCTCCTTTATGTACTTTTCTACGTATATTCTTGGGTCTCCGAATGCTGCTTTTGCCTCTTCTGATGCCTGTTTGAAAAGATGTTGGAAATCTTCTTCGGAGTGCACAGGCCTCATTCCTTTCCCACCTCCTCCTCCTGCTGCTTTGAGGAGAACAGGGAATCCTATATCTTTTGCTATTTTGAGAGCTTCATCTGGAGATGAAGTTGCATGACTGCCTGGCACTATTGGCACCCCGGCCTCGTGTGCTTTTTCCCTTGCCACCGCTTTATCACCGGACATATGCAAAGCTCCGGGATTTGGTCCAATAAATTTTATCCCTGCTCTCTCACATTCTGATGCAAATTCTTCCCTCTCAGATAGGAATCCGTATCCTGGGTGTATAGCATCAGCTTTCGCCCTCTTCGCAACTTGTATTATCTCATCAATATCAAGGTAGCTTCTTATTTCATATGATTCGTCGGAAATAAAACGCCATATCCCACCTTTGTCTTGCGGCGAATAAACTGTTATCACTTCTTTTCCGAGTTCCTTTGCGGTTCTGCATATTCTCACAGCTATCTCACCACGGTTCGCAATAAGTATTCGCTTTATCTCTGGCATAATTTACCTTATATAGTTATTTGTTTAGCATTTTTTGTTTTCATCAATTTAATTTTATGGGGTTTTATTAAATCGCAATAGATATAAAATTGTTATATAGTAATTTCACGAACTTTTCAAAGAAAAAATGAAAAAAGTGTCCCACGCTGAAGAAATTTGTGTTAACTAAGCCACTGTTTTCAATTGGGACAGAGGAGTTTTCTCACTACATAAAAGGTCTTTTATTTTCATGCATATACACTATTTGAGTTGACATACAAGATTCCCATTTTTTTATGTTCCCCCTGATTTCTTTGGTCAATCTCGATCTCCTTTTTCATCCGCAGTTTTTTATTTTTAATCCCTCAATCCCTCCTAAAAGAATTTATCCACCTTCTTACTATCTAAGATAATGTCTTAGCTTTTTGTTTGACTCCTTGAGAGGATAGCTTGGTATCTGT
>FWWM01003418.1_pt1 | contig 21235 bp, 19 predicted proteins | sample 2228351 | NCBI WGS metagenome assembly FWWM01 (sample SAMEA103939774, study PRJEB20133) | metagenome
GGGGAGGGCTTGCTGACCCCACAGGGAGGGGGATGGGGAAACCCGGTTTCCCCGTATTTTCACATCAGGTCTGAAATCATGCCAACGCGATGAGTGAATCATTGCCGCGACGGATTGTTATCAAACTCGGCACCAGTGTGCTCACCGCGGGCACCGACCGGCTCAACCGCCCCTATATGGTCGGCCTGGCGCGACAGGTGGCGACCCTGCGCGAGCGGGGCTGCCAGGTGCTGCTGGTGTCGTCGGGGGCCATCGCGGCCGGTCGCGAGCGGCTCGGGGTTGCGCTGCACCAGCGTTCGCGGGCCAACGTGCCCCTCAAGCAGGTCTTTGCTGCCGTGGGCCAGAGCCGGCTCATGCACCTCTACGAGCAACTGTTCGAAATCTACGGGTTGCAGGTGGCCCAGGCTTTGCTCACCCGCGATGACCTGCGCGACCGGCGGCGTTACCTGAATGCGCGCAACACTCTGACCCTGTGCCTGGAGCGCGGCATCGTACCGATTATCAACGAAAATGATGCCGTGGTCACTGCCGAGATCCGGGTGGGCGATAACGATAACCTCTCGGCCCTGGTCGCCAGCCTGGTGGGAGCCGATCTGTTGCTGATCCTGACCGACATTCCCGGTCTCTACAGCGCCGACCCGCGGAGCGACCCGTCGGCCGAACTGATCCCCGAAGTGCCGGTGATTGATGAGCGCATCTGGGCCGTCGCCGGGGGCGCTGGCACCGCCCGGGGCACCGGCGGCATGCGCACCAAGATCCAGGCGGCCGATCTGGCCACCCGCTCCGGCACGACGGTGGTCATCGCCTCGGGGGCAGAACCCGACGTGATCCTGCGTGTGGCTGCTGGCGAGCGCGTCGGCACGCGCTTCCCGGCCCACGCCACCTACCCCGATGCCCGCCGCCGCTGGATCCTGGCCGAAACCGCGCGCCTCAGCCGCCTGGTGGTTGATGCCGGCGCCGTTGCGGCTCTGGTGCGCCACGGTCGCAGCCTGCTGCCGGTGGGGATCGTCGCCGTGGAGGGCGAGTTCGACCGCGGACAGACCGTGCGCATCTTCGCCCCCGATGGTCGCGAGATCGCCCGCGGGTTGACCCAGTACCGCGCCACGGATGTGCGGGCCATCAAAGGGCTGCACTCGGCCCAGATTGCCGAGACCCTGGGCTATGACTACGGGCCTGAGGTGGTGCATCGGGACGATATGGTGGTGCTGCTGTGAAGCCGGGGCGCTGCCGCACCTGAGGCGTGGCAGCGCCGCGCCTCTATGTGCAAACCCTCCCCTCAGGCAGTGGCGCGGGGAACCCCGGGTTCCCCATATGTTCACATTAGACGGTCATGCGCATGGCGCACAACGCCAGAATGAAAATATTATTGTTCTTGGGAGGGCGCAGCCCTCCCAAACCCTCCCGGTAGGGAGGGCTTGCCGCCCCCACAGGCAGGGGGATGGGGAAACCCGGTTTCCCCGTATTTTCACATCAGTGGAAGATATGTCAATCGAAATCCGTCCTGTCCAGAGCTACGGCGAATACCTGGCCTGCGAGGAGTTGCAGCGCGACGTCTGGGGCGCGTTTGGCGCAGTGCCTTACCATATGTTGCTCACGGTGCAGCGCAATGGCGGGCTAGTGTTGGGGGCCTTCGACTCCGATGCTCCTGGCGCGCCGCTGGTGGGCTTCGTGTTCGGGTTCCTGGGCCGCGGCGCCGACGGACGGCTCAAGCATGCCTCGCATATGGCTGCCGTGCGGCCGGCCTACCGCGACGCAGCCATTGGCGAGCGCCTCAAGTGGGCCCAGCGCGAGTACGTCCTCGCCCAGGGCCTTGACCTGATTACCTGGACCTTCGATCCCCTGATTGCCCGCAACGCCAGGCTCAATCTGCATAAACTCGGCGCCATCTGCCGTACCTACATCCGCAATATCTACGGCCCCGAGCCAGAGGACCCCCAGGGTGAATTGCCGAGCGACCGCTTTCTGGTGGAGTGGTGGCTCACCTCAGAACGGGTGACAGCCCGTGCCAGTGGCTTTCGGACCGCCGACGATCTGCGGGGCCGGGCGCTACTGGTCAACCCCGATCCTCGCGAACCCTCGATTGAGCCGGTAGGAGAAGCCTTCCTGCTCCAGATCCCGAGCGACATCGAGGCCCTGCGCGCCACGGATATGCCAACCGCCCGCGCCTGGCGCTACCAGGTGCGGGCTATCGCCGAGGCGGCTTTCGCCGCAGGCTACGCGGTCACCGATTTTGCGCCTGCGGGCGCAGTGGGATTGTATCTGTTCGAACGGGGCGATCCCGCGCCTATCGCGAAGAGGTAGCAGGGAATCCGGGGTTTCCCAACTCCCGCCTGGGAGCGGGGGCGGGTGGGTGCAGCCGGTCGCCGTCATTCCGGGTCCAGCATGTCAATGCGGCACTGGTCGCAGTAGACCAGTGACTCCCCCTCCACGACCAGATCGCCATCCTGGTTGATAATCGTGGTCCGCAGGGTCGCGATAGGCTTGTCCTCGCGCACGCTGGTCACTTCCACCGTCGTGGTAACGGTGTCGTCAATATAGATCGGCTTGCGAAAGTTGAGCGTCTGCTTGAGGTAGATCGTGCCAGGGCCAGGCAGGCGCATGCCGAGAACGGCGGAGATCAGTCCGGCGGCGAGCATGCCATGGGCGATGCGTCGCCCAAAGCGCGACTCGCGGGCCGACAGTTCATCAATGTGAACGGGGTTCTGATCGCCGGTGATCGCGGCAAAGAGCACAACGTCGGCCTCAGTCACAGTTTTGCGCATACTGGCGCGCTGACCGACGCGAAGAAGGCGATCCATGGGTTGCTCCTGTTCGACGGTTGCTTTGAGCTTTCGCTGGTTAGATTCTATGCGGCTGAGGTGAACATACGGGGAAACCGGGTTTCCCCATCCCCCTGCCTGTGGGGGCGCCAGCCGCTCCCAACCGCGGTTGGGATATGGGGAAACCGGGTTTCCCCACCTGCGGCGAGCCTGTCGAACCGCACCCCTGCCTGGTGGGAGGGTTTGGGATGAACGGCTGATGTGAACGTATGGGGAAACCGGGTTTCCCCATCCCCCTGCCTGTGGGGGTGCCAGCCGCTCCCAACCGCGGTTGGGACATAGGGAAACCGGGTTTCCCCATCCCCCTGCCTGCCGGGGTGCGGTTCGACGGGCTCGCCGCGTTCGCAGGCGACTCATGGCAGGTCGCCGGCCCAGGCCAGCACGGCGGCGGCTACCTCGGCGGGGCGCTCCATCGGCGCCATGTGGCCGGCGTCAATTTCGACCAGGCGCGCGTGGGGCAGGCGTCGCCGGAACTCGTTCCACGAGCGGTCAATGATCAGGTCGGAGTGGATGCCCCGTAGCAGCAATAGCGGCACGCGCAGGCGTCCCAGCGCGTCCCACGTATCCACAGGGATGAGTGAGAAGATATGGGCCTCCCAGGCGCGGGGCCAGGCCAGGGTCAACCCGCCGCCAGGCGCGGGGCGCAGGGCGCCTTCCAGGTAGCCTTCCAGGGCGTCGGGGGTAAAGTTGGCGAAGACCCCCCGGCCCTGGAAGCGCGCGCGGGCCTCGTCGCGACTCGCGAAGCGATCACGGCGCCGGGCGGCGCCCCGGGCGATGGGGAAGCGTCGGTGCAGGCCCAGCCGGCGACCGGCCCAGAGCAGCGGCAGCATATGGCGGGGGAAGATCACCGGGTCGAGCAGCGCGACCCCGCGAAACAGGTCGGGCCGGTGTACGGCGCAGTAGAGGGTGAGGATACCGCCGAGGGAGTGGCCGACGGCGATCGTCGGGCCATCGGCGACGCGCTGCAGATCGTCGAGCATATCGCGGGCCAGGTCGCGCCAGGCGCGCACATCGGGCGGTGCGCTCCTGTTCCAGAGGGGCCGCGGGCGGTAGCCGAGAACACGGTAGTGAGGGGTCAGGTGGGCCGCCAGGGGTCGGTAGGCTTCGGGCGGAAAGCCGTTCGCCGGCGCCAGGTGCATGAGCGCCCCGGCGCCGCCAAAGTTGAGGTAGTGGTCGTGCATTGAGACAATGACAAGAGATTCTTCTGGGAGGGCGCAGCCCTCCCAGACCCTCCCCGCCAGGAGGGAGGAGACGGACGCGGGTTGTACGGTCGCAGGCGTCGGACTTCCGCTCAGCGCTCCTCGCGCCGGCGTGGACGAGGGCGATCGCCGCCGTCGCGTGAGGGGCCGCCGCGCTCGGGGCGCGGGCCGCCGCTGCGGGGGGCGGCCCCGGCGGCCTTGCGGTCTTCCGGCGACTCGCCGGTGAGCACGGCGCGGCGGCTCAGGCTGATCTTGCCGGTGGAGGGATCAATGTCAATGACCATCACATTGATCTCGTCACCCAGTTGCACCACGTCTTCGACATTCTCCACCCGCTGCTCGGCCAGTTCACTCACGTGCACCATACCGTCCTTACCGGGGAGGATGTTGACGAAGGCGCCAAAGGGCTTGATGCTCACCACCCGCCCGAGGAAAATGTCGCCGACCTTGGCCTCGCGGGTGAGGGCCTCGACCATTGCCACGGCCTGCCTGGCGGCCTCGCCATCGGCAGTGGTAATGAACACGCGGCCATCGTCCTCCACGTCCACCTGGGCGCCGGTAGCATCAACGATCCCGCGGATGGTCTTACCGCCTGGCCCGATGAGCGCGCCGATCTTATCCACCGGGATCTGGAGGGTAATGATGCGCGGCGCGTAGATCGACAGCTCCTTTCGGGGCGCACTGATCACCTGGTTCATTTTCTCCAGGATGAACAGACGCCCGGCGCGGGCCTGGGCGAAGGCCTCGCGCATAATCTCGAAGGTGATACCGGTGGTTTTGATATCCATTTGCAACCCGGTCACACCCCTTGCGGTACCGGCCACCTTGAAGTCCATATCGCCGAGGGCATCTTCAAGGCCCTGGATGTCGGTCAGCACGCGGTACTGGCCATTCTCGCCGGTGATCAGGCCCATCGCCACGCCGGCCACGGCGGCGCGGATGGGCACGCCGGCGTCCATCAGACTCAACGACGAGCCGCAGACCGAGGCCATCGAAGACGAGCCATTGGAGGAGAGCACCTCAGAGACCAGGCGCATGGTGTAGGGGAACTCCTCCTGGGGTGGCAGCACCGCGTAGAGCGAGCGCTCAGCGAGGGCGCCGTGCCCGATGTCGCGGCGGCGCGGCGCGCCAAGGCGGCGCACCTCGCCGGTCGAGAAGGGCGGGAAGTTGTAGTGATGGATGTAGCGCTTGGTCGTCTCGATGCCCAGGTCGTCGAGGCGCTGCTCTTCGCCGGGCGAGCCGAGGGTGGTGATGGTCAACACCTGGGTTTGCCCGCGGCTGAAGAGGGCCGAGCCATGCACACGGGGAATGACGCCCACCTCGACGCTGATGGGGCGGATCTCATCGAGGGCGCGACCGTCTACCCGGATACCCTCATCAAGAATGGCTCGCCGCACCTCCTCCTTGAGCAAGCTCTCGAAGACCCTGGTCACCTCGCGGGCACGGGCAGGGATCTCCTCCTCGGGTTCATCGGCGGTAAAATGGGCGACCGTCTCCTCCCGCAGCGCGCTGGTGCGCGCCTCGCGCTCCTGCTTGAGCGGGCTGCGCACGGCATCGCGGAGCCGGTGGCCCAGCCAGGCGCTGACCGCGTCTTGCAGGGAGGTGTCGGTAGCCGGGGGCACAAACTCGCGCTTGGGCTTGCCGCAGAGGCGCACCAGTTCCTCCTGCAGCTCGCAGAGTTGCCGGCAGACGGCGTGGCCCTCCTGCACGGCGCGCAGCATATCCTCTTCCGAGAGTTCGCTGGCTCCAGCTTCGACCATCAGCACGGCGTCTTTCGTGCCGGCGACCATCAGGTCGAGGGTGCTGCGGGCCATATCGGCCATGGTGGGATTGACCACCAGTTGTCCATCGATCATACCCATCTGCACACCGCCGACGGGGCCGAGGAAGGGGATATCGCTGATAGCCAGGGCCGCCGATGCGCCAATGATCGCCAGCGGGCTGGGGTCGTTCACCATATCAATGGAGAACGTCGTGACAATCACCTGCACTTCGTTGGTGAAGCCCTTGGGGAAGAGCGGGCGCAGCGGGCGGTCGGTGAGACGGGAGATGAGGATCGCCGTGGTGGTGGGCCGGCTTTCGCGTTTGAAGAAATTGCCGGGGATCTTCCCCGCGGCGTACATCTTTTCCTCGTAGTCTACGGTCAGGGGGAAGAAATCCACCCCTTCCCGCGCTTCCCTGGCGCCTACAACGGTGGCGAGCAACATCGTATCGCCGTAGCGCACGGTCACCGCCCCGTCGGCCTGTTCGGCAAACTTACCGGCCTCCAGGGTAAGTGTGCGGCCAGCAATCTCGGCGCTGACCGAAAAAACCTGTCGTTCTGTCATAGATTTAGTGTTACCCTCCTCAATACGCGCCTGTCCGGACAACCAGGCGATGCACGTCAGACCCTCTCGAAAGAGGTGGCCGGACAGGCTCTCAATCCATTGCGAAGCGGCGCGTTCAAGGCCCGTCGGGCCGGCCGGGGCGCTCCGGAGCCGTGGGGGCATGGACGCACCAGGTTTGCCCGGGCCCCATCCGCGGCTATGCTGATTCGCGCCGTTTCGCTCCTGATGGTTCCCAAGGAGGGGGGTTCGGCACTGGAGCCTGTGAACGAGCACGCGGCTCCTGCACACGCTCCAATCCCGAACATCCTCCCCCGGGAAACCAACACGGGAGTACCGGCGCTGCAACTGTGCCGGAACTCCCGTGGCGTTCACACTCGATCCATCGCTTCAACCGCCTAGCGGCGCAGACCGAGACGATCGATCAAGACGCGATACCGCTCCTTGTCGCGACTCTGCAGGTAGTTGAGCAAACGACGACGGCGGCCAACCAGTTTGAGCAGGCCGCGGCGCGAGTGATGATCGTGGATGTGAATGCGGAGATGGTCAATCAATTGATTGATCCGCTCCGTGAGCAGCGCCACCTGCACTTCCGGCGAGCCGGTATCACTACCGTGCACCTGATAGTCGCCGATAATGTGCTGCTTTTCATCCTTTTCAAGCGCCATTGATACCTCCTGGGCAATCGCGAACGGGCCTGGCGCAGCCCGCCGTTCTGTGATGTTTCTGTTGCATAATTATAGCACATCTCATGTGAACATATGGGGAAACCTGGTTTCCCCATGCCCCTGCCTCTGGGTGCGCCAGGCGACCCCGACCGCGGTTGGAATATGGGGAAACCCGGTTTCCCCAATCGCCTGCCCGGAGGAGGGTTTGGGAGGGCTGCGCCCTCCCAAACCCTCCCGCACACGGGCCATCTTCACCTCAAATGGGCATCCACCTTCTACCGCCCGGGCGGAAACACCGCCACCTCATCACCGTCCTGGACAGGTGCGGCAAAGCCGCCGTGATAGCGCGCCTCCCGACCATTGTGCAAGATCCGCCAACCCGGGCGGGTAGCGTACACCGGAACAACCTCTACCCAGAGGGCATCAGGCTTCTCCTCAGCATCCCAGACGCGTTCGAGGGCCTCGGCGCGGGCCTGGGGAAAGTAGTTGAACACTTTGCGCACTACGTCGCCGACACAGGCGCCAGGCGCGACCATAACCTGGATCTCCTGCATCCCCACCAGTGGGCGGAGACGCCCGAAGAGTGTACAGCGAACCGTCAGGGCGCCGGTGCGAAGCTCCTGTGCGGCACGGTAGCCGAGGAGCATCTGGTTGAGTTGCACATTGAGATACTTGCTCCAGGCCGCCATTGAGTCGCTGATCACCTCTGCCGGCAGGCCTTCCTGCGCCAGGACCTTTGCAAAAGCTGCCTGCACCAGGCTGATCGAGGCAGTTACATACTCGGGCGGGGTGTGAATGTGCCGTGGGCCATGGCCGGCATGGGCTTTTCCTGCATAGAAGAGGTATGCGGCAAACTCATCGCTGGTATCCAGGCCGATCGTCCGGGCCAGCCAGAGGGTAAAAAAGCGGCGGCGCTCTTCCAGATGTGTCTCGTCAATATGATGTTCCCAGCCAAGGACAGCGGCAGTCTCCGGGACGTGAGCCAGGTGATGGTAGACATCAACCACTAACTGGTGGGCATGTTTGAGCAGCGCCGCGCTCGTTCGCGCCGCGGCCGCCCGCTCGTGGGCGTTCCATCCAACAAAACGAAGCAAGCGGCGCCAGGCTTCTTCCGGTTCGGGCATCAGTTCGTGGATCTCGAGATCGTGCTGGACCATGGCTGTACCCTTTTTTCTCAGGGTTTGTCTGAAAAGCCCCCACAAGAGTTCGTGTACGTGTTCACATTCGGAGCAAGGCGTCACCGCAGGTGCGCGGGCGCCCCGCCCGCAATGGCCTGGATGCGGGCAAGATGCCCGCGCACCCGGGAGAAGTGTGAACACGTACGAGTTCGCCAGCAGTATCGCTGCAACAGCCCTAACCCTGTCCTGGCCTGCCGACGCGCACGGCGTATCGTTCCGGGCCGGCCTCCTCATACTCCCAACTCCACGCAACCCCGAAGGCGTCGCAGAGTAGAAGGTGCAGGTGATGCGGGTCGTGATCATTGATGAACACAAAGCTCTCGCCCGGTTGCAAGGCCGCTGCTGCTGCGTAGACATACGCGCGTCGCGTGGAGCACGGCAACCCGCGCACGTCAAGCGCCTGCTCGCTCGACCCTTCAGGGATGCCGTGAGCCATCGCTTCTTCATCGAGTCGCGTCGGGGCTACGCGCTCTGCGTCCGCTGCCTGATCAGCGCGCGCATTTTTCGCTACCAGCCGATGTTCAAGCCGTTCCATCCTGCACCTCCTCGATTATCTGACCATCGTCCACGCTTCGCGCGGCTGATGAACTGTTCCTTGCCGGGGCTGGCTGCTGATCGAGCGTCCCGGCGGGGGGGGCCCTGCGCGTGGGTTGCCGTTGCCAGCGGGCCTGTAGCGCGCTGATGAGCGTCAGGAGGAGGAAGATCGCGATTGCCATCGCGTTAAGCATTCCGCCCCAGCGCCGGAGGTCGAGACGCAGAGTCAGGTCGCCGGCAACGCGCATCAGCAGCGACAGGTGGAGCGCCACGAGCGGTAGATAGCTCCAGCGATTGAACTTGAGGGGGATCTGGAGCAGCGCGGGAACGATGATTGGCGCATGGCCGAAGATCATTGCAAAGACGAAACCGACGAACACGGCATGCAGCAAAGCATCGTACCCGGGTCCGGCATAGGCGGGAGGCGTGATCAAGGCGAGCATCCCTGCGATCACGAGCCAGAGGCTTCCTGAGAGGATGCATGTAGCGCTGAAGCCAGGCAGCCCGGGCCGGCGGATGGTGCGCCGCGCAATATCGAAGGCCAGCAGCCAGAGACCGAGGATGACGAAGCCGGCGCCGGTGAGCCGCACACCCGGAGCATACGCAACGACGGTCACCCCCAGACCGAGCAGCACTGTCACGACGCCGAGGGCGAAGATCTTCGCTGTCCACGACGGGAGCTGGCGCAGGCGCCCCAGTTCGAGCCGCTCGCCGACGATGGTGAGAACGAGAAAGCCGGCCCACCATAAAGAGGCCACGGCCAGGGGGCGGCCACCCAGCCAGAGTAGATTGCCGCCGAGCCAGCACACTGCGCCCAGGGCCATCGTCACAACGAACTGCGCAGGCTGGCGTCTGATAAGCGCCGCGAAGACCAGCAGCAGACTCAGGCTTGCGGCGCTGAGCAGCAAGGCGCCAACGCTAACTGGCAGGCCAGCCAGCAACCCCAGCCCGCTCGCGAGTGTGAGCAATGGCCCGATGAAGGCCCAGGGCCGGCCCAGGGCTACGGCGCGCTCCAGGCCGATCAGCGCGCCCAGCATTCCGCAGACGAAGAGCGGGCCATGGAGAGCGGCCAGGCCGTGCTGGGGCGCGGGCAGCGCCCAGCCCAGCCGCAGTAACCCGGCCCAGATTGCGCTGAGCAGCAGCGTGAGCACGCCTGCTGCCAGAACCGCGCGGGCCAGCAGGATTCGCAGGTTGCGCGATGGGGGTGTAGATATGGTCATCAGAGCCTCCGGGCACGCTGCGCTGAAGATGGTTCGTAACGTAAAGCGCGTTTCAGGACCGGCCCGGCCATTCTAGCCTGACAGCCTGTGGGCTGGCTTGAGCCGCCTGATGCGTGGCCGCGCCGGCTGATGGTCTTTGAGCAACTAATCTGCGCTATCCGCCCCTCGCCTGGCGGCTCAAGCCGCGGGCGCCTGTCTGCGAAGCTCGCCTGCGCAAACTATAGCAGATAGGTTTCTCAAAAACCAGCAGCCAGCGCCACGATACCGCATACGGTCAAGCTAGTCGGAACCATGCCCGATGCGAGGGAATACGTGTGACGCAGTTTACCCGACTCTGGTAGGGGAGACTATGACTTTTATCACACAGGCTGAAAATTAGGGGCAACCGGGTTTCCCACACTCCTACCTGAGGTGAACATACGGGGAAACCGGGTTTCCCCACCTGTGGTTCGACAAGCTCACCACAGGCGGCGAGCCTGTCGAACCGCGCCCCTGCCTGTGGGGGCGCCAGCCGCTCCCACCAGCGGTTGGGAGGAAGGGGAAACCAGGTTTCCCTACGTCACTCCCTGTGGGGAAGTTGAGAGGGCGCTGCCCTCCCAGGAATCAACCCACGCGCATCCTGGCAGTGTGCGGCTACGCTGCATATGTGTTTGATAGAGGCAGTCTATTCACCCCATGTGTGCAGGCGCAGCCGGATGCCCAGCCAGACGCCGCCGAGCATCGCTGCGGCGAAGACCCAGCCGGCGACGGCAAAGGCCGAGATCCCGGAGAGGAGCGTGCCGACGGTGCAGCCCAGCGCCAGCAACGCCCCCCAGCCCTGCAACACGCCGCCGAGGAACGCGCTCCCGGCCCTGCGCCAGGTCGGGCGGGAGAGGCTGAAGCGTTCGGAGGCCAGGGCGGCGGCAAGTGACCCCAGCACCAGCCCGCCGATCAGCAGGCCGTTGCTGGTGATCGTGTGGACCACGCGGGTCGCGCAGCCGGCCAGCGTATCAAGCCCGTAGAGCCGGGCGGGCAGCAAGCCGAGGCCATCGAGGGTGGTGCGGGCCAGGCTGCCGAGTTGCGAAGTGACCCCCAGAGGTTCAACGCGCAGGTAGGCGACGGCGCCGATGATCCCCACCAGCGCCCCGGTCGTCAGTGGCGGCCAGCGCTCGCGCAGGAGGGCCGCGCCCACCGTGGCGAGGCTGGGGCGAGCGGCGCTCCGCGCGGGGATCTCGGGCAGGCCGCGGAGCAGGAGCAGGGCCAATCCCGCCAGCAGCGCCAGTTGGAGCGCCAGCGCCCCGCCGTACCCCAGCCAGGCCGGCAGCCAGAGCACGGGCGCGTCGGCGATTGCCAGGCGGTAGAGCGGATTCCAGCTCAACAGACCCATGCCCAGGCCGATGGTGGCGCCAAGCAGGGCGAACGGTGCGCGGGTCGAGCCCTCGCCCAGGCGGTAGAGATGGCCGCTGATGCAGGCCCCGGAGAGCGCCATACCCAGGCCAAAGGCCAGGCCCGCCAGCGCCAGAACCCAGCTCACCGGTCCGATGTGGGCCTCAGCCGGCAGGCGCCCCACAAAAGGGCTGGGCAGAAAGATGCCCAGCACCAGAGCGTAGCCGATAGAACCCGTGGCCAGCGCGGCCAGAATGGCATAGGTTGGACCGCTGTTCCCGTGCTCGATCCCATCGCGCAGGATGCAGAAAAAACAGAAGCGGCCCCGCTCGAAGACGATCCCCAGCGCCGTGCCCAGGAGGAGCGACAGCGCCGCTGACGCGCCGCGCCCCGGGGTAGCGTGGAGCGCCCAGGCCAGGGCCAGGAGCGCCGCCAGGAGCGCCAGCGCCGCTGCCGCGCGCAGCGCGCCGGCGTAGCGTGGCAGGAGTGACGCCGCCCGAGCGCTCGGGCGGCGCGTTACTGGAGGGAGTGTCATAGGATGGTTCCGTGTCACCGTCAGGCGTCCGCGCGACTGCGCCGCGCACCACTGAAATGAAAAGAGATTCTCCTGGGAGGGCGTAGGCGCGGCGGCACCGCGCCTACTACGCCCAAACCCTCCCGCACGCGGGCTATGTTCACCTCAGGGAAACCTGGCCCTCCCGGGTCCTACTGACCACCCCAGACCGTGCCGGCAGGGTTCTCGATCGGGACACCGACGGTATTGCCCCACTCCGTCCACGAACCATCGTAGAGGGCCACGTCATAGCCGAGGATCTGGCTCAGCACAAACCAGGTGTGGCTGGCCCGCTCGCCGATGCGGCAGTAGGTGATGATCGGCTTGCTGCCGTCAATGCCCTTATCGGCGTAGAGGGCGCGCAATTCCTCCTCCGACTTGAAGGTGCCGTTCTCATTCAGAGCCTGCTTCCAGGGAATGTTGACCGCGCCAGGAATATGACCGGCGCGCACGGCCAGTTCCTGGAAGCCCTCGGGGGCGAAGATCTTCCCGGAGAACTCATCGGGCGAGCGGATGTCGATCAGGGCCTTATCGTGCTGACCCTCGACCACCGCCAGCACATCGGGCAGCTTCACCCGCAACTGTTCGCGCTGGCTGACCGTGAAGTCGCCCGGCGCGGGAGCGAGCGGCGTGAGCGCCAGCTCGCGATTCTCGGCCTCCCAGAGGGCGCGCCCGCCATCGAGGAGCCGCACATCGTTCGCGCCGTATTGCAGAAAGACCCAGGCGCCCCAGGCGGCGAACCAGTTATTGTTGTCGCCATAGAGCACAATCGTGCTGTCGTTGTTGATGCCGGCAGCGCGGGCCAGTTGCTCGAAGCGTTCGGGGCTGACGATGTCGCGGCGCACTGTGTCAACAAAATCGGTGTGCCAGACGAAGTTGACGGCGCCGGGAATGTGGCCGCGCTCGTAGACGCCGGGCGTGACGCTCACCTCGATCACCCGCACCTGGGGATCGTTCAGGTGCTCGGCGAGCCAGGCGCTGCTGACCACCGCCTTATCGAACCCGCGTCCGGGCAGCGCCGAAGCGACAGACGGCGGCTGCGCGGCGGGCTGCTGCACCTGGGGGGCGGGAGCCTGTGCGGCGGGCTGCTGGGCGACCGAGCAACCTGCCAGGACGACCAGCGCGGCCAGCGCCGCGCCAATGAGGGCGCCGATACGACCCTGGTAGCCGGTAGCGGGCATTGGAAGACCTCCTCTATTCTTGGGTAAGACACTCATGATAGAAATAAAATTAATATGATTAATTTAATCAACAAAGGGAAGAATATCCTGGTTGCGGTAGGGTAATTCTTCACCCGGCGACGGGGCTCAGAAGCGGACAGAACGTATGAGCGCCAACGGGCGTGATGGCGTTGGGATGCGCTGGTTGGCTCCCGCCCTCTCCCCCTCTCCAGCGAAGCTGGAGAGTCTGCGCTGAGCCTGTCGAAGCGGGGAGACCAGCGCCGCGCGTGGGAGCGTTCCGATGCGGTCCAAGCCACGTTGGCTCGGATGTTCTGTCCGCCCTTAAACGGGGCGGCGCGCGGCGCTGCCGCGGGGCGGGGAGGAGCATTGTGGGGCGCAGCCGCGAGGGCGTTTAGCGCCAGAAGCGCCCGATCAGGTTCGCCAGAACGGTCAGAACCAGACTGAGGAGAAGCATCGTTCCGAGGGGGATGTAGACGGTAAGGCCCGGGCGCTCAATCACAATGTCACCCGGGAGGCGCCCCAGCCAGGGCAAGCGCCCCAGTAGCAGAAACAGTACACCCAGCCCGACCAGGACCAGGCCAATCACGATGAACCAGCGTCCCATTTCACCAACCATGGTACCGTCCTCAACATTTGTATGTGCTCATCGACTCTGGACGCGACTATGCCGCACAACGCCCCCCTGGATAGGGGAGGCGCAACAGCGCTGCGCCGCCGGGCGCACGTCGCCCCCCGGCAGGGGAATGGGGAACCCGGGGTTCCCCATCGCTCAACTTTCACTCCACTCGGCCTCCACCCACAGCGTCACCCGATCGGGGCGGCGCCGCCGGTGCAGTTCGACCTGCAACTGCGCCACTTCGCGTTGCAACGCCAGCATGCGTTTGCGCATGCACAGGATCACCAGCACGGCCTCGTGATCCAGCCCCAGGTCGCTGATGAGGCGATGTACCCGGCGCAACTCGGCCAGATCTTCCTCGGTCACGTCCGGTCCCTCTTCGATTACGCCCAGTTCGAGCAACTGCCGCAGGATCTCAATGGGCAAGCCGGCCCGCGCGGCAAGTTCATCGAGTTTGGTTCGACGCACCAGCATGGCTGTGCTCCTGGCTACTCAGGCGCTATGCGGTCTGGCCGCATAACAGAGCATTGAAAGCGTGCGCTACGAAGACGAGGAGAGCCGGGACGGGCGCAGTTCTCAGGAAACGCTCTCCTCCGGCCCCTGATCAGGGCGAAACATCTTGCGCCCTGATCAGGGGCCGGTCCCGAAGAACCTGGCCCTCGCGGCCTTCCCGGCCGCATGCCGCACCTCAGGCGGCCCGGCGCCGGGCCAGGTCGCGGAGGGTCTCAATCTCGGCGTCGGAGAGGGCTTCGGGCATTACCAGCTTGACCCGCGCAAACAGGTCGCCCCGCTCCCCCGGCCGGTCAAGATGGGGCATCCCCTTGCCTTTGAGACGAAACACCCGGTCGGCGGGAGTCCGTGGCGGGATCTTGAGCTTCACCGCGCCGTCCAGGGTCGGCACGCGAACCTCGCCGCCGGCCGCCGCGGTGAGGAAGTCCACCGGCACAACGGTGGTCAGATCGTCGCCCTCGCGCTCGAACTGGGGGTGGGGCTCCACTTCCACGACCAGGTAGAGGTCGCCCGCTGGCGCGCCTCCGCGCCCGGGGCGGCCCTGGCCGGCCAGCCGCACGCGGGCGCCGGTTTGCACGCCAGCAGGGATGCGGGCCTCAATCCGCCGGTCGCCGATGTGCAGCGAACGGGTGGCGCCACGAAAGGCCTCTTCAAGCGAGATGGTAACCGGCGCCTCGAGGTCGCGACCGCGACGTGGACGTTCCGGCCCGCGCGCCCGGGGCTGGCCGTAGATCGAACTGAAGAACTCGGAGAAGGGGCTGCCCTCGCCAAAGAGATCCTCGAGATCCTCGGGCGCGACGCCGGTGGTGTAGACGTACTGGCCCGGCGCGCTTTGCCACTGCGACCAGTTGAAATCGCCACTGCCGCGCTGCTGCCAGCTCTGGTACTGGGCGCGTAGCTCATCGTACTTACGACGGCGTTCAGGGTCGCCGAGCGCCTGATAGGCCTCGTTAATTTCCTTGAAACGGGCCTCGGCCTGCTTGTCGTCCGGATTCACGTCGGGGTGGTGCTGGCGCGCCAGGTTGCGATAGGCTTTCTTGATGGTCTGGTCGTCGGCGTCGGGCGTCACACCCAGAATGGCGTAGTAATCTTTGAATTCCATAGTTTCGTACCGCCTGTAGTGCTGCACCTGGCGGGGTATGTTGGGCAACCAGGGTCCCCCACGCGCTTGCTCCGCTGCCTCTAATTATAGAGCCAGAGCGGCTTGCGTCTACCTGTGCAGCGGCGCCGCACAAACCCTCCCCACAGGGCGGGGTATGGGGAAACCCGGTTTCCCCATGTTCATATTAGACGGTCATGCGCGGGGCGCACAACCCCAGAATGAAAATATTCTTGTTCTTGGGAGGGCGCAGCCCTCCCAAACCCTCCCGGTGGGGAGGGCTTGCCGCCCCCACGGCAGGGGATGGGGAAACCCGGTTTCCCCCTATGTTCACCTCAGTGTGTGGCGCAGCCGCAAAGGCGTCTGATACCTTGACGCAACCCTGCAACCGCGTATAATAAACCGTGGCGTCCGGGGAGATGACGGAGTGGTTGAACGTGCTCGTCTCGAAAACGAGTAGGGTGTAAAAAGCCCTCGCGAGTTCGAATCTCGCTCTCCCCGCCACGCACGGCACGCCCTTCCTGAGTCGCAGGTGGGGCGTTTTTGCTTAGGAATGCAACGAGGCTGCTGAGGCGCAGAGGGGCGCAGCCCTTCGCCCCGTCGAGATGAAGTTGAGGAGCGCCACGCCTATGTCCCCCGAGGAACGGATCGCCGAACTGGAGCGGCTCAACGCCTGGTTGCAGGAGCAACTGGAGCGTCAGCGACAGATGAACAGCGAATTACGGCGGGCAGTGGCCGATCTGGCCCGCACCTTTCAGGAGTCACTGGCGGCGGCCTACGAGGCCGGCGAGAGCGGCGACATTGATGCCGTGCGCCGGATCACCCGCGCCAATCAGGCCAACTGGCAGCAGTACCTGCAACGGATCGTGGCAGCCGCCAGCCGGCCCGCTTCCGTGGCTGCCGATGAACACGTATGAAGACTGGCTTGTTCCTGGGAGAGCTACGCTCTACCCTCTCCGATGGGCAGGGATATGGGGAAACCCGGCTTCCCCATATACTCAGGCAGGTGGCATTACCTCAAGTCTACAAGCAGCTCACGTAACGCCGCCCGGGCAGCCTCGGCGGCGGGAGTGCCATCGGTGTAGATCGCCCCGCTGTGGGCGGCTGCCCTGTGCTCCTGGAAGCGGGTGAAGCTCGGGGCGTGCGCCAGGCTCTCCCTGCTTTCAGCATCGGCCATGGCAAGCTGCTCGACCGCAGCCAGGCTGTTGGAAAAGACCACGTAGTGGTGGAGCAGAGCAAACGCAGCGATCGGACTGGCTTCGTTGCCCTCGGCGTAGTAGATCGTTACGCCATTGTGCTCACGGGTGGCGATGCTGTCGCCGCGAGCCTCGCGGGCCGCGCGGTGCCTGTCGAGGAAGACCTGGGCCTGAGGGTCGTTCCGGGAGGCGAAGAGAAACAATACCTCGGCGTGGCGCAACAGGGCCGCGCCGGGATCGGCGCCCTGCAGTTGCGCCGGGTCGGCGCCGCGCACCGCTACTACGATGTCGCTGCCCAGCCATGGCCCGACGTGTTCGCGCAGATTGACGCCGAGCAGGCTTTCGACGGCCGTCGTGAGGGAGGCCGGTTCAGGCACACCAAGCCCGTCGCGGAGCACGCGACGCAGTTGCTCAACCTCGACCACGCCGCCGATGTTCGGGGTCGTGGCCGCATAGAGTTGCACCTCGGCGGGAAGCAGTTCAGGAGCGCTCGGGCCACGTGTGGCCAGCAAGAGTCCGGCAAAGAGCAGGACGCCAATCGCCACGGCGATGGCGGTGATAACCAGACCTCCGGTCAGGGCGTAGCCCAGGCCCCGCTCGCGCGGCGCAGTCGGTGTGATAGTGGATGTAGCAGGCATAAGGTGTGTTGTTTTCGTTATTGCTTGAAGCGGTTTTAGGCGTTGTGCTGCCCAGCGTGGCAATCCAAAATCTAAAATCCAGAATCTAAAATGGTATTAGCCATCGGGCGCCTGCCAGTGGAGGATGACCGTTGTGCCCGCGCCTGGCGTGCTGTCAATCGTCAGCCGCGCCCCGATCTCGCTCGCCCGCTCGCGCAGGATGGCCAGGCCCAGGCCGCTGTGCAGCTTCTTCGCCAGGTCGAAGCCGCGGCCATTGTCGCTCACCCGCAGCAGCACCTCGCGCGCGGTACAGTCTACGCTGACCGTCACCCCGGTTGCGCCCGCGTGCTTCACCGCGTTGTTGAGCGCCTCCTGGGCAATGCGGTAGCAGGCGATCTGCACCTCCGGCGCCAGGGTGCAATCTCTGACGATCGTGACCGTGATCGTGACGGCGCTGCGGCTGTTCAGTGAGGCGCCGAGGACTTGCAGGAGTTTGCCGAGGGAGGTCTCGGTGAGCGCCTTCGGCCGCAACTCGAGCAGCAGGGCGCGCATCTCGGCCAGGGCGCCCGCGGTCAGCCGGTGCAACTCGGCTACACCCAGGGCTGCGCGCGCCCGGTCGCGCTCCAGGGCGTCGGGCATGGCCTCGGCGATCAGGCTGGCGGAAAAGAGGGTCTGGGTGACGGAGTCGTGGAGCTCGCGGGCCATGCGGGCGCGCTCATCCAGCATCGCGGCGCTGCGGGCCTGCTGCCGCAGCCGCTCGTTCTCCAGGGCCAGCGCGACGGGACTGATGAACGGCTCGATCTGCGCCACCTCAGTGGGGCCGTAGACGTGGGGGTGTTGATGTGCCAGCACCAGCGCGCCGATCACTCGCTCCTTCGCCAGCAGAGGCGCCACCAGCCAGCTCTGCTCGGTGACCGGCCGTCTGAACACCCCGCCGAGATAGTCGAGCGTATCCTGCCTGGCGTCGGCGCTGTTGATCACTCGGGTTATTCCTGTGTCCAGGACCGAGGCAAACAGTGGGAGCCGGGCAAGCTCCAGTTCCACCTGGGAATCGTCGGACCCGCGCGCTTCGCCGCGCAGCGCGCGGAGTATGAGCCGGCTGCGCTCGACTGTAAAGATCGCCGCTGTGCTGAAGGGCGCCACCTCGCCGACCTCCTCGAGAATACCGCCGAGGAGCGCGTCAAGTTCAGGGCTCATAATCAAAGTGCGCTCCAGCCGCACCTGGCGCTCCAGGCTGGCATTGGCGGCGGCCAGCGCTGCGGTGCGAGCGGCGACCTCGGCCTCCAGCCGGCGCCGCTGGCGCTCCTCCCCGCGCAGCCGCAGGCCCACCCCCCCGACGACAGTGGTCAGGAGCAACGCGCCGACCAGCAGGTAAAACCACCACGTCAGCCACCAGGGCGGCACAACGGTGATCTGTAGCCGCCGCGTCTCGGTTCCCCAGACGCCCTCGCCGTTGGCGGCCTGCAACTCGAAGGTGTAGACGCCCGGGTCGAGGCTGGTGTAGGTGGCCAGGCGGCGCTGGCTGTCAACCTCCACCCAGTCCGACTCAAACCCCACCAGCCGGTAGCGGTAGCGGGCAGCCCTGGGAGCGCGGTAGTCGAGCGCGGTGAACTCCAGGCTCAGCACCCGGTCGCGGTGCGTGAGAGTCAAACCAGTTGCAGCATTGATCGTGGTGGTCAGGGGCGCCGTGGGGCCGGGAACGACCGGACGGTTCGACACCTGCACGTCGGTGAAGACGACGGGCGCCACGGCGGTCTGGGGTCGGACCTCGCGCGGGAAGAAGGTCACGAGATGATCGAAACCGCCCAGGATAATCTCGCCGGAGCGTGTGCGCGCCGAGCCGTTCAGGGCGAAGCCGCCGAGCGGCAGGCCCGCCGAGGCAGGCGTGTAGGCCACGCTGCTCCCGGTGCGTGGGTCGAAGCGCATCAGGCCATGGTTCGAGGTCAGCCAGAGCATACCTTCGTCATCAGGCTGGATGCCGTTGAGCTTCGCGCTCAGCAGACCATCGGCGACCGTGTAGCGCGTGAAGCGGCTGCTGGCCGGGTCGATCCGGTTCAATCCGCCGTTCCAGGTGGCCGCCCAGATGACCCCCGCCTCGTCGGCGTAGAGTGCCAGCACCGTGTTTGACCCCGGTGTGTTCGGGTCGTTCGGGTCATAGCGATAGTTGGTAAAGCGGCCGGTGGCCAGGTCAAGCCGGCTCACCCCGGCGCTCTCGTGGCCGAGCCAGAGGTTGCCCCGCTGGTCTTCAACGACCGCGCCGATGTTGTCCGATGCGATGCTGGTCGGGTCATCCGGGTTGTGGCGGTAGCGAGTGAAGCGGCCGGTGGCCGGGTCGAGGCGGTTCAGACCGCCCCCGCGTGTGGCGACCCAGATCGCCCCGTCGCGGCTCTCGTACAGGTCGAAGATGTCGCCATGGCTGAGAGCCTGCGGGTCCTCGGGGTTGACGGGATAGCGGACGAAATGGCTGGTCGTCCGGTCGAAGCGGTCGAGGCCGGTGTGGTAGCCGATCCACAGCCTCCCGCTCCGGTCGAGCAGCAAGGCCTGGGGTCGGTTGCCGGCGGGGCTGCGGGGGTTGGCAGGGTCGTGGCGATAGTGGGTCACCGTGCCGCGCTGGCGATCAAAGCGGGCAAGGCCCGAGTCGGCTACGCCGAGCCAGAGCGCGCCGTCAACGTCCTCAGCCGCCGCGCGGACAACCCCCGGCCAGAGGGTGTTGGGGTTAGCCTGCGGGTCGCTGCTCGCGTTGTAGATCGTGAACGGCCCGGGCTGCAGGTCGATCAGGGCGATGCCGCGGTCCTCTGTCCCGACCCAGAGCAGCCCATCGGCGCCCGGCAAGAGGCTTTCGATGCTCTCGGTTGGCAGCCCGTCGCCTTGCGCCATGAGGCGGTTGACGTCGGTGAAACGGCCGCTGGCCACGTCGAACTGGTAGAGCCCGCCGCCGTAGGTAGCGACCCACAGTTGCCCGGGACTCGTCTCAGCCAGGGCGACCACGTTACCGCTGCGCAGCCCGTTGGGGTCGGCAGGGTTGCTGCGATAGCCGGTAAACTGGCCGCGCGCCTCATCGAATTGGTAGAGACCAGCGCCGGCGACGCCCGTCCAGAGGACGCCAGCGCCGTCGCGCAGCAGCGTCGCGACAGCATCACCGCCGATCGATGCGGGGTCGGCGGGGTCGTGGCGGTAGCGGGTGAAGTGACCGGTTGTGGGGTCGAAGTGGTTCAGCCCGCCGCCCGTACCGACCCAGAGACCGCCCCGTCCATCGTCGAGGATGGCAGTAACGTTATCGTCGCTCAGACTGTACGGATTAGCAGAGTCGTGGCGGTAGCGGGTGAAGCGGCCAATGTCCGGCTCGAGCCGGTTCAGCCCGCCGCCCAGCGTGCCGACCCAGAGGTTCCCCGTGGCATCTTCGTAGATCGCGCGCACGGCATCGCTGCTCATACTGGACGGGTCGTTCGGATCGTGGCGGTAGCGGGTGAACTACTCGCTGCGTGGGTCGTAGCGGTTGAGCCCGCTGGCGAACGTGCCGATCCACAGCATACCCGCCCGGTCCGTATAAAGCGTATTGATCTGGCCGCTGACCGGCGCGTTCGGATTGGACGGGTCGGGGCGGTAGACGACGAAGCGGTGGCCGTCATAGCGCGCCAACCCCTCGAGCGTGCCGACCCAGAGGAAGCCGAAGGGGTCACGGGCGATGGCGTACACCGCCGGGTGGGGGAGACCGTCGGCGATGCCGAGCATCCGCACCTGCAGCCGGCCACTCGCTGCAGCCGGGCGCGCCGGCTCCCCCGCGACGACGATGCGCGCAGGGGCGAGCAGCATCAGCGCCAGGACGGCGACCGCCGCCCAGCGGCTGGCGCGCGCGCACGCGCGCAGGCGATCCATTGCTGACCTATCCATAGGTTTGAAGGCGCCCCCGGGAGTCATCCGCGCACGGGCTGGAAGCCACCTCTTCTTCGGCTTTCAAGGGTGGACAGAACATCCGGGCCAACACGGCTTTCAGCCCATCGGGACGCCCCCGCGCTCAACGCGCACACCATAGCGCCCCTACAGCCTCTGCGAATCCCCTCTCCTCTGGGAGTATACCCGATGGCGGCCCGCTTCGCCAACCGATTGTTGCGAGTACGCGTTCACCTGTGGGGTAATACCAATTACTGTTGATGAT
>FWWM01007751.1_pt1 | contig 21227 bp, 28 predicted proteins | sample 2228351 | NCBI WGS metagenome assembly FWWM01 (sample SAMEA103939774, study PRJEB20133) | metagenome
ATCCACCCCGCCATTTCTTTTTTTGTCACAAAGCGCGCTTGAGGTTGATGTAAATGCCGAACTCGATGTTCGTGAGGTACTCCGCGGCGCTCAGGATGACTTTCTCCAGCTCGCTCCGCTTCATCTCCAGGAGGAAGGGAAAGAGCCGGTAGCTGCCGCTCGGGTAGAGGGCGGGGATGAGCAGGAGCATGTACTCGGCTTCCTCTGGCTTGGGCGGTACCGGCCATCTTCCCTTCCTACCCTGCAGCGAGGGAAGCCTCGCTAGACGCCGCTCGATGAAGGCCTTCGCTTCCTCGATGGCTTGGTTGGCGGCCTCTTCCAGGTCGTGTTCGGTTAGAGGCCGGGTGAAGGCCGCCTTGACCGCCCCAGGGTTGAGCAGCTCCGCGTCCCCACGAAGCACCAGTACCGGCACTTCGTCGGGGAACTCCTCCTTCTCCCCACGCCAAACGGGACGGTACTGGTTGACTATCAGGTGCTTTGAGACTCGGTAGAACATGCCGTTGGGGTTGTCAAGCCTAAGCATACAGCTCCTCCTCGGTCAGCGCAGGCTCAGCTTTGGACATGGTGCGCTTGAACTCGGGTTCGGCGTCCAACCGCACGCCGTTCACCTCCCGCACCATGCACTCTAGCATTATCTCCGCCACGCGCTTGGCGTGCTTTACATTCGCTTGCACGCCGATTTCGTCGTGCACCTGGTACGCCACCCACGCATCCAGGCCTTCCACCTTCAGCCGCCTGTCGATTTCCACGATGGCCTCCTTCACGATGAAGGCCGAGGTGCCCTGGATGAGGGCGTTCTGACAGGTGCGCAAGGCCGCGTGGTACTGCCGGGACGTGTCCCGGTCGTTGGCGAGGATGTACGACCACATCTCCTTCCGCGCCCTGCGAAGCTTCTCCGGCAGGTCCATGCGCTTGACGTAACCGTAAATGGGGTACTCGACATAGCCTTGCTCCTCCAGCTGGCGGTAGACCTCTTCCATCCAGGTCTTTACCCGAGGGTACGCCTCGAAGTAGCCCTGGATGAGCTGTTCGGCCTCCTCTTCGCTGAAGCCGAAGTTCTTGACCAGCGTGAACTTCGTACCCCCGTAGATGAGGGCGAAGTTCACGGTCTTGGCTTTCTGACGGTAGTCCTTGTATTGTTTCTTGAACTCTGCATCGTCCAGGTCCAGGCCCACCTTGAAGGCGTACCTGGCGGTGTAGGCGTGCAGGTCCCGGCCCTGGTTCAGCAGGTCTCGCATCGTCTCGTCCCCGCTAACAGCGGCGCACATGACCAGCTCCATGCTGGTGTAATCGGCGGAGACGAAGACGTAACCCGGGTCGGCCTCGAACGCCTTGCGGATGTCCACGCCCTGCAGGTACGGCTTGTCCGCCACCTCCTCGGGAAGGAGCCGGGGGAGGTTCTGCAGGTTAGGGTCCGAGCTGGACATCCGCCCGGAGACGGTACCCACGGTGTTGTAGAACGTGTGGATGCGGCTATCCGGGTCGAGCTTCTCCAGCAGGGAGTCGGTGTAGGTGGAGAGCAGCTTCTTGATGGCCTCGTACTCCAGCTTGGCCTGGAGGAGTTCGACGGCGCGCTCAGGGTCTTTGGCCCTGCGCGGCTTCAGCCCGCGCTTGAGCAGAGCCTGTAGCGCGGTGCGGCTGGTGGAAGCCTCGCCCGTCTGCGTGGTCTCCACCACCGGGAAGCCCAGCTCTTCGTAAAGCAGCTTCCGCAGCTGGATGGGGGAGTTCAGGATGGTGTCGAGGTTGTATACCCCCATGAGCTTCTCCGGCGGTACCAGCTCGACGATGGCCTGGTACACGCGGTTCTTCGCCTCCTCCAGGCGCTCCTGCAATAGGGCCTTGACTTGCTGGATGTGCTGACGGTTGACCCGGACGCCTCTGAATGTGGCCCGGGTCATCACGTCGTTAACGGGAAGCTCAATTTTTTGGTAGAGCCTCTGGAGCTTGGGGTGGAGGTCCAGAAACTGCTCCACCCGGGTCCAGAGGGCAAAGGTGTTCATGGTGTCGTCAAGAGCATACTCTGCGGCTATCTGCACCGGGAAGTAGCGGAAGTCGTTGGGAAACGTGCCCGTGTATTCCGCCACGCCGTATCCACGCAGCGTACCAAACACGTGGGACAGGTACTTGTAAAGCAAGCTGTAGGACACCGCTCCGCGGTGCAGGTACCGCTTGAAGGCTTCGTAGACGTGGTTGAGCCAGTCTTCTTTCAGCCGGTACACCCGCTTGCGGTACTTGCGCCCAAGCTTGTTCGTGGCGTAGATGTGGTCCTCCACCACCAGGTCCAGCTTGATGTCGGGGAGCTGCTTGACCTGCTCGTCGAAGCCGAGCAGCGTCTTCGCCCACTCCTTCAAGCTGGAGGGATGGTTCTCGTCCATCAGGTGCAGGGCAATCATGGTGTCGTCGCCGTAGGTCTTCTCGAGGGGAATGCCCAGCACCTTGGCCAGTACCTGCCGGTCGAAGGCAGCGTTGTGGTAGAGAGGCTTCACCCCCTCGAGCAGGGCCTCGAGGAAGGCCTTCACGTCCTCCAGCGGAATGTTCTCCGGCTGGTAGGTCAGGCCAGCGAAGTCCTCATGGCCTACCGGCAGGTAGTAGCCTTCGGTCTCCGAGGGCGCTAAAGCCACACCCACAAGACGAAAACCGGGCTGGTAGATGTCCAGCCCGGTCGTCTCCACGTCTAGCGCTACTCTAGGCGCTTCCTGCAGCTTCCTGAGCAGGCTCGGAAGCTGTTCTTTGCTCACTATCGCGTACCTGCGCATAGATGTCCTCCAGGTCGTCCAAGCACCAGTACCAGATGCCGTTGATGCGCTTCAGGCGCATCCCGTCTAGCTTTCCTGAGCGGTAGTCGCGGATGAGCACGTCCTTGGGGACGCCGAGAAGATACGCCGCCTCATCACTGGTCACATACCGCTCAGGCTTCTCCGCTTCCGCGGAGTGTTTGGCGAGTTCCCCCAAGACCTTCCCCATGAACAGGTTGGAGACCGGCACAAAGCTGGACAAAACCAGCCCCACCAGCGCTTGCGTGAGGGGAAGGCCTTCGGGCAGGTGGAGCATGCTCGTCACCACGGCGAACCACACCAGGAGCACGCTGAGCAAAGATGCGGTGCGGGCTAGACGGCTGCCGGTGAGCACCGCCACGTAGGAGTAGTAAAGCGCCGACAGGTCCAGCCCGACCGCCACACCCAGCGCCACCCACACAGGCTCGACGAAGGGAAACTCGCTGCCGAACTTGCTGTATGCTTCCCACACATGCATGAAACTGGTGAGAAGCGTCAGCGCGTAAATGGCTAACCCTAACCGGACAAGCACGTTAGCCTTCCCCATCACAAGACTCCACGTACTCGCGCAGCCTTTCGAGGATGCTCAGCGCGTCTTCTAACGCTAACTCCACGTCCTTGTCGTAACTGGGGTGCGTGTAGTGGCTGAGCGCGTAGTCTACGGCGTCCATGCACTCTTCTATCAGGTTCAGAGCTTCTTCCCGACTCATGTTTCACCTCCGCAAGCTAGGCGCGGAGCGCCTAAGTGTTTATCTCACCGGACAAGCGCCGGTAGCGCAGCTTGGGTCGAGGTCTTCGGTCATCTTGAAGAGCGTGTCGTAGAAGTCCAGGTTCTCCTTGAGCAGCGTGGGGTCAGGAAGCTCGGCCACCATGCGCTCGTACTCCTCGGCGCTGATGGCCTCGAAAGGCATGAGCGGGTAGACGGTGTCGTCCTTGGGCAGGAAGGAGACGGCGACGTAGTGGTCCCAGTTCTGGAGGAGCCAGTCCACCACCTCCCCCTTCTCCCTCGGGTCCACGTACACCGTGATGCTGGTGTTGTGTTGCGTGTACTCGGAGTTCACCAGCTTGTACCGCTCAAGCTGTTCAATCGCACTATAGTCGTGGGCTTTCCTCTTGGCTGGAGACTTGACGGGGAACTCGAAGACCCAAACGTCTGCGGCCTCCAGAGAGTCGTAGCCCACCTCGGGCTTGGGCTGCATACCGAGAGCGTGCAGTGCCTGGGCCACTGCGTCGTGCTTGTTAATGCGCACCCGGCGGATGTAGTAGGGCGCGTAGGCAGGATGCACGCCGCTAGAAACTCCAGCGACCAAGCTCAGCGTGCCCTCGGGTTTGACGGTAGTCCTGAGCTTAGGCGCGGAGATGCCAAGCTCTGCGGCGTACTTGGCCGCGGCTTCGTCCACCACGTGCTGCATCCAGCGAAGCAGTTGGCCCAAGTCCACCTGAACCAGGTTGAGCAAGTCGTCGAGGCCCGTGAACGACACACCGATGAGCCGGTCTTCGTCCTGCACCTGCTGCCACTCCCGCAGGTCGTGGGGGAAGCGAGCCAGCGTGATGCGGATGGCGTGCCGGGTGAGCAGGGCCAGCGTGCGGGCGAGGAGGTGGTAGTCCAGGCTACCGTCCCTGACATGGGCGGGAAGGCTGACGGTAACCAAGTTGCAGACGCCTTTGCTTCTTAGGAGCACTTCACCGCACGGGTTAAGCCCGCGGAAGTCCTCCCGACGGCGCTTCGCCGCTTCCACGTTGACGAGCCCGGGCTCGCCGTACTGCAGGATGTAGTCGAAGAGTTCCAACAGCGTCTCCCGGTCAGGCTTCTCGAAGAACATCACCGAGTTGTTCGACTGGGAGCGCCAGGAGGCGTTCTTCCACCAGTTGCCCGTCTTGGCTGTGACGAAGGCCTTGCTGTCAGCATCGCCCAGCGCAATCTGAGCGCTGCGGCGAGTACCGCCAGCCACCACCATCCGGCCAATCAAGTTGGCGACGTCCAGAGCCTTGACGTCGGTCCAGCCCTCGGGCTTGGTCCCGGCGAGGATGAAGGCGGCGTTCAAGAAGAATTCCCTGAGCGGTTCAGGCCCAGAGGCAAAGCCACCAAACCGTTTCAACGGGCTTCCTAGAGGACGCACCGAGTTGAGGTCGATGTGGAGCAGCCTGAGCGTGGGGTCAGCGAAGGACTCCAGGAAGAGCTTCACCGCCTCCGCCCAGCCTTCACGGGAGTCTCCCACCACCAGCACGGCTTCCTCGCCACGACGCTGGATGAAGCTGCGCTCGACGTAGAGCGGGTGCGTGTACCCGTGGAACTCGTAGGGCCGGATGTGCAGCTTGAGGTTGTTGCGGATAGGGAGGTTGCGGTTAAGCTCCGCGATGTTATCACTGGTGATGCGGAACCCCACACCGGCCCCGGACATGAGTAGGATGACCAGGTCGTAGAAGTCCTTGCCAGTACGCAGGTCGGTGAAGGCGCAGTTGTAGTTGGCCTGGCCGTTGCTCTTGATAAAGTCGGTACCGCCAGCCCAGAGCGTCCTACCGGCGGGGAAGCCACGCTTCTTCAGGATGGTGTCGTAGAGCAGGAACTTCTCCTCGTCGGATACCGGAGCGAGGGAAGCCGAGTACTCCACGACACGGTAGACCGTCTCCGGCCAGGACTCCCGCTTACCGTCGTCCTTCTTCCGCGAGTACGTGCGCAGGTAGACGACTTCTCCCAGAAACTCGTTCGGCGTCATGCAGCACCTCCCTCAGCGTTCATGTAGAGTTCCTTCCAAGCCCGCACCGTCACGGGCACCAAAGGCTCGATGAGCTGGAGGATGGCCTCGGCGTACTGTCGAATTTCCCACTGTGCATGCGGGTCGAGGCGAAGCCTCAGGAAGTGGAGCAGGTTTCTCAGGTCCTGCTTCCAGTAGAACTGCGTGTAGACGCTGACGGGCAGGACCATGCGAGCCATCTCCCTGGCCACGCCCGCATTGAGCAGTGCCTCGTACGCTTTGAACGCCATTTCGACAGCCTCGGTGTAGGCGTCGGTGGCGTAGGCGTTGGTCAGCTCGTCCAGCCTACCTACGGAGCCCTGCTTGTTCTTGGTGTCCTGCAAACGCCAGTACTCCGGCACATAGTATTCGTCCTCCACCACGGAGTATCTGGCGGAGACTTCATTGACGCTCGCCGTGCGGTGGCGGAACCACTGCCTCGCCACGAAGATGGGAGCCTTGACGTGGAACTTGAACTCCACCATCTCAAAAGGGGACCAGTGTTCGTGCTTAAGCAGGTAGCGAATAAGCTTTTCGTCCTCACGGATGGTCTTGGTCCCCTTTCCGTAGGAGACACGGGCTGCACGGACGATTTGGGCATCCAAGGTGTGTCCGTGCGGTACACGGAACCCAGTGTGCTCAAAATGGTCATCAAAGCCCTCGGGCTCGGTATCCACCAGGTCCACCATGTACCCGACTAGCCTCACAAAGCCCTTGTCCAAAACAGGAATCTCACGCATGGGTTCCTCCGGGGACAAAAAAGCGGTGGGGTTCAAGCCCCACCGCTGAACATGGTTGTTAGCGAAGCAAATCCAGGACGCTCGTGTAGTCCCAGCCGAGAATGTCTGCAGCCTGGCCTGGGCTAAGCCTCTCAGACAGTACCGCCTGACGGATGTTCTTTAGCACGAAGTCGGGGTACTCGGGAAACCAGGTCCCACGGTACACCATCACCGGCAGTAGCTCGTGGTCCACGACCAGCTCGTTTACCTCGTCCGGGAGCCGGTACCGGCACCACAGAGGCTCGCTTGGAAGACCGAACAACTCGACGTAATCGTCGACGAACTCCGTGCAGAAGATGGTGGCGTGCCGTACCAGTGGGTGAGCCGTGTCCAGGCTGCGGTACGGCTTACGGCTGTGGTGCAGGAAGACTGACGGCTCGCCGCGCTCTCTGTAGACCAGCCCCTTAGGTGTGCGTTCAAGTGGGCGTAGCAGAGCCCCAAACGGCACCAGCAGTCCGTCGGCGAGTAAGCCCAATTCCATCGCAGACGGTACATACTCGCCACGTTCAATGGCCTCTAGTTTGCTCAACGGGATGCCTAGGCTGGACAGGTCTTCCAAGCTCAGATTCCAGTACTGACGAAGAATCCGAAGGTTGTTGCCGATTGCGTTTTCGTTTGACATAACCGTTCACCTCCAGGACCAGTTCAGCGTCCCAGGCCAGGGCAAGCTTGCACTCCTTGCAGTAGTAGCACGGTTCGTACCAGTGTTTGGCGTAGCGTATGGGCATACTCCGCTGGCAACTGGGACATCGCATGGGGAGGAGAAAGTGTTCGGCGAACATCATGCCGCTTCGACCATGAGCAAAGCCTGCCACAGGGCGCGTACCCGCTCCCTGAGCTTGTCAAGGTCTCCGTCGTTGAGCAGCGTGGCGTGGATAAGCCCGGCCTCCTTGAGACGCCGCAGGTTGCGGTCCTCGGTCGGTTCGGCAGGACCGAATCCGGGACGCTGCACCTCAATCAGCACGCCTCCCTGGTCTACCCACCATTTGGCCTCCCTAAGGTCGAAGACGCGGGTGTTGATGAGGTACTGGTGCTTAGAGCATACGGCTTTAAACCGCTCCAGGAACTCGTCGTATTTGTGGTAGCCGTGCCACACCAAGAAGGAACGGATAATCTCCTTCTCCTTGGGGTCTTCGGTGTAGGCACTAATGCCCAGGTACTCTTGAAGCACCGGGTCAGCGCTGGCTTTGATGAGGTTCCCCATGCTGACGACGGTGAACCTGGGCTCGAGTTCCTGCAGCAGTCTAGCCACCGTGTCTTTGCCTGTACGCGCGTAGCCGGTGAGTCCAACCCACATGTCTATCCCTCCAGCATCTCGTTCACACGCCGCTTCCGCGGCCCATGCGCACGGAAGGCCACCACGACAGGCTTGCCGTTGATGGCCCGGTCCTTGCGCAGGCACAGCTGGCACTTGTCGCAGGTAATGGCCCTATTCGTCTGGTTGGGGCAGACCAGGTAGACCACCTGGTCTGTCTCCACGCGCTTGGGGAAGTCCTCGGGGACCACCCTGACGGTAGGCCACCCATTAGCCACCGCGCGGAGCGCGTCTTCCTCCGACTCGGTGGATGCGTTCACCGTCAGGTTGGGGAGCGCGTTGAACAGGCTGGCGTCTAGCCTACGCCAGCCGTGGGTGTAGCTCCAACCCCGGAGGTCGGGTCGCTTGGCGTGTACTTCCAATATAGCAGAAATGGTATCCCAATCCGGTTGGTCGTCGATGAACCAGTCGCCAGAGACCAGGTAGCGGATTTTAGACTTGGGCGGTAAGGTCAGAAGCTTCTCTTTCCAGCCGTCGCTGTCGGCGCTTCGCTTGGCGTGGATGGCGGTAGGACCGCTCTGGGCGTAGCACCCGTTGTTCAAAAGCGGGCACTCCGTAGGGCACGTTTTGCCGACAGGACGGTACGTGCGGTAGACGCTACCGAGCTTAACGTGCGTAGTGTTGTCCGTCACCAGCATTTTGGCCTCCTTTGGACGAAAAAAGAAAGCCTCCCGGTCTACATGACCGGGAGGCTGGCTGTGTTCAGGACTTACTTGAACAGCTCCATCCGCTCGTCACCCACAATCTGGAGGAACAGGAACGCCTGCCTGCCCTCCAGCTTCACCGTGTGGGTGGCGTACTCCACCAGCACGGCCTTTACCGGCTGGGTGATGACCTGGTAGGTGTGCCAGGTAAGCGGGTTCAAGCCACCCCACTGCGTGTAGATTGGCCTGGGTGGACGGGGGTACTTGCTTCCTCGATGCTCAACCTTGGGGGACCCGTAGTACACGTTGTCCACAGTCCTCTCCACTTCCTCGGTGTCCATAGGCTCCATGGTCAGTGCGTCGAAGTCACGGAACGGCATGTTTACCTCCTATCGTGAACAGACTTGGTAGGTCCGGTCTGGCCCTGGTAATGGCTTTCTCCCAGACCGTACGGGACTTCAGGCTTCTCAGCCTTGAAGAAGATGAGCTGAGCGAACCGCATCCCGGCTTGCAGGTACACCGGGTGGTGACAGTACACCTCGAACACAGCTTCGCCTTGGAAGCCGGGGTCGAACCAGCCCGCTAGGGCGTGGTCGAAGCCTTCTCTGCCCCGGCTGGACTTGAGCGTGAGCAGCGCGGCGGTGTCCTCAGGGATGACCACGTACTCCTGGCTGTGCAGCAGGGCCATCTGCCCTGGCTGAAGCCAGTAGCCCTTAGAGATGTCTATCAGCCGCTCGCGCTTACTCCAACGCTTGCTTCGCGTCAGGAACCACAAAAGACGGTAGTGCCATGGCCAGTCCATGACCAGGGCGTACCGTCCTAGCGTCAGGTCGATGCTCGCTGGGTTGACCTTAGCCGACTCCGACTGCTTGAAGCTCGCGAGGATGTCTCTTAGCGTCTTGTCTGCCAGAACCATAGCGCAGCTTTCTGAACGGGACTTGCTCGCGTGGGAGCAGGTAAAAGTAAGCCTTGGTGCCTTGGACGTACGTGCTCTTCTCCGTCAGGTCATTCCTCCGCAGCTCGATGAGAAGCCGAAGCTCGTCGGTGGGAAGCAGGTAGGCCTCATCGAAGCCGGAGAGCAGGTAGAGCACGTAGTCCGCCTTAGTCCTGTATAGCCATCCCGGTACCACCTTGCCGCTTGGGTATTCGAGCTTGGTCTCGATGGCGAGGTTGCCGGTACCGGCTAGGTCGTACTTGGTCTCGATGAACAGCCGCGTACTGCCGACTTCGACCAGAAAGTCTGAGTGCAACCAGCGTTGGTGTGTGGGCTGTACACGACGTATCCTGGCGTTGGGGAACAGTTCGGGTAGGAGCTTTGAAGCTATCCGTTCCCCCTCTTCTCCTAGTTTCAAGGCCTCTCTCCATGGTCTGCTCACATCACCTCCCCAAAAGAGAAGGCGGCACCCCAAGTGCCGCCTCGGTGTTTCAGGTTCTTGCTACCAGTATAGCACAGAAGGGCTTGTTTTCTGGGGTCGGATGGTCGTATAGTTAGAGGCGTGAGGCCAGCGACTACCTGCCGGTACCGTCCCACACGGCATAAATCGAGTTGGCAGAGCAACCGGTGGGACTTTTAATCGGTAGGTCGCAGGTTCGAATCCTGCACGGCCCACCATTTCGTCTACAACGCTATCCTTCACACTCGGATAGCGGGTGAAAATCCGGGGGTAGTCGTTTGGTCGCACAAAGGAGGCGGTATGACCATCCGACAAGCCCTTGAGGAGTTCTTGACGGAAAAGAAGCTTGAAGGCAGGCGACCGGCTACCCTCGACTGGTACAGCAAGAACATCGAGTTGCTCCTCAGGCCCTACATGGACCAGGACGTGAGCGTGCTTACCCGCGCGTTGGTCACTCAGGTGCTCAACCGCGAGGTTAGCCGCTCCACGCTGGCCATCTACGACCGTGCGCTGCGAGGCTTCTGCAACTGGCTCTTCGGCGTGGGCTACCTGCAGGAGAACCCCTTCCGTGGCCGCAAGCGTCCCAAGGAGGAGTTCCGGTTAAAGCCCGTGCTCACTCTGGACGAACTTAGGGCGCTCTACCGTGTAGCGGGCAAAGACCCACGCTACCGGTACCGCAACCGGGCTATTCTCGCCGTGGCTATGTCCACAGGCTTGCGGGCTTCGGAAATCTGCCGCCTCACACTGCAGGACGTGCTGTGGGACGAACACGCTCTGTCGGTGCAGGGCAAGACCGGGCCTGGCGTGGTACCGCTCACCAGGGACACCGTGAAGGCCCTCAGGCTGTACGTGGAGCGTGAGCGTAAGGCCACGGTGCCTTGGCTCTTTGTCCACCAGAACCGCCCTCTTACCCCACAAAGCCTCAGCCGGTGGATACACCGCCTCGCGAAGATGGCGGGTATCAACCGGCCTGTGGGCATGCACCTGCTTCGCCACACCTTCGCTACCCACTACCTGAAGAACGGCGGCGACCCGTATACCTTGCAGCGCATTCTCCGCCACAAGTCTCCAGCCATGACCACCAGATACCTGCACTTCCTCACCGAGGACTTGCGGGAGAAGTTGCAGCCCATCGACCTGGTGGCCATGGTCAAGTGACGCGTTGAAAAGTGTAGACCGCCAGAAGGCTTCCTGGCGGTCTACCCATGTGCAATCTCGGCTAGCGGAGCTTCTTCAGCCAGCGCAGCTCGTGCTCTTGTATCTGGCTGGTCTTAGACTGCCCGACTGGGTCGTAGAAGTAGAATACACCCGGCTCTAGCTCCATGAGCGTGTCGTGGTCATAGTAGCGGTAGAGCCGGGTGAGCACGTCAGGCAGGTGCTTGCCTTGTTCCAGGACGCGGTAGAAGTTGAGCTTGGGCAGTGTCTCCCCTGGCAGGACCTCTAGCAGGTGGATGAGGTTGTTGTCTCCTTGCCAGGCGGGTACCGTCAACACCACCTTCTCGAAGACGACGCCTAGCTCGTGGTCGAACTCGCGGGACTTCAGACAGACGAAGGCGCGTAGGTGACGTTTACCCCGACCGATGTAGTGCACCTCGGTGAAGCGCGAAGGAATGGGATGCCCCCAGTAGGAGAAGATGCTCGGGAGTTCCCCTCTCATGTAGGCGTTCTCGTCGTAGAGCACGAAGTCCTTGAACTCCTCCGCACCTTCCTTGACAGCCCAAGCCGTTAGGTCGATGAACCCTTCCACAACGGACAGGTTGTACGGCATATCCCTAGCTCTCCCACCTCGCGACAGCTGAACTTGTGACCATTACGGTAGACCGCTCTCACGGTAGCGATGGCCGACTTCACCCGTGCAGCCTCTGGCGTCTTGGTGTTGGCGGAGTGCATGACGGCGTACTCGCGTAGAAGCTCCTCAGCGTCCTCTCGGCTGACGCCTCTGGCGCGGTAGTAGGAGGCGAGCGCGTGGTATACCGCATTCCTGGTCCCCGGTGCAGGAAGTCCATCGGCGTACAGCGTTTGAACGCACGGAGGGACGATTTTGGTCAGATTAAGCCACCTGTCATCCGACTCATGGTGGGACGTTTGGCCTGGTTGTGCTAGGGGGTTTAATGGGCTAATCGTTTGTGCCGCAAGGGTAAGGAGATGGTTTCGCAGACGCCTCGCATCGCCAACAGTGTACTCGGCTTGGACCTTGGGGTCAAGGTAGTCTTCCAGCTGGTCTAGGCGGAGGAGACGCTTGGGTAGTCCCGTCTTCCAGTTGACCGTACCGGGCTTGCGGATGAGTGCCCGGTACCGGAAGGTGGCCGGGTCGTAGGGAATGCCCAGCGACCTGACGAAGGCTTCGTAGACAGGCGTCCAGTCTCCCTCCGGCAAGTCCAAGACTTCAGCGGGAACGACGATGTGGAAGCCCTTGTTGCCGGAGTGGTAGAGGAGGGGCGACTCCACGTACCGGCTCACCGCGCGGTAGGCTTCCCGCACGGTGTCCAGGTCCACGTGGTCCAGGTCGATGACCAGGTCGGACGCGACCACCTTCCGGTTCTGGTCGTACCGGGAGACGGAGACGAAGTAGTTTCCCGGGAACTCCAGAGTGCTGTCTACCCTAGTCCAAAAACGAAGGCGTATGCCGCCCTCGGGAAAGTGACGGCATACGCCTACAGGTTCACGACACAACGGGCATAGGTCCCGTTCCTCCAGCAGGAACATCCGTTCCTGCACCAGCGGGAACGACCTGGACATCGAGGCCCTCCTTAGCGTTTACAGCCACCGTGACGATGAGGCTCTGTAGGAGGGTGGGGTTGGTTCTGAGTTCGGCTTGCTGGTCCAGCAACGCGGCGATGAAGCCCATGGTGAACGCAGCGGCCATGGCGTGAATGAACGCCTCCTTCAGGTTCTCGGCCACCTCTTCACTCACCGGGTACCTAAGCTCGGCGTTCAGGCCAGCAAAGGCTTGCAAGTACTCAGCGAAGCGCTGGTACTCCGGGGTGGCGTTGGCTTCCAGGTCCCGCTTGATGTCCTCGGACTGCTGCAACACGCCGAGGACGAACTGGAGAATCTGGCCGATGGTCAAAGCCTCCGCACCAGTATCCACCCCTTCCTGGGTAGCCTTATCGCCAGTACCCTCTGCGACCTCATCAGCTCCAGGAACCACGTCGTTTCGAACGCTTTCGTCCATGTCTCCACCTTCAGTGTGAGTAGCTTGCGCAAATCGTCTTCCGGGAGGACAATCAGCCGGTTTCCCGCCTCGTCCTCTAGGCCTATGGCCGCCTTCAGCTCCTTCAACCAGCAAGGCATTCCGGCGCTGCGGTACTTGACCTCGATGGTGAGGTTCAGCTCCGGCACGTAGACATCGCCCTCCAGAGCTTGCCTGGTGGAGCCCTTGAGGATGGTGCCTATCGCGCCGGAGCCGTACACGCGTTCTGCGCCGAACCCTTGCCGACGAAGGACCTGAACCAGCTCGCGCTCGTAGCGCTTACCCTTGTCCTTCGCCCGGTTAGCCATCAGAAGGGAAGTTCATCAGGCACTCCATTACCACCACCGACAGGTGTCAGCTCGGTAGCCACCACGTTGGTGAAGCCCTTGTTCACCCTGAGAAACCCACGGAAACCAATGGTCTGACCGATGACGGGTTCCTCCTTAGCGGAGAGCACCAGACGGCTTTCGCCGTTCTGAAGGACGACTTCGTAGGACTTCCCAAACTGCCTCACTGCCTCCACCACGCCAGTACCGGCCACGGTGGAGGTTTCGTAGCCGTCCTGAGCCTTGGCCAAGGAAACCAGCCTGAGCGAGGTGAACAGCCTGTTGTTGCCTTGCCGAGCCGTCACCTCGACGGTAGCGATGACGTTCTGGTGTTCAAGCTCCCTAGCCTTGGACTGCAGCCAGGAGCCAAACACCGCTACCTGGTGCCCACCGATGTCCAGAACCAAAGCCTTACCCGCTTCTTTCACTACAGCCAGCTTACCGACAATCACGCCTGCAGCCATGTCACTCCTCCTTGATGTACCGAATCTTCCCTGCCTCGACTACGGGTTCGAAGTCAGGCCAACACAGACCGACGAACGGGCAGTAGCTGCACTGCCAGGGCAAGTACAGCCTGCCCGTCGGTTGTCCCTTCCGAATCTCCTGCTGGGGCTCGTACTCCCGCTCAGGTAGGTTGTCAGGAGTAGAGTAGAGCGCGTTCCTGAAGCGGGAACGTACCTTCTCGACGACCTTCGGGTCGTAGACCACGGGAAGCACTGCCCGGTGAGAGGTGTCCTTGTTGTAGAGCCACAGGTACGCTTTGTGAACACCCGTGGCGTCCATGTAGGCGTTGACCTGGGCAATGTAGTCTTCCCGTGGCCCGTTCTTCACCATCTCGGCAAATGACTTAGTGTTCGCCGTCTTGATGTCTAAGATTACGGGACCTTCTTCCGTCTCCAAGATGCCGTCAATGTGTCCTTTGATGCTGTGCTTCTCGTCTACACAGAACCACACCTCCTTCTCTTCGCTATGCAGTGGAGCTACCTGCTTGATGATGCTACGCTCCAGGTCGTGGATTACATGACCTAGGAGCGTAACGGCGATAAACCGGTGAGTGGGCGAAAAAGGGACTTCGTAATGCAGGCTGTAGGCTATCGCCCGCTGGCATTTTCCGCCAGCTGAGAGCCTGAGCAGCTTACCGCGCTCGGCTTCGTACCGAATGTAGAACCTTACATCCAGTTCACCCCCTTCGGTAGCAAGCTTCACCGTGTGCTCTTGGACTTTGACCAGTAGTTCTTCGACATTGGCGGGCTTAGATGTGGAAAGTAAGGTACTCTCCGACGTAGGTTGCTTGGACATGGCCGGTTATCCCTCCGATGCGGTTCTTGGTCACCCACACATCCCGGCTAACTTGGCTTCTAGGCAGGATGAAGGTCACCGTCCAGGCGTACTGAGCAATCTTGCTAGAGCCCTCCAATGCAGTGTTGTCTGGTGGTACCGGCTGTCCAGAGTCGTTATAGAGCACTCTACGCAAGCCTTCACGGTTCATCTGGCTCAGCACCAGCCAGATGGTGTTCGTGTCCCTGGCGTAGCGGAAAATTTGTTTCATGGCGTTGGTGATGAGGGTGTACTGGTCCACATCCCCCACGCCGAGGGACTGGACGAAGTCCACAACGAACAGCCCGGCGTCTTCGAACCGCTCCGCGGCTGCGAGCATGGCGTGGACGTCGTCGGTACCGCTGACGATGTGTAGGGGAAGGTTGTGAAGCTCCTCCCGGTACTGGGCTAGCTTCTCCCGGTCAAGCCTGCCTTGGAAGTAGGCCTGGGGGCCGACTGCGGCACCGCCTAGATGCTGCAGGTACCGCAGCACCCTCACCTGAGCCGCTAGCTCTAGCGTGAAGTCCACGACCGCTATACCTTGCCTGGCAGCGTGGAGGGCAATCTGCTCTGCCAAGGCGCTCTTACCTGCACCTTCAGGAGCAGCCACCACGTACACTCCGCCGGGATACAGCGGTCCCCACAGGTTCTGGAGGCCGAGAAGCTCGGGCGGTAGCGGGATGGTGTAAGAAGGCTCCTCCAGCTCCTCCAGAAGCATGCTGATGGTGTACTCCTCCCCGGTGTGGAAGGGCTCCGTCGGGAAGGAGGTGATGAGGTCGTTGACCTGAGAGAGGTCACGGGACAAGCATGCCTTGTGTATCTTCGCCGCGTGCTGCTCCACTTCCCGCAGGTAGCCTTCCAGCAGGAGGTCGTTTATCGCCTGCTCTAGCGGCGGTAAGCCCTGGGAGAGCGCCACGTCCCGCAGCATCAAGGCCTCACCGCCTAACGGCAAGCCTTCCAGCAGGCGCTCAGCGATGCGTCGGTGAATCGGGTTGGTGAAGTACCTGAGCGGTACCCGCTGTAGAGCCTTGACGCCGTCAGGAGTTTGGTAAGCCGCGGCGAGTACAGCGAGTTCCAGTCTTTCCTTGGCGTCCATACCCCTCCAAGACAGAGTGGAGGGGGCTATACAGCCCCCTCCAAGTCGTTCCACGCCTTAACTTCAGTATATCACACCAAGGCCTTCAGAGCGTCTAAAGCCTCCTGCAGCACTTCCACGTCCTTGACTAGGGACAGCTTAGGCTGTCCAGCCTTCTTCGCATACTCCAGCAGGAGGTTGGTAGCCTTGGCCTTCTTGTTGGGGTCGGTGATGCTCTGGAAGACCTGGGTGATTTCGGCCAAGAGTTCCTGAGGGCTACCGCCCTTTTTCTGCGGAGCAGAAGAGCTAGGTGCAGACTGGACAGGGCGGCTAGAGCCATTGGGACGGTCAAGGCCTTGCTCCCTGCGCTCGTCCTCGGAGTACAGGTCGAGGCCAAACTGAGCCCCCCAGTAGCGAAGCGCGCGCTTCAAGCCGTCGGTGACTGCCTCCTTCACCGCCGACTCGACAGCGTCCGACACACTGCTCATGATGCCTTGACCGGTACCCACGTCGGTGTGGGTATTGAAGAGGGTACCGGTCACAGGGTCAAAGACCGTGACTTCCAAGTGGGCTACATACACGCACACCCACTTCTTGCGGCTTTCGTCGTAGCCGAGGTGGACCTGCTGGAGGTCTATCACCCGGCTAGACCAGCCAAGGTACCCGAACGCCTTGTTTGCGTTGGCAATAGCCGTATAGCCCTCGATGTAGGAGAGCTGCCTACCTGCCTGGGTCCTAAACTTGACCGAGCTGGGGTCAAGCTTTACCGAAAGCCTCTCCTCGATGCTCTGAACCAGTTCCTTCACGCCGTTCATGCTTTCCTCCACCACACGCTTAGCCATGTTCACCTCCACAAGAAAAGCGCGGAGCGCCTACGCCTCCACCACGTAGATGTACTGAACTCTGCTCCACTCGTTGTAAACCACCACGTCTTCATTGACCCGGACCGAATTAACGAAGTTGTGTCGATACAGGCCCAGCTTAGCAGGCAACGATTCGACGTCTGGGATGTTCCGTAGGGCTGTGAGCTTGCTCAAGTCGATGTCCGCGGGAAGCACGCCCGTATCGGCGACGACGGTTAGCATGTGCGCGTTGCCGTACCATACCGAGTCAGGGCTTCTGTAGACATGCACAGCCTGCAGGCCGGGACATCTGCTGAAGCCAACCCGGTTAACCAGCAGGATGAAGTCCTCGCTGGGTACCGCCAGCATCTGGTAGGTCCTGGGCTCCAGTGAGAAGAGCAAAGCCCCGTCCGCGCCTTTGTCCGTGAAATAGACCACTTCCCGTACCTCGACACTGTAGACACCCTCGGAGTAAGGCTTTACCAAGACGGTGGACTGGAAGAGCGCCATTAGCGCTTCAGTAATGCGTTTTTGCTCATCCATGGATTCCCCCCTCAAGAGCCTTCACCGCCAGGTCGGTGTAGAACTTGTCCGGGCTCTTGTAGCTGGACAAGCGAGGATAGACCAGGCGGTTAATGGCGAACAGAAGGTCTTCGTAGGTCTTGGCTTTAATGAAGTCCTTAGCCGAACCACGAAGCCTGGGGTGGACGTAGCGACCGTTGCTGGTCCAGATGGTGTGGAAACCTATCTTGTAGCCATACAGCACCCAGAACTGTACTGGTACGGCGTAGGGAAACATGTCAGCTTGTTCGGGTGAAATCAGGGCGTACTGGTTGCCGACTTTAGTGGCGTACCCAGTACCTACCGTAATGGCCAGGCGTTCTTCAGTATATCTCACGGCGTGCGCTTCGGCGTAAGGGTTGAAGGGTAGAGCGCAAAACACATCGAAGTCCATCACCGCTACCGGCTCTTCGAGGTCCTTAATGGCGTAGGGACAGCCGAACAGCGCTCCATCGGCCTCGAACAGCCTGCCGTCTAACGTGCGGAGCGTGATACGTCCGTTGTGCCCTCCGAGCATGTTGAAGAGGTGGTAGTCGTACACCCTAGCGACAGGCACACCGTTGTCTTCTCGGAAGAGAGCTAGACGGGCATAGTATCTCGTCCCCTTCAGTACAAGCCCACGCTTGTCGTAAAGTACCTTGTCGTTAACCGAGACGAAGTCAATGAGGGACACGAAGTGCTCGGTGTGGTGAAGAGCGTCAAAGTGCGCTGGATACCTGCGTGCCAGCCACAGAAAGTCCAGGACTCCTCCGTCCCGGAACACATGCGCTACTCGCTTTCGCTTGTAGGCTTCGTTCATTTCACCCCTCCACGAAACAAGCGCGGAGCGCTACTGGTAGAGGTACGTGTAGTCGACTTCCGTGAGCCACACACCTTCCGTCACCTGCTCCAAACGGTCTGGATGCTTCTTGTACAGCTTTAGCTTTCGCATGGCTAACGGAGCAAAGATACGCTCTAGCGGAGTGACGTCGACTTCCGGTGGAAGATAGCCTTTATCTCCCACGACGATGTAGTAGCCTTCCTGATGTCCAGCTAACGTCATGATGGTACGCACGTAGGGAATGACAGCAGTTCCTACAGGACGCTTGGTGGAGAACACCACCAGGTAGTCCTGATTGGGTAAAACCCAAGCGGGTGCAGTCTCCATAGAGATGACGTGCTTCGCTTCGAATCCATTGCCAGCTAAATGGCGAGTGTAGTTCGCCGTGAGAAGGGAGAACTTGATGACGTCCTTGACCGACTCGACTTTGACTCCGCAAAAGAAGAGCGCGCGGAGCGCGCCCTTCACACGGTCTAGCTGCTCTCTCTGACTCATCGTCCACCTCCTAGGGACAAGAAGCGCTTGTTGGCCAAGTCGGTGTAGTACTTCTCCGTGTTCCGGTACTTGGAAGCACCGGGGTTCAGGAGACGGTTCACAACCTGCACCAGGCTGAGGTAGTCCGTCGCCTCAATCCACGGGGGAGTGTCCGTGAAGCTGGCGGTCCTGACCGCGCCGTTGTAGTAAACGGCGACATATGAACCTCTGCGGTAGGTGTAGCCAAGCTTGACGACAGCGGGAACGGCCTCAGGGAACATGTCGGCGTAGTCCACAGGCACCACCAGAGGGTCTTTCTGTCCGATAGCCGCACAGGTGAAAGCCCCCATCGCCATGTAAGGCTCGCCGCTGTACCGTATAGCAACTACAACCCCATGAGGCTTGTCCCAAGCAAACGGCACAACGGCGGAAGTGCGGTCAAATCCAAGGACAGTCAGGTAGATAACGGGCTCTCCCTGGTCTGTGAGTATGTCCTTGGGGTGCTCATAGACCAGCATTGCGCCGTCTGCGTGGAACAGACGGTCTCCGACTTCCTTTACGCGAAGCACATGGTCTTCTGTGCCGACAGTCAAGTGCAGTGGGTAGTTGTCGATAGCTATACGCCCACCCAAAACTTCCTCTTCGAAGACCATTCGCGCGTACCAGCGAGTAGCGCGGAGACTAAAATCCGAAGTGTACAGCTTCGTCTGCTGCTTGCTGAAGTCCAGCAGGTAGCTGAAGTTACTGTCGTGAGGGAGGAAGAAGTTTGGGTAACGGCGGATAAGCTTCAGTGTGTCCAGCTCTCCACCGTGACGAACGACTTCGTTAGTCCTGAGTTCCCGGTACTTGCTCAAGTCCATGTTTACCTCCTCAGACGCCACCCAACACTTTCTGTGCGTAGCTAGCGTAGTACTTCTCCGGTATGCGGTAGTTGATGGGAACTTTGAACACAGCGCTATTCAGGTACATCAAGAGCTGGGCTAGGCTCTTGGCTTTGTGGTAAAGCTTGCCTGGACCAAAGGCTTCTTTAGCCTTACCGTCGACGGTGCACTTGACGTAGGTGCCTCGTGTGTACATGTATTGTGCCAGTACCTCAGCAGGTGCAGCGTCGACGAAAAGCAAGGAATACTCGGGCGGTACCAGCATCTGTGCTGCTTTGCTCCAGTACACATTCGCGGCGTATAGGAAGAAGCCGACAAGAAAGTCCTGGCGCCGGAACAGCGTGGAGACGACAGGCTTATCGCTTTTGGGAAACACCAGGGTTTCCCACCTTCGCCTGACAAAGCTAAATTCAGGGAACTCTTGCTGAGCTACCTTCTCGACGGCCTCAACGAAGCTGTTGTATACGAACAGTACGTTGTCAACGTGAGTGAACTCGTTGGTTTCAGCTACTTCCACGCTTAGTTTGTTCCGGGTAAGGAAGCCGAAGTATTCGCCGTGGGTCGTAGAACCGCCGCGCCTTCCGTAGACCAGAACATACTGAATAGCGTCGCCGCCTAAAGCCAGCTTAACGTCCACAGAGTCGGGCCGTAGATACTTGCCCTCTGAGTCAAACCACAGGCCGCGTTCGTTGACCACGGCTTTGATGAGCTGAGTGTAGTCGTACACCATTTTGGCACCTCCGCCTAAGCAACAGCAACCTTCTGTAGGCTGTCAAACCACAACTTGCGGTACTTGATGACGTCTTCGAGCAGCGGTATGTAGTTCACGACACCGCCTCCAGGTTCTTCTGCGCCAGCCAGGTGAAGTACTTGAGTGGGTCTTTAAGCCTGCTTTTGTGACGCAGCTGTGCAAGATGAGCAAGCATGTGTAGACGGCTGTACCGGTTAAACTTCTGCGAGGAATGAATGAAGCTATCCAGCCGGTACCCGTTCTGGTTGAAGACCTTGTACATACCGCCAGCACCGCGTTCGTGGTAGTAGAGTATGTACGCCGGTTCCGTGCCTAGGAACATGTCGGCAAGCTCAGACGGTACGACGACATTCAGGGCCTTCACATAGTGGCCCGGAGTGAAGAACAAGACGCGTTCGACTCCGCGCTTGCTGTGGAAGAGAACCGCCTGGTCGGTGTTGGGCAAGAAGAAAGTTTGGCGAATCCCGGCGAAGCTAAGGGTTATCTGATGCACCCCTAGCTTGCTTAACCGGGCGGCGATAGCGGGCAAGACCAACGCGTCGTGCTCGCCGCGAAAGACCAGGTTCTGCAGCAAGACGGTACCGTCCGGGTCTTGGGTGTATTCGAGCGTAGGTGCTTTGCCTACAAAGGAGAGCACGCGGATGTGGTGGTTGAAGGTGAAGCTGGAATGCAAAGCTCGAACCTTGATGGGAAGCACGACATTCCGCACCCCGTTGGTGAAGTCCTGCACCTGGTAGCCAGTGAAGCTCAGCGGAATGGCGCCTGCGTTACGCGCGTACTCCTGCCAGTACTCGCTGAACAGCTTTCCCAAGTCCATCAGAACCTCCCGGTGAAGACTTGCCACGCTTTGTCTACGATTTCCTGAGCCCAAGACTCGTGGTTGGCGAAAGTTATCTGGCTGTAGATGCGGTCGATGATTTCAGCTTCCAAATAGTTCCCATGGCGGTAGTACAGGTGCAGCGTCGTGGGGTTAACGTCTACGCCAATGAGTCGGTGCAGACGGTACACAGGAGGTAGAGCTATTGCGTACCGCCAGGGAAGGACTATCTTGGCGCTTGGAGAAACCGCCAAGGCATAAAGCTCGGTGAACCTAGTCAACTGGTCGTGCTTAAGCAAGTAGCGGAGAATGGGTACGGCATAGCGGTAAAGCCTAGGCAAGACATAGTGACGGCTAGGCGTGATGAGTAAGTGCGGTGTCCTGGCAACTGGAAAGCCAGTGGCCCTACCGTCTTGAACGACAATCAGCTTGTCATGGTCTATTATCCAAATCCCGTTTTCCCTTTTTCCCCAAGTCACGCCGACATGGTCCAGGTATTCGGTCAGCGTGTCCATACCAGTTCCTCCCA
>FWWM01007752.1_pt1 | contig 21220 bp, 20 predicted proteins | sample 2228351 | NCBI WGS metagenome assembly FWWM01 (sample SAMEA103939774, study PRJEB20133) | metagenome
ATAAAGCGCAAAAGCAAACCGGCCCCCTTCTCCCACCAGTGCCGCCGCCTGCCGCAAGGCGCGCCGCATGTCGCCGGTGTGGTGCAACACGCCCCAGGAATAGACCACATCGAAGCGGCCCAATTTTGCAGGCGTCAACTCGAACACGCTTTGCTGCTCGACCCGGAAGTTCGCCGCAGGCGCCCAGCGTGAGAGCACCGCCTGCGTGGTGGCTACCGAGTCGGCGTCGAGATCCACCGCCATCACCTCACGCGCACCTAGGCGCAGCGCGGCCAGGGCGTGCAGCCCGGATCCGCAGCCGATATCGAGAAAACGCAGACCATCGAGCCGCTCGCCGAGCAGTCTCTGCAGTCCTTTCTTTGCCTCAGCGATCTCAGCCTCCGCGATCGTCTCTGCGTAAGCCGCCCAGTTCTTGCCGAAGGCGAAGTGGGCCTCGGCTTGAGTCAAATCCTCAGTCACGCATAAGCTCCTCATAAAGCGCCAAATAGCGCGTAGCCATCGCCGCCAGCGAATAACGCTCCCCGACCCGCCGCCGGCCTGCTTCTCCCATCGTTTTTCTCCGCTCAGGATTCGCCAACAATAAATCCCATGCCTGCGCGAGCCTCTCGGCATCGCCCACCGGCACGACGATGCCCGCCTCTCCCACAATGCGGCGCACATCGCCTACGTCGGTCGCGACCACCGGCACGCCGCAGCTCATGGCCTCGCCCACCGCGTTGGGGAATGCCTCGCCCCAAGAAGAAGAAGAAGCAATATCGAGCGCCGCAGTCAGGCTTGGAATGTCACTACGCTCGCCCAGGCAATGCACTCGCCTGGCCAGCACTGGCGCGGAAAGCTGGACTTGCAGGGCGGGATTCGCAGGCGTCACGTCGCGACCCACTAAGAGGAAATGCACATCCTGCCGCCGTCGGGCGAGCAGCGCTGCCGCCTGTAAAAAAACCTCATGCCCTTTCATCGGATGATAACGGGCGATGAGCCCGATGAGGGGCGTCGATACATCCAAACCCAACATGGCGCGCACGGCGCCTCTTGCTGCGGAATCGGGCCGGAACCGTTCCGTATCGAAGCCGTTGTCGATCACCCGAGCCCGCGCAGGGGCAAAGCCCAAGGCCTCGTGCTGGGCACGCGCCGTGTGGGAGTTATAGACGATGGCGTGCGCTTTGCGGCTCGATCGCGCACTGGCCCGGATCACCCAGCGCGTGATGGGCTTTTCCCGCGACAGATCATAGAGAGACTGCCGTACCCCCCAGGCGAGTTTGGCCATTGGCGCCGCCCAGCGCCGCGCGAAACTCGCCGCCAGGTTGCCGTGATACATCCAGCCTTGCACGACGTCCGAGCGAAATGTGCCCGTCACATGGATCATTGTCCGCAAGGCCCGCGGCAGATCGCCCACGCCAGACAACCCAACGATCTCGACCGGCACCCCCAGCGCCTCGATTTCCTCTGCAACCGACCCGTCGCGCAACGCGATGACCGAGGCTTGCACACCCCGGCGCATTAGTTCACCGACGAGCTGCATGAGCTGCTTTTCTGCGCCGCCAGTGGCCAGGCCCGTGGAGATGAACAGCACCCGCATCAGGCCGCCCGCCCTGCTGCTGGCTGACGCGACCGCCACCACGCAATCATGCGATGCCAACCGATCGCGGCCAGGGCAAAAAACGCAGGCAAAGCAAAAACGCGCTGCCGCGTGCTCCATTCGCCCTGCCAGATGGTGTAGGCGGCAAGCTGCGAGGCAAGAAACAACAGGACCAACCAGTAGGCCGGGTCTTCCCGGCGCAGGCCAATCGCAATGGCCAAAAAGATCCCCGGCAGGCAAAGGATCCACAGGAGGACACCCGGGTAATACAGTTCGCTGAAAGAACGCCAGGTCAATCCGGGATGGATGGCCACCCAAGGATAGGGAGCAAACAGGGTGTGGGCGGCTGACTTCACGATTGCGAGCGGCAAGTTTTCCGCCAAGGAATTTTTCCACCGGAGGACGGTATCATCAGCCGCCATGTCGCCCTTTTTGGCCAACAACGTAGCGAAGCTATCTTTCACAGGCAAGACAATCTGCGCTGGCGAGACTCTCTGTGCCGGCGAGACACTCTGGGGGGCGGAGTAAATCACCCCGAATCCCGCTGCACTCACCGCCAGGGTGCAAATCAACGCCGCTCCTCGGGCATAACCACGACGAACGAGAATCCAGGCAGCAATGAGCATCACCGCAATCATCAACCCAAGGAAAGCGACATAGCGCACGCCCCCTAAAAGACCCAATGCCAGCGCCGCCACGAGCAACCGCGCCATGCCGCCTTCGCGCAAATAAGCCGTCAACGCCCAAAGGACCGCCATGGCCAAAAACCCAGCCAACGTATCCTTGAGCAACCAGGAGGCATTCACTCCGGCGGAAGGGTCCAAGAGGGCCAGCGCCCCGGCCGCAAGCGCCCATTTCTTTGGCGCACCAAGCGCCAGGGCGATGCCGAAGGCCGCCGCCGGAAAAAGGGCCGCCCAGAGTGCGTTGCTTGAGATCACCAGCGCCTGGGATGACCCGCTCAGCCAGTACCACAGCCCGACATAGGCCGCGTAAAGCCACTCGTGGCTGCCGATTATCCGAGCGTAAGTAAAGTGATCATTTGGCTCCCATTCCGGGCCATGCAATCCGGCAGCATGAAAGTTCTTCAACCCCCGCAGATTATACTGTTCAGCGGGAAGCGCTTTGCCCCGCCAATGCGCGACGAAGGCGCGGGCGTTGCGCTCATAAGTGATGGAATCCGGGTTGATGTCCTGCCACTGGGGCGCTTGTTGAAATACAGCGATCTTGAGCGCCGACGCCACAAGCCCCGCCAGCACGAATCCCAAAGCCACCCGTTTATCCGTTTTGGGCGCGAGCGCCCAAGTCATTGTTGACACCAAAACGAAAATACCGCTCACTAAGGTCAACCCTGCTGCGTTCATCCCTTAAGCACCTCCCAGGTGCGTTCCACCATCCGTGCGAGCGAGAATTCTTCCACGACCCGCTGCCGCGCCCTTTTACCCAAAGCGGCTCGGACCTCGGGTGCTAACGCGATGACCTCGCGCCATGCATTGGCGAGCGCTGCCGGATCCCGGGGCGGGACCACGCGCCCCGTGTCGCTGACGATCCGTGCCGAATCGCCGACATCGGTTACCACGCATGGCCGCGCGCAGCTCATCGCCTCGGTGATGGCATTCGAGAACCCCTCGCCGAAAGAAGAAGAAGAAGCGATATCGATGGCGCTATAGACCGCCGGCAAGTCCTGGCGCGTGCCGGTCCAGTGGACGTGGTCTCGCAGCCCCAGCGCTGTGGCGAGGGACTGTAGCCTTGCACGATCGGATGCCGGCCCATCGCCTACGCAGACGAATCTCACATCTTCCCTTTCTTTTGCCAAAAGGGCCGCAGCGCGCAGAAAGGTTTCGTGATCCTTCATGGGGTCGAGCCGGGCGATGAGACCGATCGCCATCTCGCCAGCGCCGATTTTCCATTCGCCGCGCAGCCGCTTGCGGCCTGCCGGGTCGAAGCAAAAGCGCTCGGTGTCAATGCCGTTTTCGATGACGGCGATTTTTCTTTCCGGATAGCCCTGGGCGACATGAAAGGCACGCCCGGCCTCGGAATTGCAAACGATGCGGTCTGCCAGCCGTGCCGCAAGGCGGGTGAGAAGGAAATCGATGTGTGTAAGCCATTCGTACCGAGCGAAGTCCATGCGAGAGGCCCGCACCCCCCAGACGATGCGCGGTACCCCCGCCAATCGCCCGACGACGGCCGCAGCCGTATTGGCCGTGGAGAGCCAGGAATAAAGCACCTTGGGGCGTAGCGCCCGTAGCCGGCGGTAAAATCGCCATAAGAAAGGCACCACATCCCAGCGGCCCCGCTTGCCAAGATCTTCTACCGGCACACCGGCCGTCACGAGCTCCGATCGCAAGGCGCCGCCGGGATAAAAGGTCAACACCTGCACCGACACACTCCGCTCATGCAGCCCTTTGGCCAGGGCCACCAGTTGCCGCTCCGCCCCGCCCACATCCAGCGACCGGATAAACAGCACGACTTCAGTCACTTACCCTCTTTCACGAACACGAACTCGTTGCAGCCATAGCCCTGGCGGGTGACGAGCTCCTGGAGACGAAATCCGCGGTCACGATAAAAGCGGAAAACCGCCTCGGGCGTGGCCACTTCATAAGGCCAGCCGCCGATCCAGTCCACCACGTCCCACCAAGGCGACATGCCGCGCTCCCGGCCATATTGCCGCCAAGAGGCAAAGGGGCGAAGGTGATAGAGGTCGTGTAAGATATCCTTCCACCAAGCATGAATCCATCCATAGGCAAGTAAAAAAGGACGCAAGAGGGCAACCCTGTTGTATAGCTTTTTGATTTTTCGCCAACGTTTGGAACGACCCCCTTGATCGTTATAGATGGCGATGAACAGCCGCCCCCCCCGGGCCACCAGCGGCACGACGTTTTCCAGCGCCTGCCACATGGCGCCCGTATGGTGCAGCACGCCCCAGGAATAGACGATGTCGAACTGGCCCAGCCGATCGAGATAGCCTTTGTCCAGCACCGAGCCCTGCTCCACCTGCCAGCCGGCATCGCTAGAAAAGTAACGACGCTTGAGCGCGCTCGTGCAGGCCACGGACTGCGGATCGTAATCGAAGGAATGCACCACCGCCCCGAGCCGCCGCGCCGCGAGACTGAAGAGCCCCGATCCGCTGCCCACGTCCAAAAAGCGCAGGCCATCGAGCCTTTCTTGCCCAAGCATTTGTTTGAGCGAAGCCTCCGCGCTTGCGATGCGCGCATCATCGAGCGTCCGCAAAAACCGCGCCCAGTTGGCGCCAAAGGCAAAGCGCTCACCCTGGGCGATTTTCGCCGTTGCATCGCTCATGCTCAAGCCACCTCCTCTATCAATCTCTCCCAACGCGTCACGATGGCCTCCTTGGCATAGCGCTGCCGAACCGTGACTGCGGCACCCCCCAGTCGCGCTCGCAGGGTTTCGTCCCTGAATAATTGCCGCATGGCCCGTGCCAGCGCCTCTACATCCTCCGCGGGCACAAGCCAGCCGTTTTCGCCATGGCGGACGATCTCCCGGGGGCCGGAATCGCAATCCGCGGCGATCACTGGACAGCCCATGGCCATGGCCTCCAAAAGCGCATTGGGAAAGCCCTCGTAGCGGGAGGGCAGCACGAATACCGTGGCCTGCGCCATCCACCGCTCGGGGTCCGGGACGACACCGGGCATTTCGACCCGATCCGCCAGTCCCAGCTCGGTTGCCAAAGCCCGCAGGCGGGGCCGCTCCGGCCCTTCGCCGAGTATGGTCAGGCGTACCCCCGCCCGATCCAGGCCGCAGCGAGCGAAGGCTCGCAGCAGCAGGTCAAAGCCCTTTTGTCGATCGAGCCGCCCGACGGCGAGCATGTGCTGGCGCTCGCGGCTAGCAAAGGCGGGCGGCTCGGGCAACGCCCGCACGAAATTGGGTAGCACGCAAACCCTCTGCGCAGCCACGAATTGCTTTGCCCAGGATGCCACCCCTTCCGTCTGCACCACCACCTGGGCGGCGAAGGGGTAGAGGAGGCGGCGTGCAAGATCCCAAAGACGGCCTACCTGGTGCCGGCGCGGGTCAATACGCTCGGAGACGATGACGGGGATTCCCGATCCAAAGAGCGCCGCCAGCACGCGCACATTGGTCTCGTCGATGAAACTTACCACCACATGGGGTTTGAAGGCTTGTACGGCACGGCGGATCATACGGATTCGGCGCAGATTCCCGGCCACGCTCTGCCAAAGCGAGTTGGAATCCCAAATCACATCCAGCATCATGCGCTGCACGCGTTCATCCAAGGAATAATGACCGCTGTTCGGGGAAGATAGCGTCAGCACCCCTGCGGCATGCTCTCGCTGCGCAAAGGCATTGGCGAGTTCCGAGATCATCCGCTCGGCGCCGCCTGCCGACAGGCTAGAGACGGCCCAGAGAACACGCCTACGGTTCACCGTTTATGCCACAAAAGCCAAAAACCGCCGGTGGCACGAGCAGCCACCGTCTTGCTGATACAGAATCTATCCAACCAGGAAAGTGGATACAGCATCCAACCAAGGCACCAACGCGCTATGTAGTAAAGACCTTCATGTCGTGAATGATGAAAAGGCATGGAGAGAACCTCGCTGGCAATCAGCCGCAACGAGGTTCCCGGCCCCACGTTGTGACCCCAGTCGAGCAAATGCATATCAAGAAATAGCTGTTTAGCCCCTTCCAGCGTCCAGCGATAATAATCATGCACACAAGCGTTGGAAACATGAAAGTGATACAGGAATGGGATCTCTAGCCATAACCGCCCGCCAGGCCGCAAGATGCGCTTGAGTTCGCCCACTGCATTGGTTACATCTACGACATGTTCCAGCACGCTGGTGCAAACTACCAGCTCGAATGTCTCATTCTGAAATGGGAGCTTTCCGCAAAGATCTGCCAGCACATCCACATTGGGTCGTTTGACGACATCAGCTGTGACAACGTGGGGCGCCAGGCGTCGTCCCCCGGCCCCACATCGAGGACGACGCGTGCAGAACGCACCTCATGGGCAAGACGTTCTGCGCAAAGCAAGCGGATCGGGGCGACTCTCACACCCGCTCTCCCAGCACGGCGATGGCGTAGGCGTAGCCCTGGTTCTGTAGCCAGCGCCAGACCATGCGCGGCAAAAGCCGCCGCAGCCAGATCTGCGCAGGTGTCACCGTGACCTCTCCGTATCCAAAGGCAGTCACCACGCGCAGCCCCGCTTCCTGCACGATGCGCTTGAGCTCTCCGATGGTATAGATGCGCTCGTCGGTGATCTCGCCGGTGAGCGCCGTATATTTCGTCGGGATCTGAATCAACACCCGCGGCGCGCAACGTGCCTGTTCCCGTAGCAGCTGAATGGTGACCTCCCGGTCGAAATGCTCCAGTACACCGCAGGAGTACACGAGATCGAAGCGGTCGTGAAACGGCGACAAATCGAACGCATCCCCTTCCTCGAATCGAGCCGGAACACGCAAACGCTCGGCCAGATCGCGGGCCATCGCCACAAGCCTCGGCTCGTTGTCAACCCCGGTCACTTCATACCCGGAGGATGCAAGATACAGGCCTGACCACGCCGGTCCACAGCCGACATCGAGGATGCGCGCCGGTCGCGGACAGTGGCGCTCGATCATGCCATACAGGATTTCGTGAAAGCCCCAGTGCGTGACCGCGGCCTTGAGCCAGCCGGCCTCTTGCACGCCCTGCCGGTTAAAATACTCAAGCCAGCGGTCAGTCATTTCCTGCCTTCACTGCTGCAACCGTCAAAATGAACCCAAAGCCCAGTCGATCCAGAACGAATTCCAAAGGCATGGTCAGCAAACGATCGACGCGGCTGATCCAGCGAATGACATTGGACGTGCGGCCCCGCCACTGTGTCCAGAAGAGGTAGGGGTCCCGAGGCTGTTTCCATTCCCTGAAGGCTTCATCACGGCTATAACCGCCCAGCCGTTTGGCTGCATAGATGAGACCGCCATTCAGCGCGCCGCCAAAAATCTTCTGGTCGGTGCTCCACCGAACGATCCGTAGTCCATGACGCCGACAAAGCCTGTCCAGCGAAGATCTGGTGAAGATCGTGAGATGACGCGGGTAGTCGTCCTGACGCAACCAGCGTGCCTGAATCGAATGCAGATTGGTTACCAGGATAACGACTCTCCCGCCCGGCTTGAGCAATCTCGCCGTCTTTTCGACAAAGGCGGCCGGCCGGTAGACGTGTTCCAGCACCGCCCACATGGTGATAACATCATAGGTCTCACTTTCCAGATCCATGGCGAGGAAATCGCCATAGCGGATCGGCATGCTAGCCGGGTTGGGAACCATCGGGTCCACTTCGATCCCTTCGGCCTGCCAGCCCTGCTCGCGCATGTACCAGAGGAATTCGCCCTTCTGCGTCCCGACATCCAGCAAACGCCCGGGCGGTAGATCCTCAAGCCAAGCGGCCTTCGCCTGGAGTTGACCCATGCGGGTGGCGACGATTTCGTTCCAGGCCAAAGGCTTCCCGCCACCTTCCCAGGACCAATAAAATTCTGGGGGATAAAAGCCGGACATGGCCGCTTCGGACGGTCTGGGGCTGAGATAGCCGCATCCGCAATCCAGGCATCGTTTCAGGCTGAAGGTATCGTCCGAGCAGGCAAAAGACCAATCCTTGACGTCAAACAGGATCTTGCTTTCAACGCCGCCGCACAGGGGACAGGCCACCTCGACCGATTCGCGTTTTATGTCGTTCATCAAAGTTTTCTCATGAGACCATGCAACCTGGATCGCAGCGTCCTTCTCTGATGCTGCCGATCCTCACCCCATGCGGCGCGCCATCCCGCCAGCGGCACGATGATCGACGCCATGCCGACCGCCGCCGCGACCGAATAAACGGCCAGCCACGATGAAAGAACGGCATGCAACGCCAGGAAGCCGGCGAGCCCGATGCCAGCCAGGAAACTCAGCAATCGCGCCTGCCGCCTCGCCTGCCAGACCTTGGCGAAGACGTTGCCCAACAACGCCGGAGCCAACGCGACGCTAAGCCATAGCCAATGAGCGGCAACCTCATGGGCCGAGGCGGCATCGAAGCGACCGCCGAAGACCAGTCTGAGCAGTAGCTCCCCTAAAAAATACACACCCAACAAGGCAAGCGCTCCGATACCAAAAGACAACCAGAGCGCCTTGCGCAACAATGCGCGCAGGGCGGTCTCATCCCCCCGAGCCACGAGTTGCGAAAAGCGGGCCAGCAGTACCGGCGAGCTAGCCATGACAAGTAATTGAGTGACATATTGATGAAAGCGCCACGCATACCCGAAGGCCGAAACGGCCCCTTCGCCGTATGAAGCGATCATAACCGTCGGTAGTGTAGCGGAGAGGTTGGAAAATACCACACCTGGCGTGATCCACGCAGAAAGCCTCAGCATCTGCCGCCATTCCGCGGAAAGCTCTCTCCGCGCGGGCATCCCGCCAATAAGCGCGAAACCGGTGCGGCTGAGCGCCCACCCACAGATGGCGACCTGCAGCGCAACTCCGGCCACCGTGCCCAGCGCCAGATTCAGCAGCCCCCCCTCCGGCCAGGCAGCCAGGAGCCCTGCACCCAGCAAGGCGTTGGCTATCGGCGCTGCCGCAGCGATCGGGTAACGATCGCGCAGGGCGAGCAAATAACCCAAGCCGTCCCCGATGGCATTGAGCGGGATTAGCACCGCCGCGAAGGACAAGACGAAGCTCGCCGCATCGAGGACGGAAGGTGTTATACTGCCGCCGATCCGAACAAGCAGCGTTGAGCCGGCCAGTAGAATCAGCGCGCCAATCGCTACACCCAACGCCAATAAACCGGCCAGCACACCCCGCTCGAAGCGTTCTACGACCTCTCGATCCCGGCTCGCTGCCAGCCGCGCCCGCACTGGAAAAAATCCTGTTTGCAGCATGCCGGTAAGGATCCCCGCAATGAAAGTAGGTGCCACAAGCGCCAGAAAATAGCCATCGAGTTCCGCCCCTACGCCGAATAGCCGTGCGGTAAGCCATAGCTTCAGGAAACCGGCTCCTTGGGCAATCGCGGTGAGGGTGCTGACCGTGATGAGCTGGCGGCGCATGTGTGGTTACTTCGAGCTGCACATATGACGAGATATGATTTCCGCCGCGAGCCAATGCCCTTGCTCGTTCCAGTGGCCGCCGCCGAGCTGGGTGTTGGCAAAACCGTGGAGATAAACCTTGTGCTCGGCAGCGTAACGCGCGAAGGCTGGCGCAAGGAACACCGCATCCATGTCCTCCCGCGCTGCAAGCGCCTGCATGCGCCGCTCTGGATAGAAAAGATCGGGCTCGCCCAGCTTCTTGGCATGATTGAGCATGGTGACAGAGTCCGGGGGAACCTGCCCGGGATTGGTGAGGGTCACCAGCAGGAAACGCGCCCCTTGTCGGCGACTCTCGTCGCGCACCTCTGTGACCAACGCTTCCGTGAGCCGCCAGGCGTCTTCCCAGATCTGCGGTGGCTTGGAAAGATAGACGTGATCATTTAGGCCAATTTCTTCGACCGCGCCTTCGGCCCGCGGTGCGGAAAGCGGCTGACCAGCCACGTTCTTGACCTTGTTGAGGAGCTGGATGAGTCGCGAATAATTACTTGCGGCCTGCAACCACTGCCACGGGAGGCTCGATTTAAGCTTGAAGATCCAGTGCCCGCGGAATGTCGTATCCTCGACGAGCCGGCCATCCTGGAGCGTGAAATACGGGCGCGGATATGGACCGGCGATGGCCTTGCTGTTGTCGCGCACGTCATTGCCGGAGAGGAAGGCGAGCAGCACCAGATCGGGCGCGAAAGGTTTAACCCGTTCGCGCAGAGTGATGAGTTCCTGCGCCGTGGAATAACCCGACACCCCGAAGTTGAGCACTTCCACCCGCTTGCCCGAAGCGAACTCGCAGCTGTTCAACCTCTCTTCGAGAAGCCGCCAGAAGGTTTTGGTGACGTCCACCTGCAAGGCCTCGGCGTAGGAATCGCCTAGCACCGCGATGCGAAAGACCTGGGGCGGCTTCTCGATCGGAATTTCGCGATCATCGCGCATCCCCCGGGCGTTGATGCGCACGAAAGCCCCGCCTTCCTCCCGCCACCAGCCGGCCGCCCCTGGCCGCAGGGCAGCGCCCGTGTGATAGTCGTAGCGGTAAAAATTTGGGTAGCTGAAACCGACAACGCGCAGCAGAATTTCCGCCAACGCCAAAGCGACGAGAAGCGCCACGCCGAGAAGAAGCAGATTGCGCTTCACTTGCCACCCCTGTGGCATGCCTCTGGATGGGTTTTGAGCCACTCAGCGACTGCTTCCGCCGCTGTTCGATGGCCGTAGAGGTTCCAATGGCCATCAAAAGGGAAGGAGGCTTTCTTGAGATCACCCCCGTTGCGGATAATATGATTAGCTTGATCAATGACTGCTATATTGACCTCTTGCGCAATGCCCTGCAGCCGCTGGGACAGAAGCGCAGCGTTTACTCCCCGCGTGCGCGCGGCGTGTTCTGGGATTGGTAGACCTGAAGCACGCAATGTGTGTGTGGCAAGAATAGCCAGCTCAGCCCCTATCTTTTTGGCCTCCTGTTTCCAAAGACCTAAGGCCACACGCGTGTCATTGAGCGCCTCCTGAAAGACTGGTGGCATGCGCTCGGCCAGAAACATTTGATCGAGCGTGAGGTCTTCAGGCGGATTCCAGTCACCGAACTTTTCTCTGCCGCCAGGAAGCTTCTTAAGCTCAGCCAATGCGCTAGGGACGTTGGCATAGTAAGCAGGCGCTCCGTAAGCGTAGTGCACCCACATGCGATTGAGCGCCGAGTAAAGAAACGACTTCCGATAAAGCTTGCGATGTAGCCAGCCGGTAATGCTGTTCGACTCTATCGACCAAGCGGCCTGAGCACTGCCGGTTTGACCAGGCAGAAGGTATTTTCTCCAGTCCGGGTCGGGCCGGACTAGACGGCCATTAATGACAAAAGGACGCGAAGGATGCGCCGGGTGCCAGCCATTGCGTGCCGCTTCAAGCCACGCATTGTTATTCGAAAAGTCATTGCTAACAAAAACCAATACGATGAGATCAGGTTTTTTGCTGGCAATCAGCCGTGCCCAGGGCAGCTGATTTGCCTGTCCTGTCCCCGAGTAGCCCAGCGCGAAGGTTTCTAGAACGAACCCACTGATCTTTGCATTCCATCCCGCCTCCAACAGACGATGGAATTTTTTGTCGATAGGCACCTGAGCCGCTTCAACAAAGCTGTCCCCGACAAAGGCGATCCGACAGACACCGCTTGCTTTTACATCATGTGGCGGCTCGTAGTCCAGGAACCCCCAGGTGTTCGCTTTTTGCTCGGACCAGAAGTCAATGTGATTGGTATGGCGAATAAGCGCATTTGGTTCGAAGGTAAACCCAAGTTCCGTGTCGAACCGGGATATCCATTGCGGCTTGACGAAGGGCTTGGTTGCTCGAAGATATATTTCACCCGCTACACCTGCCAGAAAAATCAAAGCAAGAGACACCACCAGGCCAGGGACAACGTTGTCCCGCAGCCATCTCCCAAGCTGTGTGAAATGCATCATGCCTTGCATCAATCAAGCTCGAACTGGGCGGTGTAATCCTGCTTGAGCGACGGGTCCTGATCGGATTTGCGCAACAAGCAGTTGCCCACGGCCAGCGCATCGAGCTCCGTGCCCATGAAGCAGCGAAACGCATCCTCAGGCGACTCCACGATGGGCTCGCCCCGGATGTTGAAGCTCGTGTTCACGATGACGGGACAGCCGGTGAGCGCCTTGAAACGCGAGATGAGAGCGTAAAAACGGGGGTTCGTTTCTCGATGGACGGTCTGGATGCGGGCAGAGTAGTCCACATGGGTCACGGCTGGGATGCTGGAGCGCGGTACGTTGAGTTTCTCGATGCCGAAAAGCTGCTGCTCGGCCTCGGTCATGGCAATGCGTTTGTCCTCGCGCACATCGGCCACAAGCAACATGTAGGGACTGTCGCCATCGAGCTCGAACCACTCGGCCACATCCTCGCGCAGCACGGCCGGAGCGAATGGGCGGAAAGATTCGCGATACTTTACCTTAAGGTTGAGCACCTTTTGCATCGTGGGGGAGCGGGCATCGCCCAGGATGGAGCGGTTGCCCAAGGCCCGGGGCCCGAACTCCATGCGGCCTTGATGCCAGCCTAGCGCCTCGCCTTCCGCGAGCGACCGGGCGCAGGCCTCGATCAATTCGTCCTCCGACAGCACCTTAAAGCGCGCGCCGCAGGCGGTGAGACGCGCCTCAATTTCCTGCTGACCGTAGGCAGGTCCGAGGTAGCTTCCGCGCATGGCATCCTGTTGCTGGACGACGCGCGGCTTTTCCGCCCAAAGGTGATAAGCGGCGAGTGCCGCGCCCAAGGCGCCGCCGGCATCCCCCGCCGCGGGCTGGAGCCAGAGCTCATCGAAGATTCCTTCACGTAGGAGCTTTCCATTTGCGACACAATTGAGGGCTACGCCACCGGCGAGGCAAAGTTTGCGTTCCCCCGTCTCCCTGCGGATTGCACGTGCAAGCTTGATCACCACCTCTTCGGTCACGACCTGAATGGAGGCGGCCAAATCCATTTCCCGTTGGGTGAGCGGGCTTTCCGGCTTGCGCGCGGGCCCGCCAAAGAGCGCATGGAAGCGCTCATTCGTCATGCGTAGTCCCGTCGCGTAGTCAAAATAATCCATGTTGAGCCGGAAACTTCCATCCTCCTTGATGTCGATGAGATGATCTTTGATGGTCTGCACATACTTTGGCTCGCCATAGGGTGCTAGCCCCATGACCTTGTACTCGCCGGAGTTAACCTTGAAGCCCGTGTAGTAGGTGAAGGCCGAATAAAGCAACCCGAGAGAATGAGGAAAATGGATTTCTTTGAGGATGCGAATGTATCGGCCTTCGCCCACGGCGAGCGAGGTCGTCGCCCATTCTCCCACGCCGTCCATGGTGAGGATGGCAGCCCGTTCGAAGGGCGAAGGATAAAAAGCGCTCGCGGCGTGGCTTAAGTGGTGTTCCGAGAATAGGAGTTTGCCGCGCCAGTCGACGTCCGCATCGATCTCACGCAACTCCTTGAGCAACAAATCCTTCTGAAAAAGCTTCTCCTTGAGCCAGACCGGCATGCCAGTGGCGAAAGACCGGAAACCTTTCGGCGCAAAGGCGAAGTAAGTCTCTAGGATGCGCTCGAACTTCAGGAACGGCTTGTCATAGAACACCACCGCGTCGAGGGCAGCGCCGCTCAATCCTGCTTCTGCTAAGCAGTAATGGATGGCATGGCGCGGGAACCGGGAGTCGTGCTTCTTGCGTGAAAAGCGCTCCTCCTGCGCCGCAGCGATGATCTCACCATCGCGCACCAAAGCGGCGGCTGCGTCGTGGTAATAGGCCGAAATACCGAGGATGTTCATGACGTATCAGAACAAGGTATAGATGAACGGCGCCACCGCAGAGCCCTGCGCCAGGATTAGTAGCCCGCCCAGGATCAGCATGACGAGAATGATCGGAAGGAGCCAGAATTTCTTTCGCACCTTGAGAAACTGCCAAAGCTCTACCAAAAAGGACATGGCGAAACCCCTAGAATTGATTTTTGAAACGCTCGGCTGAAATCAGACCGTCGGCGCGCTCCAGCCAGTAGCTCGATTTGGATTCATAACGACGGTGCATAACGTCTCTGCCCACGATTCGCATGACGAGGCCAACGGGAACGATGAGCACCGCATACATGATGCCGAGTACGAGGGGGCTGACGATGCGGCCGAGCAGATACCCCAACGCCATCCATGCCCGGTTGAATGGCGCAAGCCATTTAGGGCGAACAATCGTGATGCCTGCTGTAACGACAGCCAAGCTTAACCAGAATGTTGCTAATGCGAGGGTTCCGAGCCAGTACTGCCATGCTGCGAGTAAAGCAAATACGAGGATGAAGAGCGCACCGAATGCGCGATTACTGGGCAAATGAATTCTATCGTGCATACATATCCCCATTGAATACGTGCCGGTCAAAAGATCCCGATTGCTCTAGGGAAACCCAGAACAAATCCCCTCGCCCCCGCTTGCGGGGGCGAGGGCAGAATGAAGGGGCTTGAGCAATCAAAGCGTTATCCATCTCACTTGCACCCTCTCCCAGAGGAGAGGGAGTTCTTTAGCGTTTCCCCGGACTAGTAACCTCTGCAAGACACACTGATCTTATGATACGCGAAAATGTTATGTACAGAGTGATTTCACAGCTCCCGTCGTGACCTCACGCGCCAGACGCTCGATCTCAGCCCGCAATGCCTCGTACTCGGCCTGCTCAATGCGCAGGAACGCAAGGCAGCGCGGCTATAGTGACGCCATGATTTCGAGAGAAGGAGCGTACCCCTTTTTTGGCGATGCGAGTCGAAACCAACCCCCTGCAGGCCGCTGAGGGGGTCTTGCTCGAGAACGGACTGGATGGCGCTGGCGAGGCCTTGTGCATCCTCTCAATAAAGCCGCCAAAGCCGAGCGCGTCGAGTATCTTGGCGCCCAACCCTACGAGCGCACCGAAACTCAGCCCAAGACCATGCTCACCCGTTTCGGGAACATAACCTTCCAGGTGTTCAAAGTGCGTTTCGGCGATTTCTACCCTTCCGCCCTCATAAAGGGCACCCGTACCGACCAGGCCGTCAACCTCGCCCTGGCCGAGATGTATGTCCAGGGCGTCTCCCCCGCCGGGTCATCGAGGTGCTGCAAACACTGGCCGGGCCAGACCTGCAACTGTTCCACACCCAGGTCAGCCGCGCCGCCAAGAAACTGGATGCCGGCCTCAAACTTAAGGTGCGCCTGGAGGGCCGCATCAATGATTGCGCCGTGCTGATCGCTGTCGGCGTCGAGGCCGGCGGCAAGCGCCGGGGGCTGGGTTGCGACATCGCTACCTCGGAGGCCGAACGCTTGTTCAAGCCGACCTTGGAGTCCTGGCGCAAGGAGCATCCGAAGCCGCCCAGTGGGCTGAGGAGGCCGTCCCGGAAAGCTTCTCGGTGCTCGACTTTCCTGCCGCCCAGCGGATACGACTGCGCACGACCAACGAGCTGGAACGCATCAACGGCGAACTGCGCCGATGGACCCGCACAGGCCAATCTTCCCCAACCTAGATTCCTGCCTGCCCCTGGTCTTCGCCTTGCTCGCCGAGCTCGACGACGAGCAAGACCCACAAGATCTATCTCAACTTTAACCGGTAACCCAATCGTCATGCCATCGGCCAGACAAATTTACAGACAAAGTTGTTGCACTATCTCCACAAGAGGCCCATCAATCATCCGAGATGCGACAAATAGATGCTCTCATACGAGCGCGGCGACTATGTTACGGCGCTGCGCGAACTTTGGCCTTTGGAAGAAAAAGGCGATGCTGCTGCGCAGTTCAGCCTTGGGTTCATGTACATCAATGGCCACGGGGTACCGAAGAACGATGCGGAGGCTGTGAAGTGGTATCGGCTGGCGGCCGAGCAGGGCAATGCCCTTGCGCAGCTAATCCTTGGGGCGATGTACGAAGACGGCCACGGGGTGCCGAAAGATCGGGTACTTGCCTACGCGCTGTACAATCTGTCGGCAGTAGCCGATGGCTCGGACAACAACCAGGCGCGCCGCAACCGGGAGCGGATCGTCGAGAGCATGAGCCAGGCAGAAATCCACCAAGCGCAGTCACTGGCGACAGGGCTGGCGAAGCCGGGGCAGTTCAGCAAGGTGATCGCCCGCCGCACGCGTTGACTGGCCCAGCGGCCCCCGGCCGCCGTGCAAGGCCAAGCCCCGCAACGGCCGGCGGCAACAGATTCTTTTGCGCCGCGGCCGGCGAACGCGGCGGGGCGTGTGTCGTGCAACACACGTTGCGTCAACGACAGGTGCTGGCGCTCCGACAACGACGGGCGCAAGGCGACGCTACGTGCCAAGTCGGTGTGGAATTCGCTGCAAAACCGGTTTGACTGGGACGCAGGACCTTGCTAAAGGGGCCTGTGGGAAGCTCACACGGCGCGAGCGACAGTTGGCCGTGGTCCCGCCGCCCTCCAAAACTTTGCCCATCCGTAGTGTTCTTTCAGGAAATCCACCCAGGCGCGCACGCGGCAAGAGCTGGCGCGCGCTCGGAAAAACGGCGCAGATGCCGTTAGGCGAGGTGGCGTAACCGCGGGCTTGGGACGCGTCGGCCGACAGCTAAAGCGTCGAGCGACGTGTCGTCACACGCATGGAGTACGGCACTCAAGGCGCTTTGTGGTGACCAATCTCGATCTTCCCGCCGACGTGCTCTACGACGGGCTCTACTGCCAGCGCGGCGAGGCTGAGAACCGCATCAAGGAAGTGCAGCTCGATCTCTTCGGCACCCGCGCGAGCGCCCACAAATTTCTCGCCAACTGGCTGCGCCTGATGTTCGCCGCGCTTGCCTGCGCGCTGATGCAGCGCCTGCGCGAGATCGCGCTCACCGGCACCGAACTGGCTCGGGCAGCCGCCGCCACGATGCGCGTCAAGCTGCTCAAGATCGGCGCTGCCATCCTCACCAACACGCGCCGCGTGCGCATCATGCCTGGCTCGCATCATCCGCTGCACGCCGTGTTCCTTCACGCCGCCGGCGCACTGTTGCCACAAGCCCCCTGAGTGCTGCCCCGGCGTGAAGGGCGACATGTCCTTGCCCACCAGTTTTGGCAGCCATTGCTCCAGTAAGATTAGTCCGATGGCCGTGTAGGCCGCATGGATGTGTGTGCACTGTCCCTGCCATGTGGGGCAATACAGCCTCTCGTTGATGGCCTGACGGGTATTGCCTTGGGCGGCCTTCTCCTGCGCCTTTAGGGATGCGCGCCCGCTCGGCGAATTTGCCGAGATCGTGCATGAACGCCGCCAACGCGATGCGGCAGGTCGCGTCGAGCCGTCTGGCACCATTGGTATCATGCATTGCCGTCGCTCCCGGGATACACGATTCGCCACTGGCCGCTCTGCCCGGCGTTGCCGAGGAAAGCGGGTGTGTTGAAGCGCATCTGGTAGTTGAGTCTCTTCAGTGCTCGTCCTCGTGGGGATTGTCAGCTGTCTTGCGCAGGCCGGCCGTTGCGGCAAGCTTGCGCTTTTCCCCTCGCACCCCGGGGCCCGCTGCCGCAAGGAAAAAACCAAGCCTGCCGATGTCGGTTCGTCGCCCCAAGGAGGGGGCATGCCCCGCCAGCGGCGCGGTTTTCACTTGTCGTCCTGCGGCGAAGCGGTGTGTCATCGAGGGCGAGCACCGCCTCATCCAGCAAATCTCCCCCACCTCATCGGCAAACCCGGCCGGGCGGCGCACCAAGGCGCGGTCACCAGAAGAAAGCAGCCGGCGACCGATGAAGCCGGTGGCGCCGGTGACAAGGCTTGTCATCTCAGCATCTCCCGATACACATCGAGCGTCATGGCGATGATGCGTTCGCTGGCAAACTCGGCCTCGGCCCGCTCACGCCCGCGCCGGCCCATACGCGCCCGAAGGCCTGGGTCATCCAGCAGTCGGGCGATGGCCGCAGCCAAGGCCCCGGCATCCTTCACGGGAACCAGTAGCCCATTGTCGCCATCTCGCACGCAATCTCGGCAGCCCGGCGCATCGGTGGTGATGCACGGCTTGCCGCAGGCCATGGCCTCCAGAAGCACCTTGGGCATGCCTTCGCGATATGAAGGTAAACAAACGATGTCGGCCTTGGCGAGCACCGCCGGCATGTCGTCGCGCTTCCCCCACCACTCCACCAAACCTTCTGCCTGCCAGGTGCGCAAGACATCCTCCGACACCGCGCTCGGATTGCCAGGGTCCGACTCTCCCACCAGCACGAAACGGGCGCGGCCTTGGAGTTTATGGGCCGCCTCGACGAACTCACCCACCCCTTTGTCCCACAACAGCCGCGAGGGCAGCATCACGATGGGTTGGGGATTGGCCGGGCGGTCGGTCGGCGTAAATCGTTGCACATTTACACCCGAGCTTGGAATGTGACGCAGTCGGCTCTCTGGCACACCCCAGTCAGTAAGCTGAGCAGCGTCGGTAGCGTTTTGCACGACGACCAAACCTTTCCCCAACAGCCAGGGCATGAGGCGGACAAGCATCGTGCGTGCCTGCCTTGCCCGGCCGCCGTCCGTAAACAAAAAACCCATTCCGGTGATCGCCGACACCACCGCCGGCACGCCCGCAATGCGCGCTGCCAGCCCCCCCACCACCACCGGGCGCAGGGCCACGTGGTGCACGATCTCTGGCCTTTCTCGGCGATAGATGCGGGCGAGCACCCAGGCCTCGTGCAGAAGCCCCAGCGGGTTCATTCCCCGCCGATCCATGTCGAAGGGAACGAGTCGAAGTCCCGCCTTTTCGATCATCTCCCGATGACGGTTTGCGCGGGTGATTACCGTGACCTCGAAGCCTGCTGCCTTCGCCGCCACGGCCAGTTCCAGACGGTGGGAGACGAAATACCAGTCCTCGGTGACAAGGAAGACAATCTTAGGCGCGGGCATGCTCCAACCACGCCTCAAACATCAATACATCCCACAAGTGATACTGCCAATTGCGCCTCCCGGAAAGATGCTCCGCCCACTTCTGCCGGATCGGCGCGGGGTCGAAGAAGCCTTCGCGCTTCAATCTCGCTTCAGAGAGCAAATCCTCCGCCCACGCTTTAAGCGGCCCGCGCAACCAGTGGTCGATAGGCACACCAAAGCCCATCTTGGGCCGTTCGATGAGTACCCGCGGCACATACTGGTAGAGCACCTGGCGTAGCAGCCACTTGCCCTGGCTGTTGCGGATTTTCATCGAAAGCGGCAGCCGCCAAGCGAATTCCACGATGCGATGATCCAGAAGCGGCACGCGTGTCTCTAGGCTCACCCCCATCGCCGCCCGCTCCACCTTCACCAGAATGTCGTCGGGAAGATAGGTGATGGCGTCGAGATACATCATGCGCCGCTCGAAATCCGGGCAGTCGAGCCAGGCGGCAGGATCCGTGATGGGAGTGGCCGGCTCCTCCGCCCCTTGCACGAGCTCGGTCGGATCGTCCCAGTGCGACACCAGTTGCAGGTAAATTGCCTCCGGCCGCCGCGCCGAGAAAAGCGCAGCCGCTTTGTGGAGCTTGTCACCAGGGTTCGCATAGTGCAGCCGTTTCGGCAATAACGGGCGTAACGCGCTGAAACACTGGTTCCAGCCGGCCGGGGAAAGCGCGGTCGCAAACGCGGCCGCCGCGGCGCGAAGGGGGCGCGGCACAAGACGCAGCCGCCGCCACAGCTGCATCGCCCAGAAATAGCGGTTGTAGCCGCCGAAAAGCTCGTCGCCCCCGTCGCCCGAGAGGGCCACCGTCACATTGCGCCTCGCCGCTGCGCAGACCAGGTGAGTGGGAATTTGCGAAGAATCGGCAAAGGGTTCGTCGTAAAGCTGCGGAAGCTTGGGGATCACATCCAGCGCTTCCCGGGGCGTCACATACCACTCGGTGTGATCCGTCCCGAGATGCTTTGCCACCGCCTTGGCATGCTGTGCCTCGTTGTATTCGCCTTCGTGAAAGCCGATCGTAAACGTCTTGACCGGTTGGCTGGAGAGCGCCTGCATCACCGCCACCACGGTGGAGGAGTCAATGCCGCCCGAGAGAAACGCCCCGAGCGGTACATCCGCCAGCATCTGGCCGGCAAGGCTCTGGCGCAACAGGCGATCGAGTTCCGCCACCGCCTCCTGTTCGCTGCCGGCAAAGGGGTTAGCAAGCCCGGCTTTGGCCACGTGGCGCGCCGACCAATAGGCCACTGGCTCCCCTCTTCCAATTCCAATGGGAAAGGGCCCGGGGTTGAGGGAGTCCCCAGCCCGAAACTGCACGAATGTCCCCGGCGGCAGCTTCCAGATGTTTTGATAAATACTCCACGGCGCCGGAATGTAGTTGTGACGCATGTAGAGTGCGAGCGCCCGCCGCTCGATCGCGTTGTCGAAGCCCGGATAAGTTCGGATGGCCTTCAATTCCGAGCCGAACACCAGCGCCCCGCGCGCCCAGCCGTAGTAGAGCGGCTTTTCCCCCAGGCGGTCGCGGGCGAGGGTGAGCGTGCGCGTCTTTCGATCCCACAGGGCGAGGGCGAACATGCCCACGGCGCGCTGCAAGGTTTCCTCGAAGCCCCAAGCCTCGAATGCGGCGAGCAGCGTCTCGGTATCGGAATGCCCGCGCCAAGTAATGGTACCCCTATTCCCACGCGTAAGGGGCGAAGGTGAGGGCCATTCTGTGGAACCCCCGGATACACCCTCCAAGTCTTTACGCAACTCCAGATGGTTGTAAATCTCGCCATTGAACGCAATCACATAGCGCCCGGACGCCGACACCATCGGCTGATGCCCGGCAGCAGAAAGATCGAGAATCGAAAGCCGCCGGTGGCCTAGCGCCAAGCCCGCCACCTCATCCGCCCACACACCGGCATCATCCGGGCCGCGATGCACCAAGGTGTCGGCCATGCGCCGCACGAGGGCCGCCGCTTCATCGCGCGGGCAGCCGCCCGGCCGCCAAAAACCCGTCAAGCCACACATGGCTCACGAGCGCAGATAGACATACTCATCGCAGCCCGAACCGAAAAAGCCGGGGTCGCGCCCGAAAAGCCTTCCTTTGCGGGCAAAAACCCGCTCGGGCACAAAGCCTAGCGCGCGCATCTCTTGTTCCACCTCAGCGGGGCTTACGGACTCATAAAGCGCAAAAGCAAACCGGCCCCCTTCTCCCACCAGTGCCGCCGCCTGCCGCAAGGCGCGCCGCATGTCGCCGGTGTGGTGCAACACGCCCC
>FWWM01007760.1_pt1 | contig 21208 bp, 16 predicted proteins | sample 2228351 | NCBI WGS metagenome assembly FWWM01 (sample SAMEA103939774, study PRJEB20133) | metagenome
ATCGACAGTGAAATTCCGCGCCGTAGCGGGAACTATCCCATTGGGAATAGCGATATAATCATCCATCCCGTCAAAACTGAATGCCTGCCCGACCATGCCCGCGGCATGAGTGGCGCCGTTCATCATCGTGCCGTGGTTCGTGCCATAACTATCATTTGCATTATCCTCAGCCTTCCACCATGAGACCATGTTTGAGGGTGGTGGCGTGCAGGCAGGCTGAATCTTTGTGACAAAGGCATCAGTGTAGCCCCCGAAACTTACCTGAAATGGATTCTGTGTGGGAAAGTCGGTTGAATCTATATATCCTGTCACATGGGCATTGCCTGAGGAATCCACTGCTATGCCAAGGCCCTCATCATGACCACCTCCGCCAAGGTATGTGGAGTAGATGAGCGTGTTTCCAGACGGGCTGAGCTTTGTGACAAAGGCATCCGTGTTGCCTTGATTTCCCTGAAATGGATTCTGGGTGGGAAAGTCGCCTGAATATGTATATCCTGTCACATAGGCATTGCCTGAGGAATCCACTGCTATGCCATTGCCATAATCATAACTACCTCCGCCAAGGTATGTGGAGTAGATGAGGGTGTTTCCAGACGGGCTGAGCTTTGTGACAAAGGCATCAGAGTCGCCTCCATTACTTACCTGAAATGGATTCTGTGTGGGAAAGTCGGTTGAATCTGTGTATCCTGTCACATAGGCACTGCCTGAGGAATCCACTGCTATGCCATTGCCCCCATTCCCATTACTTCCGCCAAGGTATGTGGAGTAGATGAGGCTGGCTGCTCCAATTGCATTAGTATCAAACTTTGTGACAAAAGCAGCAGTCGCGCCTGGGTAAATTGCCTGAAATGCATTCCAGGTGGGAAAGTTGGTTGATTGTGTCACTCCTGTCACATAGGCACTGCCTGAGGAATCCACTGCTATGCCATGGCCTTCATCAATACTACTTCCACCAAGGTATGTGGAGTAGATTAGGCTGGCTGCTCCAATTGCTTTAGTATCGAGCTTTGTGACAAAGGCATCCCTGTAGCCTCCGGAACTTCCCTGAGATGCATTCTTGGTGGGAAAGTCGATTGAATCTGCAAGTCCTATCACATAGGCATTTCCTGAGCTGTCCACTGCTATGCCAGTGGCAGAATCAGCACCAGAATTTCCACCAAGGTATGTGGAGTAGATGAGGCCGTCGCCTGTTGTATTGAGTCTTGTCACAAAAGCATCGTAAGTTCCACTATCATTACTTCCCTTATAAGCATTCCGGGTGGGAAAATTGGGGGACAATGTCACCCCTGCCACATAGGCGTTGCCAGAGGCATCCACTGCTATGCCAGTGGCAGAATCAGCACCAGAATTTCCACCAAGGTATGTGGAGTAGATGAGGGAGTTTCCAGAAGGGCTCAGCTTTGTGACAAAGGCACCCGCGTCGCCTTGATTTCCCTGAAATGGATTCTGTGTGGGAAAGTCGGCTGAATATGTAGATCCTGTCACATAGGCATTGCCAGAGGAATCCACTGCTATTGCATAGCCATAATCATCACCACTTCCACCAAGGTATGTGGAGTAGGCAAGCACAGGGTCTATGACAAGGGCATATTGGGGGTTGTAGTCTTCAAGCTTGAAGGCGAAACGATGGCCCTCTTTGACAATGTATTCACCCTTTATCTCCACCTTCCTGCCTTCTATCTCCTGATAGATGTGGGGTTTTTTCTGTATAACCTCCTTGCCTGAGGGAAGAACAGCCACAAGCTCCCCATCCTCGTTTACCTTAAGCTCCTTTGCCCCTTCATACTCAAAGACCACCTTGGATGGCTCTGCCCCCGGCTTCACCACTATGTCATACTCAAGCTGCCTCTGGTTTCCATAAAAGACCATGTCTATGCCGGGGTAGACCTCCTTATATCTCACCTTGGAGTATGTGGGTATGTTCGTCCTCCAATTCTTGGGCTCGTTGCCTATGAAGTAGTTGACCCTTCCTTCCTGAAGCCCCTCTGCCACTATCTCTGGTTTATTATTCCCATGTACAGGAATAAGACGAAGGACCTCGGACTTCACAGCCTCTGGTTTCTCTTTGTGTTTTGCAAGGTGCTCCTTCTTCTCTGAATCAATAGCCTTCTCCCTTTGAGTTAAGACCACATATACCCCGTCCTCTCCAAAATAGACGCTCTGACCAGAGCCTTTTTCATAAAACCTTACCCTTTCATCCACCTGTCCATCGTTCTTGATGAAATACAGGGGTAGTTTTCCATAACTATCCATTACCCTGAGCCTCTGCACATCGCTCCCTTCGCTCTTTGCTGTCCCTCCCCATGCCGAAAAGCCAAAAGCAATAAAGACAATTCCTACTACCGCAATGAAAACCCTCTTCCCCATGCTTCTCCTCCGTGTTTTGAAGATTCTTTAACAGCGTTTCAGCCCTCAAGGTCCTAGATTCATGGATAAACTCTTTCTTTTCTGCTATCGATCACCACTGTGGCCTCAGCCCCTGCTTCGCATTCCGATAAATGAGGCAAAGCCGTTTGGGTAGAAGCAAGCACAGGGATTCCACCCCAAATCATTACTGGGATCCCGTTTCATTGCGTCCAACCATGCCGGCTGGTTCCCTCTACGGGTCGAAGAGAGACGACGTCTATGCTCTACAGTTTCTGAAAGTCCTGGGTTTTGGTCAAGCCTTTGCGTCTCCCTACAGTTTTCTGGTGTATGCGTTGTAGACCGTTTTCCACGGTAAAAGTGGCGGATTTGGGCCGGAACATGCATTCCCCTGTTTCCGATTTAACATGTTCAACGGGTTATGTAGGCTTTTTTAATCCTGTGCAAATCGGAAGGAAATCTTGTGATCATGCCTCGTGGGCGCGGGGTCCGGAACACGGGGCATGAGGAATTGTGCGCTAGGGCCTTGTTTGCCGGTCTACTTTTTACTCTGTGCTCTGTGCGGGCGAAGCCCCTGGGTCGCAATCCCCTTTATGGTCGGGGCCAGCAAAAGCGGCACAGGGCCAGGAAAAGCAGCACAGGGCACATAGCATACAGGCCAAGGTTCGTCTGAGGGGTTTCCTGAAGTCCTTCGGCTGGGATCCCAAGCGAAATGCTGGCATGTGCACCAAGAAATGAGCCGGTGGGCTAGCCCGGAAGTAGTGTCGTCTTTGCTCTGTGCTCCGTGCTCTGTGCTCTGTGCGGGCGAAGCCCCTGGGTCGCAATCCCCTTTGTGATCGGGGCTATCTTCGGACCCAGGGGGCACAGAGCTGGAAGCAACAAGAAAACCTCTGGCTGTGCTGCTTCAGCTGGAATTGGAGTTTTCCTGGGTTTGTGATAACACTTGGGCTATTGGGAGGAAGAAGGAAAATGCAAGGATGGTATTGTGGATTTTGTCGGCTATTGCCCTAGGCGAACAGGGATTGATATTTGCTCGTTTGTGGGATGGATGGGGATCAGTTCTAGAAAGTTCTGACCAGGAGATCTTCGCTGAAAGAGACTGTAGGCTACACGAGGCCAGGGACAAAAGAAGGCAGAGGCGCATTCCAAGCAGGGCCGGATTTTCAATGCCAGTCCCACAGTTGGTTGCCTCTGTCTAATGACCGAGCCAATCTGGGATTCGGTAATATAGCTTATCCCCAAAAGAGGTTTTTCCAATTCATGCTGAACCAGTACACCACATCAGCCAGACCACATACACCCGAGTCTTTCTTATCACAGCCTGATCCCTGGGATTCGACCTGGAAAGATCTTCAGAGAAGATCAAGGTTGCAAGGTCTCCCTGGGAAGGCTCTCCATGATGTTTTCCTGAAATCCCTGGCACTTGCTGTGGCCAAAGGCCCAGATCAACCTGAGCTGTTGCTCCAAACTGTTTCCTATCCCCCAAGTCTGATTCTACGAGCATTGCTATCAGGGTAGGGGTATTCCATATGCCTGGCTGTGGCCCTCGCAATTTCTTCTCCACAAAAACGAGCAACAACTTTGAGGGCCATGTCGATTCCGGCAGAGATGCCCGCAGATGTTATTACATCCCCATCTTCGACTACGTGTTTGTCATACTCAACGGTCACTGCGGGAAACGACTCTCTCATCCAATCCAGTGATCGCCAGTGAGTTGTGGCGTGATGCCCGTCAAGTAATCCGGCAAAACCGAGCAGCATTGAGCCTGTACAAACAGAAGTCAAAGCTTCCACCTCCGAAGCACGGCTTCGCAGCCAGTCTAGCATTGCTCGATTCTTGATCTCCTTGCGGACACCCCACCCACCGGGAACAACCAGGATATCTAGCCTAGGACAGTTGTCAAAGCTGCTATCTGGAATCACCTTCATGCCACCAGTTGTGACCACAGGAACATTCTTTTCTGCTATCAAAAGCACTTCAAAAGGCGATGGTTCTTCCCTTCTTCTGTGTTCATTCAGGCGGGTGACGGAAAATACCTCGAAAGGACCGCAAAAATCCAGAACCTCGACATTGTCAAACACCACTATACCAACACGTTTCCTTTCCATTGGGTTTTCCCTTCTGCAGAAGCCTGAACTCTGCGTTCAGCCCACACTCCCAAAGGCCGCTCTACTTCAAAGATTCAATCAAATTGTCTGGCCGGCATCACCCCTGCTCTCCATGTCACCCCGGCCAGGTGAGCATCACCTTCTATTGTGACTCACTCCGGTACAAGCCTCTCCGCCCACAAGCTTCCAAACTACAGAACTTCTCTGATCGTCGTAACGCTCCAGGTAAAGTGTGGACTCCCCTTCAGGCACGCCTGGCCTCCAGCTGTAAGCGATCACAGACAGCTCATTGGCCAGAGTCGTCTCCAGAGGATTCTTGAACACCTTGAGCACTCTGACTCTAAATCGTGCATACTTGTCCGCTCCCTCCAAGTAAAGCAGCTTTGCACGAACTACGACCTCGGCCCCTGCCGCCAACTGCTCATCCATCAAATCATAAGAGGCCGAGGCCAGGGAACTAAGCGAAATGGCAACAAGAAAAATAGCCGCTTTCATAGACATTTTTCGGTGAACACGACCTGATATTTCCATCCTGCCCCCAGCCACAAGAGCCACGGCTCCAGGCCATCTTCTCCTTTAGCAGTTGACTCTCCTTTTCAAATTATATTCTGGTCTTCTAAGAGCTCTCAACCTGAAAGAGTGCTTTGATGGCCAAAGCTTTTCCCAGGTGAAGGCTAGCGCAGCTTTTGCTCTTGTGTTGCAGAAAAACAGATTCTATTATTTCCCCCATGTTGAAAAACATTCTTGTTGGGACAATCTTTTTCTGCCTGGGCGCCCTTGGGTGGATGCTTTTGAAAGAAACCTCCACCGGCAGCTCCCGTAGTATGTGGATTCTTATAGAAGCAATAGGCGTACTGTTTCTGGCCAACGGTGTCTATGGCCTTTTTTCAGGCAGGGTCTTCGGCCGCTCCTGGAAGAATTACTGGGGAGGCTGGATCTATAGGCAGGAAGAGCCTTTTCATTTCTGGAGCTTCGCCTTGGGCCACCTGATTGTGGGCATCTTTTTGTTGGCAATAGGATGGAGCAAGTCATGAGTCTTTCCCATTTCCGGCTGGTAAGGCCACATCCCGTCCAAAGATGGCAAACCCGATGGTCCCCAAAAGTCCGAAGGCAAAGGCCGTCAGGAGGTTCACCCGGGGGCTAACCTGCCACAGAAACGCACCTCCCATGGCCGCTGAAGAGACCACCACGTCTCTGATGAGGTAGTACAGCCCAAACATCCCGGCTTTACAATGATCCGGACAAAGATCCATGATCAAGGCCTTGCGAGTAGGCTCTCCAAATTCCTTTAATCCTCTTAAGATAAAGGCTCCCACGAGCCACTCCAAGGATTGGCTGAACATAAGCCCCAATGGGAAAAGTGTGAAGAACAGGAAGGTTATGACCACAAAAGGCTTCTTGGTGCTCTTGTCCGCCCAATAGGCTACTGGAATGTACACCAGGACCGCAGTGGCCATCTCTATGCTGGTAAGTATCCCGAACTGGAATGCCGAGACCGGCTCTCGGATCATTTTCATACACCATACCACCACGAATGCATATGGGATCTGCTCGCAAAACCTAACAAGTATGTCTGTGACCAGCAGGTTTTTCATGGCAGGATTCATCAGCCCAAGCAGCTTCAGGGGGTTTTTCTCAGCAGAGGCAAGGTCCCCCTTGGTCCCGCCTGGTCCATCTTCCCCGCGGTGGTCTTCCTCTATCATTTTCTGCTGAAGGAACAAGGCCGCCACTGCCATTATCAAGGCTACCCCAAATGCCAGACGAACCCCGTCTCTTTCCCCCCAGACATTTATGAACAGGCCTCCCAAGAGAGGGCCAAGGGCCATGGGAATCCGCCTCACAAGGGAGTGCATGCTCACACCCATGGTGCGCTTGTGGCTTGGCAGCACTCGATAGATCAAGCTCATGGTGGCAGGAAGGGAAATGGCTGACCATGAGATGAACAAGACCGCTCCAACCAGAACCGCCTCCCAGGCAGGCACAAGGATCACAGTGGAAAAACCGGACATGGCCACAAGGTTGAAGATCATCAGGGAACGTTTGATGCCGATGCGATCCGAGAGATATCCACCGGGGAAGGAATAAAGGGCCGAAAGCAGGTTGTCCATGGCCTGGAGAACTCCCACTGCCAATACTCCTCCCCCAAGGGCCAGCATGTATATGGGCAAGAAGCGCTCTGCCATGCGCTCACCCATGCCTACCAAAACCACCATGCTCAAAACACCGATGGTGCTGCGCTTGAGGCCCAAAAAAGCTCCGATTCCCAAGAGACTAGCTCTGATTTTCTCCCGGCCTTTCATTAGACTCCCCAGCCAATGCATCCCCAAGTTTTTTTGGCTATAGATCCTTAGATCTTTATCAGCCTCAACCCATCTTGGAAGAGATCGCCCTTCATTACCCCTTCATGAAGCCCAACACGCTAACTCGTCACATCTTATCATGTACTTGGTCATGCGGAAGAAGGCCTTAAACCTACAAGTCCCCTGGAAGGGAGAGGTGGTTGCGCTCAAGCCTATATAGCAAGTTAATGGTAGGAATCCTCCCGCCGGAGAGAACACTTATGCATGTTTTTAGAGCCGGCTGGCCAGCCTTTCACACAGGATTCATCTCTCACTTAGCCCTAGGCAGATCCAGACAGCATTGGCCCATAGTCTCAAAAACCACCCGGTCTTTCACAGTTTCAATCCACCCAGGTTCGTGGATCGCCTGAAATCTTTGGACCAAAGGTGATGATGCTCTTGTAAGAGAGTTTTTTAGTCTTGTAAACGCCGTCTACATAGGCACTGACCGTGCCTTTTAGGGTCACTTTGACTTTACCTAAAGACATATTACGCTCATTTATCTTCCACTTTGAGACCTTAAAAATGGGGATATCATAGCTTAAGTCTGTAACAGTATGGCCTGCCCTCGAAGCATTTTCTTGAATCCATTCAGTTATGACCGCTAAGAACTCATTTCGATTCAATTCTGCTATAATTTTTTTACCATTTTCAATAAGAAAAGCCCCATGGTAGTACCTATCTCTTCCATTGTCGTTTTCATATCCCAGCAGATCAAAAGTGTTGTAGAATGAGACATCCCCGTATGAAACCGACTTGTCCGTGAAATAGCCGGACACCTTCAAAAAAGGGTGATAGGTGGCTGACCATGTTCCAACTATATCTTCCCAAGTTGCGGCGTGTAGAGGTGAGGAAATGCCAGTTACGAGACAAAAAAAAGCTGCCAACAGCACCCTGCCCACGCTTTTCATTGCTCCTCTCCCCAGTTGATTTTTCTTGCACCATAAACCCTTTTATCAGATCAGGCAACCAAAAAAAGCTCTTGCTTGGTTGGCAAGTCAGGATGTCGCGTTTTCCGGTAGGCCACATGTCCTGTGATTGGGGTCACAGTTCTGTCTTAACCATTCAGTCTGAGTCCCGTGGATCGAGCTGATGCGGGCCATGTCTTTTCAGTAAGCCTCCAGGTGGGAGCCTGACTGGAAAGGAGGAACAATATGTTCAAGACCAGGATGACGGAGTTGTTGGGCATCGAGTATCCCATTCAGTGCGGGACCATGCATTGGCTCTCTAGAGCCCAGCTGGTGGCCTCTGTGGCCAATGCCGGAGGTTTCGCCTGCCTGCCGGCTGCCAGCTTCCCAACCAAAAGGGAACTCCTGGATGAGATAAAAAAGACCCGGGACCTCACTGACAGGCCCTTTGGCGTAAATGTCTCGCTGTTTCCTGCTCTGACACCCACGGCACCAGAGGAGCTCATCGACACTGTGATAGAGGCCGGAGTCAAGATCCTAGAGACCGCAGGCCGCAACCCAGAGCCTTACAGGGAGAGGATCCTCCAGGGGAAGCTCATTCACATTCACAAGTGTGCCCGTGTGCGAGACGCCGCCAAGGCGAGCCGCCTGGGGGTAGATGCTGTCTCCATAGTGGGCACAGAGTGCGGCGGCCACCCGAGCATGGAGGGGGTCACCACCATGGTCCTGGTTCCCAAGGCAGCCGAGGAGGTGAGCGTGCCGCTCATTGCAGGGGGAGGTATATGCGATGGCAAATCCATGGTAGCTGCCTTAGCCTTAGGGGCCGATGGTGTCATCATGGGGACTCGATTCATGGCCACCAAGGAATGCCCGGTGCACGAGCGCCTCAAGGAAAGGCTCATAAACGCCTCGGAGTCCGATACAACTCTGGTAATGATGTCTTTGGGCAACCCTGCCAGGGTGCTACGAAACCAGTGGGCAGAGAAGATCCTGGAGATGGAAGACAAGGGGAGTTCCTTGGAAGAGCTTGCGCCTCTAATCAGCGGACAGGTCACCAGGAGGGGATGGCTCCATGGCACCTTTGAGGAAGGTATTTATCCCTGCGGCCAGGCGGTGGGCCGCATCCATGATATCCCCTCAGTCCCAGAACTGATGAAGAGGATCGTGCAGGAGGCCTTGGAAACCAAAGACAGACTCCAGCGCATCTTGTCATAAACAGCGATGGGCCCCAAAGCCCTGCTCTCTCAAGTGGTGTGAGATGTAAAGGTCATCGCGTCCTAAAGCGAAGGGATTGATAATAACTAAGAGACGATACAGGGGCAAAGGACGAGGAGCTATTCACAACTGAAACAGTCTTGGCTGATTTTGTGCACTTCTAACCCGACAGCTTCGGCCACCAAAGTGACCAGACTCGCGATGCGCATCGAATTGGATCTGCACTTTTGATTGGCCTTCTCGAGACTGCTCTCGCAGCGGGGGCACCCCACAGCAAGAATCCTGGCACCTGTTTCATGTGCCTCCTCGATCCTCAGCCTCGCTACCTCCGTGGCCAGATCCGGTCGGTGAACTGCTAGCATCCCTCCGGCCCCGCAACAGTTAGCCATCCTGCCGTGGTTCGCCATCTCTCTGAGCCTGCCACCTGAGATTGAGGCAAGAATCCGTCGTGGCGCCTCTAGCTCCTCGCAATACCTCGCCAGGGCACATGGGTCGTGATAGGTGATCGTCTCGGAGATTGCACGGGTAACCCGGACATTACCAGAGGAGATCCAATCATCCAAGAAGGTAGTGATGTGCCTGATATGAACGCCCCCCAAGTCTCCTCCGAAACGCCCGTTTCGGGTGAGCAGCATCCGGTAGCAATCCCCATCGAGAACGACCACCGTCTTTGCCCCAGAATCGCGAATTGCTTGTGCAATCCGGACCGAGGACACTCGCGCCCCTTCCCGGTCTCCTAGCTGGTAAAAGGGCCATCCGCAGCAGGGCTCCTCGGGAATCACCTGAAAAGGTAATGAAGCCATATTGAAGAGCATGCCGGCTGCCACCAGCGCCGTCTGCGACTCCCGCACGGCGCAACCTCCAAAGAGAAGGACCTCGGCCCCGGGGTGGATCTTCACACCGGCTTCTCTGAGGATCTGTGTAGGCTCTTTCCCCGCTGCCTGTGCTGAACGAAGATTATTCAGAAAAAAGGTTACTCCTTCCGGTGCCAATCCCTTTTCGAAGAGCCTTGCGCGGGCATCCAGGATAAGTTCCTCGTGGTCGTACCGGCCCACACACCACGTCTGAATGAGCCCGTCATTGAGAGTTGTGTACATAATGTCGGCAACTGTATCGTCCCACTCGAGCAGACCCCTGTCCAACGCGAACAGAATTGCCCCTCGCCCTCGCGGGGTATAGGACTCCCGCCTCACTATGCTCCCCACGCGGTCAGCTACCTGACACATGGGGCAGAACCTGCATGCCCAGATGGTCTCCTCTCTCTCTTTGTCGCCGAGAAACATGACTTCCGACCTCTGTTTTCTCCCTTCATATGTCTTGGGAGATCGCTTTTCTGTGTCAGTCCCACCTTCACCGTCTTGCGAAGCCCAGTTTCCCCGGGTTCATGATCCCCTGTGGATCTAGCAGATCCTTAACCCCTTGGAGCACGGTCCAGGCTGGGCCGTAAAGCTCTGGCATCAGCCAGCCCAGTTTGAATCCAATGCCGTGATGATCGTTGAGCACCCCCCCATTGCGAATGGAGGCCCTTGCCGCGGCGCCCCATACGCTGGTGTGAAGCTGAAGGGCTTCGTGGGGATCCTGAGGTGGCCTGTCGATGATGAACCTATCGTATACCATCACCCCCCATGGAAACCAATGAGAAAAGTGGGCGATATAAGTTGCACCCCACTCCCGGAACCCGTCTTCGATCGCCCGCTTCTTGGCCACGTAGATATCGTATATGCGGTCGTAAGTGGCTGTAGTCTCTACCGTGCCGAACATCTGGGGCAGCATAAGGTTTAAAGGAGGGAAGTAGAAATCATACCGGTGCTTCCACCAGTGCTCCCCTAACTCCGGCCCTAGATCCTTTGCGTCCAGCCCCATGCAGATCTCATGAATCATCTCCAGCTCTAAGTCCACAGCCCGCCGGTTACCGTCGGATCCGACGACCATGTAGGAACCCTGCACATCTAGACCCAACACTCTCTTGACAATCCTCTGGGTGGAATTCTCATCGTATAGCCGGATGGTGCATGGCCTGAGCCTGCGAGTCATCATGCGCCGCCCTGCCTCAAGGCCTTTGCGTATGTCGTCGAACAGATATGCCCTCCAGCGGCGCTCTTCGGGCAATGGGTCTAGCCGCATCGTCACCTCCGTGATGATCCCTAGGGTACCCTCCGAACCAACGAAGAGCTGCAGGAGGCCAGGACCGCAGGCGTGGTTGGGCACGGGAAGGCTGCGGATGATCTTTCCCGATGGCAGGACTACCTCCAAGCTTAGCACCATGTCCTCCGCCTTTCCATACTTGGTTGAGAGCGTCCCTGAGCCGCGCGCCGCTATGTACCCTCCCAGGGTCGCCCCGTACTGGGATGCGGGGTAGTGGGCAAGAGTTAATCCTTTCTTGTTTAGTGCCCATTCAAGTTCCTGGCCGTTCACCCCTGCCTCTGCCGCGACCGTGAGGGACTGCTCGTCGATACGGAGGATTCGGTTCATCTTTTTCATATCGACCACGATCCCCCCATACAGGGGAACCCCACCGCCCTGAGTCCCGGTGCCCCCACCATACGGGATGACCGGAATGCGGTGACGGCTGGCCGTCTTTAAGATTTTGGACACCTCCTCGGTGGACTCGGGGAACACAACCCAGTCAGGAAGGGTTGGTCGCAATCCCCTATCCATCCAGATTTGAGGCACTAGGTAGTAATCCAGACTGTAAACCAGCCTCTCAGCCTCTTGGACGGTCACGTCCTCTGGGCCAACAATATCAATCAGTTCGTTCTTTATGAGGTCATAAAGAAGGTTATCTGGCATAAAACCCACCCCGCCGGTACCCTGTACCGGCCTCATTTTCTTGAAAAGTTGTCTACCGCCACCGCGGCCACGATGATCAAACCGATCACTACTTGTTGCCACTCGTAGCCCACCCCGATAATGTTGAGTCCGTTGAAAAGCGCACCGATAAGAATGACGCCTAGGATTGTCCCCCCAATGGTCCCCACTCCCCCTCCCAGACGGGTCCCACCCACAACCACCGCAGCAATAACGTATAAATTGGTGTCATGCATAAGAGCGGGCTGAGCCGAGACCACGCGAGCCATGAGGACTATGCCTCCCATAGCCGCTAGAAGACCTTGAGCCGTATAAGTTATGGTTATGATCCGTTCGGTCCGCAGCCCCGCCAGCTTGGCCGCGTTTGGGTTGCCTCCCACCGCATAGCAGTTAAGACCAAACTCAGTGCGAGACAGTACTAGATGTCCGATAACTGTTACAACAAAAGCTATCACGACGGGAAACGGGATCCCCGCCACGAAACCTACACCGATGAAGTTGAAGGTGGTTGGCAGTCCTATGATAACGTCTCCTCCAGTCATGATAAGAGCGATGCCGCGGGCTGTGACCATCATCCCCAGCGTGGTCACCAGGGCATTCACCTTCAGTTTGGAAATGCTCAATCCGTTGACGAGCCCGGCTAAGGTTCCCGCAGCCAGCCCTGCCATGATCCCCAAGGTTACGCTACCGGTAGCCAACATGACGATGGCGGTGAGGCATCCGCTCATCACCCCCACAGATCCCACCGATAGGTCAAAGCCCCCTGTGATCATGCAGAAGGTCATCCCCACTGCTATGATCTGGTCTATGGAAATCTGCCTGGCTATGTTGATAAGGTTAGCAAAGGTGAGAAAGCGGGGCTCCACAATACCCATCCCCAGAAACACGGCTACCAGGGCGAGGAGGAGGAATGACTTCGCTATGTTGCCCATTAGGTAACGACTTAAAACGGTTGACATTACGTTTTTCACTTCTCCAGCCGTCTCTGTTATAGCCCCATCGCGCATTCCAGAATATCCTCCTCCCTGAAATGGCAACGCTGGAACCAGCCGGCAACGCGCCCTTGATGCAGGACCATGATCCGGTCACACATACCTATCAGTTCCGGCAGGTCGGATGAAACCATTATGATACCATTGCCAGTTTTTACGAATTCGCCCAGGATGCGGTGAATCTCGGCCTTAGTCTCCACATCGACTCCACGGGTAGGTTCGTCAAGGAGCAAGATTCTTGGCTTCGCTCCCAAAAGCCTGCCAAGGACCACCTTCTGCTGGTTCCCACCAGAAAGCTGGCTCAGCCGCTGCTGAAAGGGGTCATAAGTCACCACTCTCAAGGAATTCACAAGACTTTTAACCTTCGTGCGCACAGCCTCTCTAATCAGCCAGCCCCCACGAGAAAGGTCCCTCAGACTCATGAGAACTAGGTTGCTTCCCACCGCCATCTCCGGGAATATCCCTTCATCCGCCCGGCTCTCGGATAGCATGGCAAAGCCGTGCCTGATAGCCTGGGAAGAACTCGAGATGCGGATATCTTTTCCATCCAAAACGAAGACCCCTGACTCTACAGGTTGGAGCCCGAAGAGGCTCCGGAGAAGCTCAGTGCGCCCGGACCCTATGAGACCGGCAACCCCTAAAATCTCACCTTGATAAAGGTTGAAAGAAATCCCTTCGAGGCCCTTGGCTGTCAGGTGCCTTACGGAAAGAAGAATCCCCCCTATCTCAACGGCCTTCTTAGGATATAACTCCTTGACCTCACGCCCTACGATAAGGGTTATGATCTTCTTAGGTGTGAGCCTTTCCCTGGACAGTGTGCCCACCCTCTCTCCGTTGCGAAGTACTGTCACCCTATCGGCAATCCGCAGGACCTCATTTAGGCGGTGCGAGATGAAAACTACGCACATCCCGGCCTTCTTCATCCGATCTAGCACATCGAAAAGGTAGTCAATCTCCTTACTCGTTAGGGAAGAGGTGGGTTCATCTAGTATGAGCACCTTTCCCTTCGTAGCAACCTCTCGGGCAATTTCCACCAATTGTCTCTTACCTACGGGAAGTTGCTCTACTCTCGCCCCCGGGTCAATTTCCAACCTCCACTCCTCCAACAGCCCCCTCGCCTCGCGTTCCAAGGCCTTCCGGTTAACTGAGCGGAGTCCTGCCTCCGAGAAGCGGTGCATGTAGAGGTTTTCTGCAACGGACAGGGCAGGAAACAGGCTTAGCTCCTGATACACAATGCGGATGCCCATATCATAGGCCTGCTTTGGATCCCTCAGGTGCAGGACCTCGCCCTCTAGCAGGATGGATCCTGAGTCGGGCGGGTACACACCCGCTAGAATCTTCATCAGGGTGCTCTTACCCGCGCCGTTTTCCCCTACCAGGCCATGGATCTCGAATGCATGCAGTTCTAAGTCCACATCCTTGAGGGCATGCACTCCCCCGAAGCTCTTGGATATGGATTTGGCAACCAGCACTTCAAATACTCCCAATAATTCCCCTCAAACACCTTTCCACGGTCATCTCCCTCGCAACTTCTTCCTCAAGGGCAGTTGCCTCTCTCTGTTTCTAGCACCACCTACTCACCTTCTGTCAGAGTGAGAGCACAGCCTAACCCTAGCAAACCCCAAGGAAGGGAAGTGATTGAGATCAACGCATTGTCTATCTTCTCTCACTTCTGTGGTGTAAAATTAGCCGGATTGTCCACTGTGCCGCCAAAGACCGGATCCTTAACCGTCAGAACATTTTCTTTGGTGACCGGTATGGGCGGAACCTTGATTTCTTTATCAACTTTCTCCCCCTGAATCACCTTGATGAGCATGTCTAGTGCCGTACTTATCATAGCAGCCTGGCTCTTGAGGGCCGTGTAATGCATCTTGCCCTCGTAGATGGCCTGCATGCCCATGGGGAGGCCTGAATTGCCTACGAAGATTGTGTCTTTGGCACGGCCCGCGCTCTCTGCAGCCCTCAGCGCGCCTAGGGTTAGATCATCGTTGCTTCCCACGAAGGCGTCGATCTTTGGAAAGCGTACTAGGGCGTCTTCAGCATTGCGGAGCCCCTCAGCCATGGTGTCCACCTTACTCTTGTAGACCTCCAAGATTTCGATGTGGGGATGCTTCTTCAGTTCATTCTGGAAGCCCTCAAACTGTATGGCAGGGTATGAGGCCCCTACAGGGCCGAAGAGATACACTAGCTTGCCACCGTTTGGCAGCCGTGATGCTATGAACTCCGCCTGTTTTATCCCGAACATTGTCTCGTCCGCCACTACCGAGGCTGCGAATTTGTCCGTCTCGACCGCCCTGGCAAAGTCAATGGTGGGAATTTTGGCAGCCCATGCCGCTTCAAAAGCCTGGACAGAACCAGTGCCGTGGACCGGTCCTATGATCAGGCCGTCCACCTTGCGCTGGATCAGGTCTTCCACGTCTTTGAGCTGTTTGGACACATCTCCCTGGGCCCATAGCACGACTAGCTTCACCCCCTTAGCCTTCGCAGCCTGTTCCAAGAACTTGCCCACATTGGCCCACCACATGTTGTCTTTGGAGATGAGGCTCGCCCCGATCGTCATCTCCTTAGGGTCCTTCTTCTGTGCAAGGCCCAGCCCAGGCAGGGCGAACATCAATGCCACCAAAAAGATCAACGCCTTTCTCATCGCTATTCCCCTCCTTTGTTGGGATCGAGCTTCCCGGGATCACATGACCCGGTTGACAAATTCACGGTTCTTGACCTCTACATGGACCTTCTCGAACTCCCTTAGGGCCCGCACTAGATGGCCAGAGAACCGTTTGAACGACTCCAATCCTTTCTCCTTGGTGGCTCTAAACGGGTTGCCTATGAGACCCGTATCCGAGAACTCTCGGTGTTCCATCGGAAAGACGAAGTATGTGTATCCCTCAAACTCCACGGTGGGGGTGCCGTCTTTTTTGAGAAACTCAGGGGGAAGAAAGGCCGGAGTCTTGGTCCTCTCGCTCTTGACGGCCCGCTCCATGCGCACCAGCCGTTCGTCGTAGGCAAGAACCTGAGAAGTCTCCAGCTCACCGGCGTGCCATCCTGGCGTCTCCTCGGGAGGGCCTTCCAGAACGTCCCCCACAAGACCCATGTAATTCTCTGCATACGGTTTGTACACGCCGATCCATGCCCCTGTGTCATATTTCAAGGCTCTAATAAGCGGATCGATAATTTTCATATTAGAGGCATGTCCGTTGATAAAAAGGATCTTGTTGAATCCGTGGTGAATAAGAGAGCGAGCAACGTCATAGAGCATATTCAGGAATGTAGACGCCCGAACTGTTATTGTGCCAAGACCCTGCCCTGGAGGACCCAGGTGATGAGGACTGTAGCCGATCCAAATCTCGGGTGTGTAAAGGACCTTGGCCTCTTCAGCAGCCCGACGGGTGATCTCCACTACCCCGATGGTGTCGGTAAGCAACGGGCAGTGGTAAGAGTGCTGCTCCAAACTAGCCACAGGGACCATTACGATGTCCTTATACTTGAGATACTCTTGGATGTCCGGGTAGGTGAGATAGCCCATGTTAAATGTGTGAAAATCAAGGCTCATGACAACCTCCTTTCTTTTCTATTGGGTATCCCTCTGTTCACTCGAGGACACGGCGGGTGAACTCCCTCTCGCGCACCTCCCATTTCACCTTCTCGAATTCCCTGAGGGCGCGAACCAGGTGATCTGCGAACCGCTCGTACGCCTCCAGCCCCTTCTGCCTCGTTGCGCGAAGCGGATTCCCGATGAGCCCCGTGTCCGAGAACTCCCGATGTTCCATGGGGAATACGAAGTAATGATACCCCTCGAACTCCACGTCCGGCGCGCCGTCTTTCTTCATGAAGGAGTCCGGCAGGTAGCTCGGAGTCTTAGTCCTCTCGCTCTTGACGGCCCCCTCCATGCGCACCAGCCGTTCGTCGTGGGCCAGGATCATGGACGTTTCATACTCTCCCGCATGCCAACCCGGAGTCTCATCGGGGGGGCCATCCAGCAGGTCCTCCACAACACCCATGTATCTCTCCACATAGAGCTTAGAGACCCCTATCCATGCCCCTGTGTCGTACTTGACAGCCCTGATGACCGGGTCGATGACCTTCATGTTGGAGCCGTGGTCGTTCACAATGAGGATCTTGTTGAACCCGTGGTGGATGAGGGACCGGCAGACATCATAAATGATCGACTGAAAGGTCGAGGCGCGCACCGTTTTTGTCCCCAAGCCCAGGCCCGGAGGGCCCATGTGATGAGGACTGTAACCCAGCCAGACCTCCGGCGTGTAGAGAACCTTGGCCTTTTCACCGGCCCGTCGGGCGATCTCCATGCCGCCGATGGTGTCCGTGAGAAGCGGTAGGTGATAGGAGTGCTGTTCCAAGCTCCCCACCGGGACCATGACAATGTCCTTGTGGCGGAGGTACTCCTGGATCTCAAGATAAGTAAGGTGACCCATGTTGTAAGTAGGAAGGCTCAGGTTCATGGCTCTACTCAAGGAGTCAGCGTCTTCCTGCGACGGACAGGAACTCCGTGACCATCCGTTGTGCAAACGGCTCCTCGTTCACGTGTGCGTCAACCTCTATTATAGGGATGTCTGACCGTAGTTCCCTTCTTATTGCCTCGAACAAGGCTCGATCTCCCTCTGGGTCATATGTACTGCCACCAGGCAACCCCGAGAAACTCATCCCTCTTAGGGGAAAGACCACCCTCACTGGCCCTATTGCCGCATTGAGCTTCCGCGCTAGCGTCTCTCCTACTTTAGCCATCTCTTCCACCGACGGCCGGACGAGGGTGAAGTAAGGGTTGTGGTAGTACATCTTTCGGCCGCGCCACCTCTCTGGGATTGCGTTCATGGGCCCTTGCGCAAAGAAGTCCATGCAGGCCGTCGAGACTACCTGCGGCACCCCCATCTGGGCAGCGGCCTCCAATCGGTGAGGGCCAGCATCGTGATATCCCCCAACCAGATGGTCGGTGATCTCGTTGGTACACAGATCAACGACTCCTAGAAAGAACCCGCGTCGGATCATGTCCTCCATCACCTGCCCGCCTACTCCGCTGGAATGAAAAACAACGGGTTCATATCCCGCAGCCTTGAGACCTGCCGAAATGGTGCGCACGGCCTTTTCTGTGGTCCCCAGTGTGGTGACCGCCACCAGGTTTCGGCTCTCGGCCTCCACGGGCCGGTACCTCTGGACCATTCCGACGATAGCGGCCGATGCGTTGTCGAAAACTGTGCGGCTGATATCGTTGACACCGGCGATGTCGACGAGCGAGTGCATTACCATGATGTCCCTTATTCCCACGAAGGGTTTGAAAGGACGCAAACCGCTGGCCAAGGGCGTGATTATGATCTTGGGGAAACCCGGGGGGAGAAGCTGCATGGCTGCGGCCGCCATCACGCCTCCTTCCGCCCCTCCTAAGGATATGGCGCCGTGAATCCGGCCCTCGCTGTACAGTCTTGCCGTCAACACCTCGACACCCTTGAGCATCTCCTCTATAGCTAGGCCCCGCACTCCTTTCTTTCTCAGGGCCTCCAGACTTGTGCCTGCAGCTTGCGCCGTGTGCGCTGCCGGGATGTCTGGGGTGATTCCCTTAGGCTCACCCATAATGCCTGCATCCATGACCAAAGTATTGAGCCCCGCCTCCTTAATACGCGCTCTGATGTAACGCACCTCTTCGCTCTTGGTATCGAGGGTGGCCAGAATGAGAACCGTTCTTTTTTGGGTAGAGACTTCCACGATCGCTATCCAAGGCTAATTGAAGATATTGTCACCAATATTTCATATCGTCTCAACTTTGTCAAGTCAATTTTTAATCAGATGCAAAATATATCATGTTGTCCCAGAATCAACCCAGCTTACCCGCGAAAGCAAGGGCTCGGGGATGCTGACGAATGACTGCTTCCGTTTTTCTTGCAGAATTTTGCAGCTTAGCTTATTTTATTGCACAGTGTGTTCGGCTGACTGCTAGGAGCAATGCCATGTATCCGTTCGAACGAAGGGAGAAAATCCTCGAGAGGCTAAGGGTTTCCGGGAGAATCACCATCGGCAATCACGCGCGACTACTTGGGGTATCAATCTCTACTCTCCACCGTGACTTGAAGGAATTGGAGAAGGAAGGAATCATCCGGAAGGTCCGCGGGGGAGCCGTACTGGCGGAGTCTGGACGGATCGACACCCATTTCGACATTCGCATGAAAAGCAGAGTGGAACAGAAGGAGGAGATAGCGCGCAAGGCCGCGGCTATCATCCGGGACGATTCGTCCATTTTCTTAGACCACTCTAGCACTACAGTCTTTCTGGCTCGCGAAATATCGAGGCGAACCTACAGAAATCTTATTGTGCTCACCAATTCGCTGGTAACCCCCACTGAGTTGATGGAAAAGAAAGGTGTCCAGGTGCTCCTGACTGGGGGCGTTGTGGAGGCTGAGTTCAAGGCCTTGTCAGGGAGATGGGTCGTGGATGCCTTTCAGAGGATAAACCTGCACCAGATTTTCGTCTCGGTAGGGGCTATCTCTCCGGAGCAAGGACTTATGACGCAGGTCCCCTTCATCCACGAGCTTCTCCCCGCCCTTTTTGAAGGCATGAGGGAGATCAACGTGCTGGTAGACAGCTCAAAATTCCACAAGATCGGTATTTTCCAGTTAGCGCCACTCAGGCCCGGAATGACCATTTTTACGGACAGGGAGCTACCATGGGAGACGAAGGACCAACTCGAGAGAAAAGGGGTAAAAGTAATCCTTTGAATCCCGTCGTCCTCTTCGCGCTCCTCATGGGCCTACTCCTGGGCGTAGTATTTTTGAGTATCCCACCGGCCTTGAGCCAGTTAAAGGTTACCTACCGGGCTTCCTACACTGAAATCTCGGTGTTGCTCAGCTCATTGCTCTGGTCTCACGCGGCAGTCCAGATCCCTGCTGGGATGATCGCAGATCGTTGGGGTATAAGAAAGACCCTGTTCATGAGCCTCATGTGCATAGGGGTGGGAAACGGAATCCCGGGCCTATTGCCTGAGTTGGGTCTAGCCATAGTGGGGCGAGCCATATCGGGTGTGGGAACTGGCCTAAGCTTCGTGACCGTCATGAAAATGATTGCCCTTCATGCGCCGGGTGGGCATACGGGAAGCTATCAGGCGTTTTTTGCGGGTTTCTTCTCCTTAGGGAGCATTTTGGCATACCTTGCCATCCCTGCCTTAATCAGCTATGCCTGGCATTGGTCGTACCTGGTCCCTGCGCTGGGGAGCCTTCCCCTTGCGGCATACCTCACGAGGCTGCCCTTAAAAGCTCCTACGGCGAGTTCGCCACCACCTGTTCCCTTTGGACTCCTCCTCCGGATCCCACTAGGTTGGATCTTGGGGGTTTACCACGCCATTTCGTACGGCTCAATGCTAAGTTTAGGAAACTGGGTACCTTCACTGCTGGCGGAGGTCTCGGGAGACACAGCAACGCAGCTCGCCTGGGGCGGCGCGTTGGTCATGCTTGTGAGCGGTCTGGGACGTCTTTCCGGTGGCCTCATTTTGCTTAAGTGCTCGCCATTGCTAATCGCCAATGCATCTATGGCAATAATCGGCATCCTCTTTCTCTGTCTTTTTCTCGTCCCGACCCATATGCCTGTGCTGATCCTCGCCCTTTCTGCAGCATGGTTCTCTTCCATCAATTTTGGGGCCTTTTTTCACCTGGCCTCTCGCGCCGCTCTCCCCCAGTCATTGGCCACTTTCTTCGGCTTTATCAATTTTCTAGCCAACCTTGGCACCATCCTATTTACCCTCATGTTCGGGTGGGTCAAGGACGCCACAGGATCATTCTCATGGGGATTTGGGCTCATGGCTTGCCTGAGTTTTCTCACCTTTCTATTGGGACATGGGCCTCTGCAAAGGCATTCCTCGGAACCCACTCGATCCTTCAGCGCATCATGAATGTATCCCTCAAGAGACTGATCAAGCCCCGTGGGCACAACTGGACGACCCGAACATCGAACCTGGCCAGCTCTCATAGGGCTCCCACTTTCTACCTGGATTCCTTCCCCTCGGATAGGTCATGAGCACACTAGCGGCCCAAATCCCTCCTCAAAAGAAGTAAGTTTGAAACTAAGTTCTAAAAAAAAGAACCAACTTTTCAGGAGCATGTTAACTGACACTCCTTGGGAGCATCATAATTGACCACTCTAGACATATAGAGAGAGGGCAATCTATGAGCCTTTTCACCGGAAAGCATGCTATGAAATCTGCGATGATGTCCTTTTCCTGACCCTATTGCGAAATACCCGACATCGACGGTTTCCTTGTCCAATCCGCCAGACTTTCACTTTTCAGGGATACGGCCATGTCTTTCACTGATATTTACCCTTTGGGGCAATGGCTAAAGCGGGCCCTCAAGTTCCAGACCTCTCACCACTCAGCAGCCCAGCTTTGAATTCTTGGTGATAGTGCCCTAACGGATACCGGAACAAGAACACTGACCGCTCCCCAAAAGCACAGCTCAGGAAAATCGGCCCTGCCCTTTGGC
>FWWM01007762.1_pt1 | contig 21203 bp, 17 predicted proteins | sample 2228351 | NCBI WGS metagenome assembly FWWM01 (sample SAMEA103939774, study PRJEB20133) | metagenome
GTTCCGGTGCTTGTCTCGGTGGCAGGGGCTCGTTATACTAACGACGGTGTCTCGCTAACCGTCGGCTCGAGTGAGTCGAATCTGGTTGGCAAAACTACGACACTCGAGGAAAGGTACATGGTGGGGCAGCAGATCGACGAGAAGCACTACGGTCAAGGGATCGGGAGCGTCCCGGTCATGGATGATGCGGAATTGTTCCGGCAGTTGCTGGACGACCCGAGCCACGATTACCGTCTGTTCCGGTACGGTGACGTGGTCGAGGGCGAGGTCATGTACGTCGGCCGGGATGAGATCCTGGTCGACATCGGTGGCAAGTCCGAAGGGGTCGTTCCGAGTCGGGAGTTCCAAACATTGACGCCGGAGGAGTTGGGGCGGCTCCGCCCGGGCGACCGGATCCTGGTCTTCGTGTTGCAACCGGAAGATCAAGCAGGCCAGGCTGTGCTCTCGATCGATCGAGCGCGCCAAGAAAAGACCTGGCGGCGGCTCCAGGAAATCTTCGAGGCTGGCGGGATCATCGAGGCTGAGGTCGTCAACTACAACAAGGGTGGTCTCTTGGTCAACCTCGATGGGATCCGTGGCTTCGTTCCGGCCTCGCAGGTCGTGGCGATCCGGGGCGGTGACGAGGTGACCAAGCAGGCCGATATGGCCCGGATGATCGGCCAGCGTCTCAAGCTCAAGATCATCGAAATCAACCGGCATCGCAACCGTCTGATCCTCTCCGAGCGGCAGGCGGTCCAGGAGCAGCGCGATGCGATGAAGGCGCAACTGATCGAAACGCTGCGCGAAGGCGAGACGCGCCGGGGTCGTGTCACCAGCATCGCGGATTTCGGCGCCTTCGTCGATATCGGTGGTGCTGATGGGCTTGTCCACCTCTCGGAAATTTCTTGGACGCGCGTGAAGCATCCGAGCGAGGTGCTCCGCGTCGGTGACGAGGTCGATGTCATGGTCCTGTCGGTCAACCCCGAGCAGCGCAAGATCGCGCTCTCGATCCGGCGGACACAGCCCGAGCCGTGGATGCAGGTCGCCAGTCAATTCCAAGTCGGGCAGATCGTTCGTGGGACGATCACGCAGCTGGCTGGGTTCGGGGCTTTTGCCCGGATCGAGGAAGGCGTGGAGGGATTGATCCACGTCTCCGAGCTCGCTGGTTGGCGCGTGGAGCACCCGAACGAGGTGCTGCAGGAGGGTGACGAGGTCATCGTCAAGGTGATCCGCATCGACCCAGCCAGGCGTCGCATCGGGCTCAGCTTGAGGCGTGCGCTCGAGGTGCCTGATGAGGAGCTCGAGGCGCTTTTGGGGCCCGAGGCGGTTGCTATCAAGCAACGTTTGATCGAGCGCGGTATCACGCCGTACGCTGGCGAGGGTGAAGAGGTCAGCGAGGCGGAGTACGATTCCGAGCCGGAAGGCGACGAGCCGACGGCCGAAGATGGTGGGGACACCTGATCCCTGCCAGCCCCGCACGTCAAACAACACGCGAGCGAGTTCCGATCCGGATAGCGAGACGATGCTCGGGGCCCCCAGGGAAGAGGCTGGGGGCTCCGGTTTCCTCTGGTTCGTCGCGGGTTTGGCCGAAGTTGCCCGCGACGAGTACACTTTATCGGTGCCGGAGGCGAGGTGCAGGACATCAATCGACCGGATGGTACTCGCCACGACATTTCTCGAACCCTGAGCGTTGGAACGGGCGCATGCCCGGGAGTGTGTGCTATGGCGGACAAGTTCGAAAAGTTCACGGAGCGAGCGAAGAAGGTTCTGGCGCTGGCGCAGGAGGAAGCGCGGCGCTTCAACCACAACTACATCGGCACGGAACACCTGCTCCTCGGCCTCGTGCGCGAGGGGGAGGGGGTGGCTGCACGCGTGCTACAGAGCATGGGCGTGCAGCTGCCGAAGGTGCGGAGCGCGGTGGAGTTCATCATCGGCCGGGGCGAGAGTACGGTTGTCGGTGAGATCGGACTGACGCCCCGGGCGCGCAAGGTGATCGAGTACGCTGTGGATGAAGCGCGGCGGCTCGGCCACCACTACATCGGCACCGAGCACTTGCTGCTCGGACTCGTCCGCGAGGGCGAGGGGATCGCCGCAGGCGTGCTGGAGAGCCTCGGCGTGAACTTGGAGAAGGTGCGGCAGCAGGTGCTCCAGGTGCTGGCGCAGGGGACGGCGTACCAGCAGCGCGCACAGCAGACGAAGACGCCGTATCTGGATGCACTCGGCTTCGATCTGACTGAGGCGGCACGGCTCGGCAAGCTCGACCCGGTGATCGGCCGGCAGACCGAGATCGAGCGCGTCATGCAGATCCTGTCGCGCCGGACGAAGAACAACCCGGCCCTGATCGGTGAGCCGGGCGTCGGGAAGACGGCGATCGTCGAAGGATTGGCTCAGCGCATCGTTGCTGGCGACGTGCCGGAGCCGCTGCAGGGGAAGCGCCTCGTCGCACTCGACATCGGTGCGCTGGTGGCTGGAACGAAGTATCGCGGTGAATTCGAGGAGCGCCTGAAGAAGATCGTGGCCGAGGTGAAGGAGTCCGGCACGATCCTGTTCATCGACGAGCTGCATACGCTCGTCGGTGCAGGGGCGGCCGAGGGTGCTGTCGACGCCGCGAATATCCTCAAGCCAGCGCTGTCGCGCGGCGAGGTGCAGACCATCGGTGCGACGACGCTCGACGAGTACCGGAAGTACATCGAGCGGGACGCCGCACTCGAACGGCGCTTCCAGCCGGTGATCGTGAACGAGCCGACCGTCGAGGAAACGATTGAAATCTTGAAGGGTATTCGGGAGCGGTACGAGGAGCACCACAAGCTCAAGATTTCGGACGGTGCGCTGCACGCGGCAGCGGTACTGGCAGCGCGGTACGTGACTGACCGGTATCTGCCCGACAAGGCGATCGATCTCGTGGACGAGGCCGCGTCGCGTGTCCGGATGTACCGCTCGGCTTCGCCGCCCTCGCTCAAGGAAGCACGCCGCGGTCTGGAATCGCTGCGCCGCGAGCTGGATGCGGCGGTGGCGAGCCAGGAGTTCGAGCTCGCGGCGGAGCTGCGCGAGCGCGAGCGGCAATTGCTCCAGCGCATTCAGGAGCTGGAGCAGCACTGGCGCGAAGAGCAGGGGCAGGAGGAGCCGGTCGTCACCGAGGAGGACATCGCTCAGGTCGTCTCGATGTGGACCGGTATTCCGCTGACGCGCCTGCACACGGAAGAGAGCGAGCGCCTGCTGCACATGGAAGAGGCGCTGCACGAGCGGGTCATCGGCCAGGACGAGGCGATCAGCACGCTGGCTCGTGCCGTGCGGCGGGCCCGGGCTGGACTCAAGGATCCGCGCCGGCCGATCGGAACGTTCATCTTCCTCGGGCCGACCGGCGTCGGCAAGACGCTCCTGGCGCGCGCGCTCGCCGAGTTCATGTTCGGTAGCGAGGACGCGCTCATCAAGATCGACATGAGCGAGTTCATGGAGCGGCACACAGTGTCCCGGCTCGTCGGGGCGCCGCCGGGGTACATCGGCTACGAGGAGGGTGGCCAGCTCACCGAGGCTGTGCGGCGGAAGCCGTACTCGGTGATCCTGCTCGACGAGATCGAGAAGGCGCATCCGGAGGCGTTCAATATCCTCCTGCAGATCATGGAGGACGGAAACCTCACGGATGCGAAGGGGCGCCGCGTCGACTTCCGGAACACGATCCTGATCATGACGTCGAACATCGGCGCGGAACTGATCCAGCGCGAGGGCAGCCTCGGCTTCGCGGTCGCCGAGGATCCGAACAAGAAGATCCAGGTCGATTACCAGACCATGAAGGACAAGCTGCTCTCGCAGCTGAAGCAGACGTTCCGGCCGGAGTTCTTGAACCGTATCGATGCGGTGATCGTGTTCCACCCGCTGACACCGGAACACGTGCGGCAGATCGTCGATCTCGAGCTGAAGCGCATCCGCAAGCAGCTGGCGGAGCAGCAGATCACGCTCGAGGTGACCGATGCCGCCAAGGATCTGCTGGCCAAGCGTGGGTACGACCGGCAGTTCGGTGCGCGGCCGCTGCGACGCATCATCCAGAACCTGATCGAGGACCCGCTGGCCGAAGCGATCCTCGCTGGCCGGTTCAAGCCAGGCAGCACAGTCGTCGTCGATGTGCGCGACGATCTGCTGACGATCGAACCGGCGGAGGCGCTGAGCACGGTCTCCTGACCTCGACAAGGGTGCACCGTGGGACACCGGGGAAACTCGGTGTCCCACGGTGTTTTTCGCTATACTGGAAGTCGAACCTGTGTTCGCGTTCTCGAATCGGGGGAAGTGTGCCGCGCGGAAAGTCGCGACGTAAGACGGTCTGGGTATGCCGTGAGTGCGGTCACGAGAGTCCTGGTTACTTCGGCCGTTGTCCCTCATGCGATGCCTGGGGGACGATGGTCGAGCAGGTCGAAGAGGAGCCGGCTGCGCCGAGTCGTTTCGGGGAGCCGGCACGCCGGATCCGGATCACCGAGGTGCGGAGCGCTGAACGGTCCCGGCTCTCGCTGGGGTCACCCGAATTCGATCGAGTCCTCGGTGGTGGTCTCGTGCCCGGTTCGCTCGTCTTGCTCGGCGGTGATCCGGGAATCGGGAAGTCGACCTTGCTCCTCCAGGCCGCGCTCCGGGTGGCTGAGCACGGTCGTACCGTTCTCTACATCGCTGCCGAAGAATCGCCGGAGCAAATCAAGCTGCGCGCCGACCGACTCGGTACGCCGCGCGATGGTGTGATGCTCCTCGCGGAAACCGCGCTCGATCGCGCGCTCGAGGAGGCGAATCAGCTGCGTCCGGCCCTCGTCATCATCGATTCGATTCAGACGGTGTACCTGAGCGAATTGGACTCGTCACCAGGCAGCGTGTCACAGTTGCGGGACTGCACCGGTCGCGTGCTGCAGTTCGCTAAGCGAACCGGGACGCCGGTGTTTCTGATCGGACATGTGACCAAGGAGGGGCTGATCGCTGGCCCACGGGTCGTCGAGCACATGGTGGACGTGGTGCTCTACCTCGAGGGCGAGCGATTCCACCAGCACCGCGTGCTGCGTGCCGCGAAGAACCGCTTCGGCTCGACGAATGAAATCGGTGTGTTCGAGATGTCCGACGGTGGCCTCACCGATGTCGGCAATCCTTCGGAGCTTTTCCTTGCGGAGCGGGTCACCGATGCGCCTGGCAGTGCTGTTGTTGCGGTGCTGGAGGGCACGCGCCCGATTCTGATCGAAGTGCAGGCGTTGACCAGCGCCGCAGGCTACGGGACGCCGCGCCGGGTGGCAACCGGTTTCGATGCGACGCGCCTCCAGTTGCTCGTCGCTGTCCTGACCAAGCACGCCGGCCTGCGGCTGGCCGATCAGGACGTGTTCGTCAACGTGACCGGAGGCATTCGGATCGTCGAGCCAGCGGCTGACCTGGCCGTCGCGCTGGCGATCGCCTCCTCGGCGAGCGGGATTCCGCTCGAGAGCGATGCCGTGTACATCGGTGAAGTCGGGCTGGCCGGCGAAGTACGCGGTGTCCATAGCTTGGAGCGTCGACTCCAGGAAGCTGCCCGCCTCGGGTTCTCGCGGGCCTACGTGCCAGCTTCGAGTCGAGTTGCCAACGCAACGGCAGGCCTGCGAATCGTGCCTGTACGCAGCGTAGCCGAGGCGGTCAGCGTGCTCGCGGCGCGGGTGGTGCGGACTCGATCAGATACGGACGCGCAACTTGCAGAATGAGGTGGGCCAGGCGCTCGGCGGCGTCGGGAACAGCGAGCGATCGGCCCTTTTGCCCCATGCACGCGAGGAGCTTGCGATCGACGACAAGCTGTCGCACCACGCTCACGAGCCGTTCCGGGGTCAGTTCGCGTTGTTCCAGGATCACGGCGCTCCCGGCTTCGGCGAGGAGGCGCGCGTTGAGCAGTTGCTCGTTGCCGCGGGCACCGGGCAACGGGACGAGGATCGCCGGTTTGCCGAGTGCAGCGAGTTCGGCTACGGTGCTCGCGCCGGCCCGCCCTACCACCAGATCGGCCGCAGCCAAGACGTCCGGCAACTCCTCGTCCAGGAACTCGACGACGACGTAGCGGCGACGAAGCGAATCGGGTAAGGCTGCTCGCCGCTCAAGGAGGCGTGGGAAGTCACCGTTCACCTGCCGCGGCCCGCACTGGTGGACGACTTGAACCACAGGGAGAAGCTCCGGCAGGGCTGCGGCGACGACGTCGTTCAAAGCGTGTGCGCCCAAGACGCCACCGGTGACGTAGAGAAGCGGCTGCCGTGCATCGAGGTCGAACCGTCGCCGGGCGCGCTCAGCGTCTCCTTGCAGGATCGTTTCGCGAACCGGAAGCCCGGTGTGCACGACCTGCCGATGCCGGCCGAGCAGCGGGCGGGTCGCTTCGAACGATATCGCGACAGCGTCAGCGAAGCGCGAGGCGATACGCGTCGCCAGGCCGACGGTCGCGGTTTGCTCGTGAATCACGATCGGAACGCGATTCAGCCACCCGCCGAGGACGACGGGGACGCTCACGTACCCGCCGGTACCGAAGACGACGTCAGGCCGAAAAGAGCGGATAATGGCAGCGGCGGCGAGGATCCCCACCGGGATAGCGGAGAGATCGAGCAGGGTGCGCGGTGTCCATTCCCGGCGGAGCTTTCCGGTCGGCACCCAGCGGAAGGCGATGCCCTCGCGAGCGGTCAGGCGACGCTCGACTCCGCTGCGCGATCCGATCCAGAGCGGTTCGATGGCAGTGAACCGGCGGAGCGCAGTGAGCACGGCGAGTGCCGGAAGTGTATGGCCGCCGGTGCCACCGCCACCGATCACGATCCGCAACGGACGTTCTCGAGTGCTCGCCATGACCTGGCCTCCCCAGCGAGGAATGGTACCGAGAAATGGCACCCGGCGTGACGGTTTCCCGACAGCGATACAATTGGCCGACATGAGGGAATGACGAGAGCCGTCTCGTTGTATCGTTAGTCGGGAGGAAGCATCGGTGCGCAGTGCTGGCTGGGACATCCTCGCGAGTGTCGCTGTCGTCACTGTCCTTTTCGACCAGCTCACGAAGGCCCTCGTCTTGAGGTTCTTGGGACCTGCCGGATCGATCGAACAGGTCATCCTGATTCCCGGGCTGCTCCGTCTGTTCTACGTGGAAAACACGGGGGCGGCCTTCGGACTCTTCCAGGGGCGGAATCCTGTCCTGGCAATCCTGGCGCTCGGTGTTGTGCTTGTCTTGATCGTGTCCTTCCGGCACCTGGCCGCGACGCGCTGGGGCGCGGTCGCGCTCGGACTGCAGCTCGGCGGTGCTGTCGGGAATCTCATCGATCGGTTCCGGCACGGCTTCGTCGTCGACTTCATCGACCTTTCGTTTTGGCCGACGTTCAACATCGCGGATAGTGCGATCACGATCGGTGTGCTGCTTCTTCTCCTACTCCTCGTACGCTCCGAACGGCCGACCCAGACCGATGCGTCTCCCGCGAGCGAAGCAGCGGACGTGGAGCAGCGGTTGCGATGAGTTCGCGCCAGCAGGAAGCGATTAGGCTGGTTCTGGAGATTTCCGAACGGGAGCATGGTGAGCGGCTCGACAAGCTGATCGCGAGTCGCGTCACCGGCATGAGCCGGAGCTTCGTGCAACAGCTCATGAAGCGGGGCGAGATCCTCGTGAACGGTCAGCCCTGCAAACCGGCACAGCGCGTCCGTTTCGGCGATCGCCTGGAGGTGTACTTACCGCCCGTCGAGCCGCCGAGCGACCTCGAGCCGGAATACCTGCCCATCCCCGTGATCTACGAAGACGACGACATCATCGTCTTCGACAAACCGCCTGGTATCGTCACGCATCCGGCACCTGGGCACGAGCGCGGGACGCTCGTCAATGCGCTCAAAGCGATTCGCCCGGACTTGCAGGTGCAACCGAGCCATCGACCTGGTATCGTGCATCGTCTCGATAAGGACACCTCGGGATTGCTCGTAGTCGCCAAGACGGAACCCGCGCGGCTGGCGCTGCTCGAGCAGTGGCAGAGCCGCAGTGTCGTCAAACGGTACACCGCGCTCGTGCATGGGGTGGTGGAGCCTGATTCGGGTACGATCGATGCACCGATCAGCCGCGACCCTCGGGACCGAACGAAAATGGCCGTCGTGGCATGGGGGCGCCCGGCGATCACTCACTTTCGTGTCGTGGAGCGGTTCTCGTGTGCGACGCTCCTCGACGTGACGATCGAAACCGGCCGTACGCACCAGATCCGTGTGCACTGTGCGTTCATTGGACACCCGGTAGTCGGTGATCAGCAATACGGAGGAAACCGTTCGTTTTGCGTCCCAGTGCCACGCCAATTTCTCCATGCCCGGTACCTTCGATTCCGGCATCCGACCACTGGGCAAGTCATCGAGCTGGAGACACCATTGCCGTGGGATCTCCGGGCTGTACTGGAGCGACTGCGTGCTCTGGAACGTGAGAAACTGTCATGTCAGGCCCGCGATTGAAGTCATTCGTTGAAGATGTCTTCCGGGAAGCACTGGGGGCTGTCGATCCGGAGCGCTCGGTACGCGAGGCTCTGCGGCTGGAGAGGGGCACGCTGTGGATTCGGGGGGTACCGTATCGACTGACCGGGACGTCTCGTCTCGTGCTTCTCGCACTGGGGAAGGCTGCCGCGGGGATGGCCGCTGGGGCACTGGCGGCCCTGGGCACGAGGGTCGAGCGCTGTGTCGTCGTGCCGAAGGCAGATGGACTGGACAGCAGGGCGCTCCCCGGATGCCGGGTTGTTCCCGGAGCGCACCCGATTCCGGACGAGCGGAGCGTCGAGGCGGGGCGGGCGTTGCTCGAAGCAGTGCAGGGGCTCACAGCTGACGATCTCGTGCTCGTTCTGCTCTCGGGTGGCGGCTCGGCGCTGGCCGAAGTGCCGCGTGCGCCAGTGACGCTCGACGACATCGTCGTGACGACCGAACTCCTGCTGCGCGCCGGCGCTGACATCTGGCTCCTGAACAGCGTGCGCCGGAAGCTGAGCGCGATCAAGGGAGGACGCTTAGCCGAGGCTGCTGCGCCGGCTCGCGTCGTCAACCTGATCCTCTCCGATGTTCTCGGGAATCCATTATCGGTCATCGCGAGTGGGCCGACCGTCGAACCGGAGCGAATCGTGAGCGATCTCGAGCTGGTACTGGAGGGTCTCGGCGTCTGGCAAGCGATTCCACCACGTGTGCGATCGCTGCTGGTCGAGCCTGAGGTGCCGTCAGGGCGTTTGGACAACGTTGTGCAATCGGTGGTGCTGGCCGACGTCGCGGCACTGGTTCGGGCTGCCGCGGAAGCGTGTCGCGAGCGCGGGTTGCCGGCAGTGCTCTGCGGGGCGAGGTTTACCGGGGAAGCCCGCGAGTTCGGTCGCTTTTGGGCTGCACTGGCACGCACCGTACGCGAGGAGCGTCAGCCGTGGACACCACCGGTCGCCATCGTGGCTGGGGGCGAGCTGACGGTCACGGTACGGGGGAGCGGTCGCGGTGGCCGGAACACCGAAATGGCGCTGGCGGCGGCGCTCGCTCTGGAAGGGAGCGAAGGGATCACCGTTGCTAGCCTGGCGTCGGACGGCGACGACGGTCGGAGCGGTGCAGCCGGAGCGGTGGTCGACACGACGACAGCTGGGGTCTTGCGGGAACGCGGCATCGACCCGCTCCGCGCTTTACAGGAAAACGATTCGGCCACAGCGCTGGCTGCTGCGGACGCGCTCGTCGTGACCGGACTGACCGGCACGAACGTCAACGATCTGTATCTTGGGATCGTCGAGTGAGAGCCGAACGGTTCAGCGAGTCAGCATCGTCGTGTCGATCGGTGGACGAGGAAGCCAGCCCATCCGTTGCAGTGCTTCTCGACCCAGGAGCCCCAGGGTGATGCGCGATTCCTCGTCGGTTGCGTTCGGGTTGTACTCGAAGCGTGCCCGCTCGAAGTACTGGACAGTACGGCCGTTTTCGACGAACTCCTCGCTGATTGGGTAACCGAACAACGCGACTCCTCCATTGTTCTCCCAAAACTCTTTGAACCCATAGGCCAGAGAATGGCCAGTCTCCGGGAAATAGCGTCGTTCTGGGCTGTCCGGGAAGGGAGCGACCGGCTTGAACGGTTCGGCTGCGCGATCGGCAGTCAGCTCCGCTCCGAGGCGGCCGATGGAGATTCGCTGATCCTCCGGCGCGTTCGGGCGATACTCGAGTCGCACGCGCTCGAAGTACTGCACGACGATCTGCTCGCCGGTTGCGGGATCGGTTATCGAAAATTCCTCCGTCAAGGGATAGCCGAAGATGCGCTCACCACCATGGGTCTGCCAGAACAACTTGAAACCACCGCTCAGGTAGTGCTTGGTCTGGGGAAAATAGATGCGATCAGGCGATGGCACGGCTGGCGGCTCCTGTGGATCGGAAGGCAACCGCTGTCGGATCGCCAGTGCCTGAACGCGGCCTTGTCCCCCAGGCATCTCGGTAATCCAGGCGATCAGCTGGGACGAGACGGCTGGCCACACCGCTTGCTGGGCACGCGCGACGGCAAACTCGGTGCTGGTCACGAGGTCGTAGGCATAGATCTCGGGAAGGCCTGATCGCCAATCTTCCCACACCACGAGACGGTCGCTGAGCGCAAGCCGGCCGATAAAGTGACCCTCCGCAATCGTCTTCTCCATTCCACCGACAAGCTGATAGACAACCAGCTGTGGAGCGCCGCCGCTCCGCCGTAACCGACGGAAAGCCACCAGGTCACCGACGATCACAGGATCGGTCTCGTCATCGGGGCCCGCGACGAGCGGCGTCACCTGCTTCGTCGCTCTGTCCCAGAGGTAAATATCCCAATTACCGTTCCGGAAGTCCTGCCAGACGATGCGATTGCCGCTGACGCTGGGATGTGCCTGATTGGCCGGATCATCGGTAAGCGTGAAAGCCTCGCCAGTCGCGATGTCGCGGGCGCGGATATCTCCCTGGCCTTCCCGAACCTCACGCCAGGCGACCAACGTTCCGTCGATACTCGGTTGTTCGACCGGACCGGGATTCTCCGTGACCACGAAGTCCGATCCGCTCGCGAGATCGGTACCGACGATTTGCGCACGGTTCGGATCTGCGCCGGCAACCCAAACGACACGTTGCTCGCTCACTGTCGGCTGCGAACGGATTCCCGGGCTCCGGACCGGTCGAAACTCCCGTCCGTCTGCGAGATCATAGGCGTAGACGTCCGGACTACCGGTTCGCCGGTCTTCCCAAACGAGAAGCGAACCGCTCGCGTGCAGCGACGTCAGTTGGAGGCCGATGGAGGACGTCAGAGCAGGCTCCAGGCGGTACTCCTCCGGTGTCTGTGCGACCGCCGGCGAGGCTGCAAGGAGCGCGTGGCCGCTGAGCGCTATCGCGAGGATGAAGTGTATCGCTCTCGCCATGTCTTCCCTCTCGCCTTCGAGAGAAGGGGCCGGCGTCGTGCGCTCGGTCGCCGGGGAGTATACCCTCTCGAGTGAACAAGGCAGGTGCCCGCCATTGCCGCTGGAGGTGAATTGTGATTCCTCTCCTCCTCGATGTCGATACGGGTGTCGATGACGCTCTGGCTCTGGCGATGGCCGTGTTGCTCGACGAGGTGTCGCTCATCGCCGCCACGACGGTTGCTGGGAACGTCGACGTCGAACGTGCGACATGGAATACCCGACGTGTGCTCGACTGGCTGGGGGCGATCTCGGTGCCCGTCGCGCGGGGTGCGGCGCGGCCGCTGTTGCGCCCGCACCGGGACGCGCGCATGGTGCACGGAGAGGATGGACTGGGTGGTGCCCAGTTGCCAGTAGCACGGTCGGGAGCGGTCATCGACACCAGCGCACCGGAGGTGATCGTGCGGACGGCGCGACGCTATGCTGGTAGGTTGCGGCTCGTCTGCCTCGGTCCGCTCACGAACGTCGCGATCGCCTTGCGATTGGAGCCGCGACTGCCGGAGTTGGTCGAACGACTCGTCATCATGGGTGGAGCCTTCGCTGTCCCCGGAAACGTGACCCCTGCGGCTGAGTTCAACGTCTGGAGCGATCCGGAAGCGGCGTCGATCGTGGCTGAGGCCGGCTTCCGTGCGGTCTGGGTCGGGCTCGATGTCACACGAGAGGTGCGGTTGGAACGTGGGCAGCGGGATCGACTGCTCGGTTTCGAGACGCCAGCGGCCAGGTTGCTGGTCGAGACGACGCGCCAGCTGCTGGATCGACCGAATGGTGGAGGCGTCATCTTGCACGACCCACTCGCCTTGGCGGTGGCCGTTTACCCTGAAGTGGTCGACGGTCTCCCGGTGCAGGTGACAGTGGATACCAGTTCCGGTCCGACAGCCGGGCGCACCGCCTACCACATTCAGGAGGGCGCACCGTCGCTCGTTGCTCAGTCGATCGACCAGACCCGATTTTTTGCGTTATTCTGGCGTTCTTTCGCTCCAGCGGGGGCACTCGATGCAGGTGACAGGAGAGGGGATCCGTCATAATTAGTTCCGTCGTGAGGAAGCACAGCGGGGGATGTCCCGAAGCGGGAGGTGTGAGCCGTGTCGGGAGAAGTGATGGAACGAGAGCAACCCGCATTGCAAGACATGGATCTCTTGGGACGATTGACCCAGTTCTTCGACTCGCTGGATCAGCACGTTCGAGCTGGCCATGGTTGGTTCATTTTCAACGCACGGGGTCAGCGCGGTGCCCGGATTACGGCCTTCATTCTCGGTCGGTTGGCCGAATACCAGCTACTGTATACCTACTACTTCATCCCCTGGCGAGACTTCGCGCTGAATGCCTATATGGTCGAAGTCGAACTGCAAGCATTGGCGGCGCAGCGACAAGCCTTGCAAGGGCGAGCCCAGCAGGAGTTCGACATCGCAACACGTGTCTCCCGGGATAGTCTTGCGCGTATGATGGTTTCGGATCTTCTCATCATCGCGGGGATCCAGCCGCAGCATCGCCATGAAGTCGTTTTTCTGGACCAGGCGATCGAGCGCCGCTATCAGCAGCGACTGTCGACGATCTTGATCACGCCGGCCAAGCCGCACGAGTTGGCCTGGCAGATTGAGCGTGTTGCGCCGGGTGAGCAGTTCTGGGATCGGCTGTTCGACCGCATGTACGAGCGAAGCCTGATCGCACTGTGATGCGCCGACTACGCACGCCGGGCCAGAGCATGGTCAGCGAGAGCTGCGAGCATGTCGCGTCCGTCGGACGGTGGGAGGTGGGTGAGCAGGCACTTGGCTTCTTCCACGTAGCGGCGTGCGTAGTCGAAGGCCTCGTCCAGGGCACCTGATTCTCGTATCAAGGTCACAGCAGTCGCGATCGCCGTATCATCGGGCGCACCGTGCTGGATCACCTCGAGGACAAAGTTCCTCTGCTCGCTCGTAGCCCTGCCATTCTGCAAGAACAGCATCGTCGGAAGTGTCATCGTTCCCTGACGAAGGTCCTGACCGGCTGGTTTTCCGAGTTCTGCTTCGTTCCCCAGCAAATCGAGGATGTCGTCCACGATCTGGAACGCCATCCCCATCGCTCCGCCGAACTCGCTTAAGAGCTCGATCTGCTCGTCGGTGGCGTCGGCGAGAATCGCCCCGATTTCCGCCGAAGCAGCGAACAGCGAGGCTGTTTTGCCGTAGATCCGGCGCTGGTAGTCGTCGAGACCGATATCGGCTCGGCGGGCTGAGAAGATCTCTCTCAGCTGGCCGTCGCAGATGCTACCCAAACACCGGGCGAATACCGCCAAGACACGAGGATTCATGGTCGAGGCAGCGAGCATAGCCGAGCGGGCGAACATGTAATCGCCGACCATGATGACGACCGAGGGTTCGAAGAGGACGTTCAGCGTCGGTTGCCCGCGACGGCGCGCTGCTCCGTCGATCGAGTCGTCATGGATCAGTGAGGCCGTGTGAAGCAATTCGATCCCGGCAGCGGCGGGAACGAGCCGTTCCAAGTCGTAGCGAAACGGTTTCGCTGCAAGCAAGAGAAGAAGTGGGCGGAGTCTCTTGCCCCCCGCACGGACCAGTGCTTGCAGTATCTCGCTCACGATCGGAAATTCCAGCGCCGTTTCAGCGAGTAAGCGATCCTCGACTCGCTGCAGATCCGGTCGCATTCGGTCGAGAACTGTCGTGAAATCCAACTGTCCCCCGAGTCTGCTTCCACCGCGCACCACCCGCCGCCCTTGTGACACTTGCTAGTATGTCCCAGGTTATACCGGAAAGAAAAGGTCGTATTCGATCGAGCGGGTCGCTCCGCGGTCTCGCCTCCCTAGTCTGAAGCGCCGCACGATCTGGCGCTGATGATCGATTGTGGCATACTGCGGCGTAACGGGAGTTTTCGCGTGGTGGGAGTGGGGACGGAGCGTACTCGGTGTTTCCGGGGAGTCGACCGTACTGGCCTCGTCGGCGCCGGTTCGCGCTATCCTGGCGACTCAGTTTGGCGCTGCTGGTAGTTCCGCTCCTGCTCGTCGGAGTGTCGGTCGCCTACGCTGTCTGGTTCCAGGATGACCGATTAGAAGTTCTTGTCGTCGACCGAGCCACTGGTGCGCCGGTCGTTGGCGCGACGATCGACACGGGTTTTGGGGCATTTCAGACCGATGCTGACGGCACAGTGCGGATTCCCCGTGAGTCCTCTGGCCCCTGGCGTGTGACGGCGCCGGACTACGATGCCGTGATGTTCGACCCCGATCTCCAGGCCCGGCGTTTGCGCGTACTGCTGCGGCCCAATGTCGTTCGCGGAACCGTGGTGCGGAACGGTGATGGTTCGCCGCTGACCGGCGTCGTGGTTCGAGCGGAAGTCGCTGGCGTGACCGTTGTCTCCGCTCGAACCGATGAGCAGGGGAGGTACGTCCTCCGGGGTGTGCCGGAGGGAGCAACGCTGGTGTTCGAACATGAGGATTTCGCGGCAGTGAAGCTGCCGCTCGCGCCGGATCAGGTTGTCGCTGATGCGGCACTCAAGCGGGACGTTCTGCGTGGGATGCTTCGCGATTCCAGCGGTCAGCCGGTTCAGGGGTACGTTGCCGCGGCGGCAGGCTGGACGCAGGCGGGACCGGATGGTCAATACCGCTTGAAAGGGGTTGCTCCGGGGGAGCGTATCGTTGTCAAGGCGCCGGGGTATCGTGTCGTCGAGGCGACTGTGCCAGAGTCGTTGACACTCGATGTGACGCTCGAGCCGTTGGTGGTTCGCGCGATCTACATCAATGCCGTCGTCGCCTCCCGGCCGGAAGCGTTGGAAGAGCGGTTACAACTCGTGGATCGAACCGAGCTCAATGCGGTTGTCGTCGATCTCAAAGACAGCACGGGACAGGTCTATTACGACACGAGCGTGGCACTGGCGCATGAGATCGGTGCGGTCCGTCCGGTGCTGCGGCCAGCGGAGTTGGTCCAGCGTCTGAAGGCGCGGGGTATCTACACGATCGCTCGCATCGTGGTGTTCGAGGACCCGATTTTGGCCGAGGCGCACCCCGAATGGGCGATCAAGGATCGAACGACTGGTCAAGCCTGGCGAACGTGGAACGGTGTCGCCTGGGTCAACGCCTATCGGCGGGAGGTATGGGACTACAACATCGCTTTGGCGCGTGAGGCAGCCAGCTTCGGTTTCGATGAAATTCAACTCGATTACATTCGATTCCCGACGGATGGGCCATTGCAGAAGGCTGACTACGGGGTTCCGCACACAGCTGAAAATCGCACTGCCGCCATTGCCGAATTTCTCAAGCGCGTCCATGAGGCACTCTTGCCGACACGTGCCTCTTTGGGAGCCGACATCTTCGGTCTCACCGTGTGGGAACTGAGCGATAGCGGTATCGGTCAGCATCTGGAAACGATCGTGCAGCATGTGGACTACGTCTGTCCGATGCTCTATCCGTCGCACTTCTGGGCTGGTTCACTGGGGTTCGAAATTCCCAATGACCACCCTTACGAGGTGATGCTCTGGAGTCTGGAGAATGGGCTCTCCCGTGTACCAGAGGCGAGGAAGAAGTTCCGGCCCTGGCTTCAGGACTTTTCCTACGGTCCCGGGAAACCGTACGGAGCGGAGGAAGTGCGTGCCCAGATCAAGGCGGTGTACGATGCGGGCCTGGACTCATGGATGCTCTGGAACGCGGATAATGTCTACCATGAAGAGGCGCTCGAACCAGGTGCATCGTGAAGGGATCCATGGAACGCGAGTGGGGTAGCGCGCTGTCGGCGCTGGCACTAGTGGGTCGCGATCTCCTCGTTACCGCGAGGCCACGCCAGTGGCTGAAGAATGCAGTGGTGCTCGCACCCCTCGTTTTCGGTCGACAGCTCCTCAATATGTCAGCGGTCATCGATGGGGCCTTGGCGACGCTCTCGTTCTGTGCGGCGGGCAGTGCGGTCTATTTCTTCAATGACTGGTGCGATGCGGCAGCGGATCGAGAACATCCGTTGAAGCGTTTTCGTCCGATCGCAGCCGGGCGTCTCCGTCGCATCCATGTCTGGAGTGCTTTCACGCTCCTGCTGCTTTTGGCGCTGGTTTCTGCGTGGGCTGCAGGTGGGGCGACTCGGTATGCGGTGGGCGTGTATGTTGCCATAATGATCGCGTATACGGTTCGCTTCAAGCACGTCGCTCTCTTGGATATTTTCACGATTGCTGCGGGGTTCGTCCTGCGTGTCTGGGCGGGGGCGACGGCTGTGGACGTACCGCTGTCGCCATGGCTCTACGTTTGTACGGTGTTGCTGGCGCTGTTCCTCGCGGTTGCCAAGCGGCGGCATGAGGCGCTGCTGCTCGAAGGTGTTGCGGCGAATCATCGCCCGGCACTCGACGACTATCCGGTGCCGCTCCTGGATGCGCTCCTGCATATCACGGCGACGGCGGCCATCATGACGTACTCGCTCTACACCTTTTTCGCTCCCAGTCTCCCGGATGATCATTCCATGATGTTCACGATTCCGTTCGTGCTCTATGGCATCTTCCGCTACCTGTATCTCGTCTACCGGCGGGATCTCGGTGGCGTACCGGAGCAGGTGTTGCTCGACGATCGACCCTTGCTCGTCACGATTGTCGCTTGGGGTGTCCTCGTGCTCGTTCTCCTCTACAGCTAAGAGCTGCTACGAATCGACTCAGGTTGATTGCTCGAATGCGTTGCATGGCTATGAGGGCGATGGTATACTCGCGCGCAGAGCTGGTTCGGAGATGACGCGCGCCGTGACGTTTGGAGCGGCGCGAGGAGAGTGAGGAGGCACCGGAGCATGCTGATCGTGCGACGCGGTACACGACAGCAAGGGCAGGGGCTGCACCACGAAGCTGTGGAAGCCTTTCAAGCCTGGTACGTCAGCTTTTCCCCGCTCCTGCGCATGGCGGCGCGTCCGTGGAGGCCTCCTCTCGAAGTCTACGAAGACGAACGCGGATTGGTCGTTCGAGCGGAGCTGGCGGGCCTCCGGGAAGACGACATCAACGTCGTCGTCAACGATTCCGTGCTCCAGATCTCTGGAGTGCGGCGGCCACGAGAAGAAGGACAGAAACGAACCTATCACGAAATGGGGATCGCATACGGCCCGTTCGAGGCAGAAGTCCGTATCCCGTTCCCGGTGGACCTCGATCGCGTGGAAGCGATCTACCAGCAGGGTTTCCTGGAGGTGACACTACCCCGAGCCCATGCCTCGCGGACGGTTCCGCTTCGGACGGCTCATTCTTGAACGTGAGGTGCGTGCGATGACGGACGAACTGCGTTACGTGGCAAGCGAGCACGAGGAAGAAGCACAAGCAGAGCAGCAGACGCGGGAGCGCGAGCTCAAGCTCTTGCCGGTTCTCCCGTTGCGGAACACCGTCGTCTTCCCAACGACGGTGGTGCCGCTCGCGGCTGGACAACCGCGCTCGCTGCGCTTGATCGATGACGTCGCGTCGGGTGATCGGTTGCTCGTACTCGTTCTGCAAAAGGATCCCAAGAAGGAAGGTGCGGGGCCGCAGGATGTCTACCAGGTCGGCACCATCGGAAGCATCCAGCAGATGATGCGGGTGCCGGACGGAACGGTGCGGCTCGCCGTTCAAGGGCTCCGGCGTGTCCGGATCGTCGAGTGGGTGACCGAGGAGCCATATCTGAAGGCACTGGTCGAGGAGATCCCAGAAATCGTCGAAGATACGATCGAAGTCAAGGCTCTGACGCGGACCGCGCTCGAGCTGTTCCAGCGTCTGGTCTCGCTCGTCTCCAACTTGCCGGAGGAACTGGTCACAGCGGCGCTCAATATCGATGATCCGCTGCACCTGGTGTACCTCCTGGCCTCGAACCTGCGAATGGATCCGGAGGAGCGACAGGCGCTGCTCGAACTCGACAGCGTGCGCGACAAGCTGTTGCGACTCAATGCTTTCATGAGTCGTGAGCTGGATCTGCTCGAGCTGGGCAAGAAGATCCAGAGCGAAGTGCAGGAGGAAGTCGCGCGGTCGCAGCGCGAGTTCTACCTGCGCGAGCAGCTCAAGGCGATCCAGCGCGAGCTCGGTGAGACGAGCGAGCAGGAAGCCGAGATCAACGAGTTCCGGACCAAGATCGAGCAGTCGGGCATGCCGGAGGAAGCTCGTCGCGAAGCGCTGCGCGAGCTGGAGCGGATGAGCAAGTTACCACCGGCATCGGCCGAGTACGGCGTGATCCGCACGTACCTGGACTGGCTCGTTTCGCTGCCGTGGAACCGCAGCACGGAGGGCGAGATCGATATCGCGCGGGCTCGCCAGATTCTGGACGAGGATCATTACGATCTCGAGAAGATCAAGGAGCGGATCCTCGAATACCTGGCAGTCCGGCGACTCCGGAAGGAACGAGGTGAAGAGAACGAGCCAGGCCGGGAGCCGATTCTTTGCTTCGTCGGTCCACCAGGAGTCGGAAAGACCAGCCTGGCGCAGTCGATCGCCCGAGCACTCGGACGGGCGTTCACGCGGATGTCGTTGGGTGGTGTGCGCGACGAGGCAGAGATCCGTGGCCACCGCCGCACCTATATCGGTGCGATGCCGGGCCGCATCATTCAGGCGATCCGGCGTGCTGGTACGAACGATCCGGTCTTTGTGCTGGACGAAATCGATAAGGTGGGCACCGATTGGCGGGGCGATCCGGCGTCGGCACTGCTCGAGGTGCTCGACCCTGAGCAGAACAGCACGTTCCGCGATCACTATCTCGACGTGCCGTTCGATCTCTCGAAGGTGATGTTCATCGCGACGGCGAACGTGCTGGATACCATCCCGCCAGCGCTCCGTGACCGCATGGAGATTCTCGTCCTCTCGGGCTATACCGATGAGGAGAAGCTCCAGATCGCGCGACGCTACTTGATTCCGAAGCAATTCCGTCGCCATGCACTCGATCCTGATGACTTCGTCTTCACGGACGAGGCAATTCTGGAGATCATCCAGCACTACACGCGCGAGGCGGGTGTGCGAAATCTCGAGCGCGAGATCGGTGCGGTTGCCCGGAAGCTGGCGACGCGCCTGGCCGAAGGGCAAGAAGTGCCGCGTGAGATTACCGTGGACGTCGTGCACGAATTTCTTGGCAAGCGGCGGTATTACTACGAAGAACTTTCGGAGCGGACGTCGCAGCCCGGTGTGGCGGTTGGCGTCGCTGTTACGCCGTTCGGTGGCGACATCATGTTCATCGAGGCGACGCACATGCCCGGCCGCGGAAACCTCATCATCACCGGGCAGCTCGGCGATGTGATGCGTGAGTCGGCTCAGGCAGCGTTGAGCATCGTGCGGTCGCGTGCCGAACAGTTCGGTATCGAGCGAGACTTCATGAAGGATTCGGACATTCACATCCATGTGCCTTCGGGAGCGATTCCGAAGGACGGTCCATCGGCCGGGGTGACCCTGGTCACGGCGCTGGTGTCGCTCCTGACCGGTATCCCGGCGCGGGATGACGTCGCGATGACAGGAGAAATCACGTTGCGCGGCCAGGTGCTGCCGGTGGGTGGGATCAAAGAAAAGGCCTTGGCAGCGCAACGGGCTGGTGTCAAGACGTTCGTGCTGCCGAAGCGGAACGAGATGGATCTCGACGAGCTACCGGCCACCTTGCGGGAGAATATGCGCTTCGTGCTCGTCGAAACCATCGACGACGTGCTGCAGGCGGCGATGCCGGACGAATTTCACCGCTGGGTTGCCGAAGCACAGGCACGGCGCGAACGCGGTCAGCACGAAGGTGGCCAGGAAGCCGTGGAATCGATGGCGGCGTTGGGCTGAGTTCGGCTGGTTCGCTTGCGGGAGCGGGGCCGAGGTCATGACCTCGGCCCCGCTTTCTCCGTTCGGGCAAGTGCGGCATGGCGATGTGTGCGGGAGCGCTGCGCAGCCTGGACGAGTGCGGTGAAAAGGGCGTGGTGAGTTGGATGAGAACGAAAGAGCCGTTCCGGGTGCCACTGAACAGCGACGACGAAGGTGGCGGACGGCAGCTCTGCTGCTTCGAGGACGCCATCCGGTGCGTAGGCGGTAATGACCAGACCGGGCGCGGGGCAGTCGATCGCCTGGTGGTGATACGAATTGACCATAAGTGATGGTGTACCCAGGATTCGGGCGAGCAGGGTGTCGGGAACGACCCTGATCGGATGTGCCGGCTGGTCGACGGGGATGCCGAGTTCGTGCTGACGATGGTTGAGTGCCTGGGGGATTGCGTCGGGAATATGCTGGATGAGGGTGCCGCCGAGCGCGACGTTGAGTACCTGGAGGCCGCGGCAAATCGCGAGGATCGGAAGATCGAGAGCGATCGCGTGCTGGATCAGAGCGATTTCGAAGGAATCGCGAGTCGAGGAGACACCGTAGGTTTCGGGATGGACTGTCGGTGCTCCGTAACGGGCTGGATCGATGTCTCCTCCGCCAGTCAAGAGGAGACCGTCGATGACTGCGAGTGCGTGCGGTGGTTCGAGATCCGGTGGCAGGACGAGGGGAAGTCCACCGGCAGCGGACACTGCGGCCGTGTAGTCGAGGTTGAGCTGGAGCCGTTCGGTTGGGCCAACGTGCGTGGTTGCGACGCTCACTTCGGGGGTAATGCCGATGATCGGCTTTTCCATGGTTGGGCACCTCCGACGTACGGTGCGTAGGGTACGGGTGTGGCTTTCCGAGGGCAAGTGGGGTAGCAAGGCGAAGTGCAGGGTAGGAGTGAGACGATCGGTGATCGCTGACCCTTGACACCGGGCTGTTGGGTGGGTATAGTATCTGATGCGTCTGGCGGAGCGGTGAGCTCCGCGAGCACCTTGACAACTGGAGTGTGGTCGAGTGCGCCAAGCCCTCGTGGCCGGAAGCGGCCGACGTCTCGGATCTGACAAAGAGGGCCTGGCTGAGAAGCCGGGCTTTGTGTGGAGTGATCCGGGATGGAGAGTTTGATCCTGGCTCAGGGGGAACGCTGGC
>FWWM01007768.1_pt1 | contig 21195 bp, 22 predicted proteins | sample 2228351 | NCBI WGS metagenome assembly FWWM01 (sample SAMEA103939774, study PRJEB20133) | metagenome
CTTTGTTTTTAGCTGTGAGTGGATGAGCTCGCAGTGGGAGCATGCGAGATGGTAGACCGATACAAACCGCAAGAAATCGAACCGAAGTGGCAGGCACGCTGGGAGCAGGATCAGCTCTACAAGACCGAGCCGGCCTGCGACAAGCCAAAGTACTACATCCTGGATTTCTATCCCTATCCATCTGGTGAGGGGATGTCGGTCGGTCACGCGCGCAACTATGTGCCGACGGACGTGATCGCCCGCTACTATCGCATGAAGGGCTACAACGTCCTGCACCCGATGGGCTTCGACGCCTTTGGCCTGCCGACCGAAAACGCGGCCATCAAACTGAAGGTGGATCCGCATGCACTGAACGAGAAGTACTCCGCCAACTACGTGCGCCAATACAAGCTGATGGGCTTGAGCTACGACTGGTCGCGGTTGATCAACAGCGCGCACGACGACTACTACCGGTGGACGCAGTGGATCTTCATCCAGCTGTTCAATGCGTGGTATGACCCGCGTGAGGACAAAGCGCGTCCGATCCACGATTTGGAGGCCGAGCTGGCCGAGCGCGGATCTCAGGCCATCTTCGACTACATAGATATTCTCCCTGAGCACGTCGGTGTGGTGAATAAAGGCACGCCGGCCATCACCGCCAAGCAATGGCGCGCGATGAGCCGCCGCGAGCAGAACGACTACCTCAACAACTTCCGCCTGGCCTTCCAGGCCGAGAGCACAGTGAATTGGGACCCGGTGGACAAGGTGGTCGTTGCCGATGAGGAAGTGGAGAACGGCCGCGCCTGGCGCAGCGGCGCGCTGGTCGTGAAGCGCACGCTGAAGCAATGGTTCTTTCGCATCACTGCCTATGCTGAGCGTCTGATCAACGACCTGGACGGCGTGGATTGGCCGGAGCGCATCGTGCTGATGCAGCGCAACTGGATCGGCAAGAGCGAGGGCGCGGAGGTGCGGTTCGAAATCGAGGACGAAGCATTGAGGAGCCGGGGATGCGCCATCCCGGTCTTCACCACTCGACCCGATACGTTGTGGGGCGCGACGTTCATGGTGTTGTCGCCGGAACATCCGCTGGTTGCGGAGATCGTCACGCCCGAACGGCGCGCCGAGGTGGAGCGCTACGTTGCTTTCGCCAAGGGCGAGACCGAAGAACAGCGCATGGCGGAGAATCGCGAGAAGACCGGCGTCTTCACCGGTGCGTACGCGATCAATCCCGTGAACGGCGAACGGATCCCGATCTGGATCGCCGACTATGTGCTGATGAGCTACGGCACCGGCGCGATCATGGCTGTGCCAGCCCACGACCAGCGGGACTTCGAATTCGCCCGAAAATTCGGCTTGCCGATCAAAGTCGTTGTGTTCCCTCAATCGGAAGTCGAACGACTGGGCATTGGGGACACGACGATGATTCCCGAGGCGTACGTCTCCGATTACCAATCGCGAATGGAGCGCGCCTACGAGGACAAGTCCGGCGTCATGGTGAACAGCGGGCCAATCACCGGCATGAGCACCGGTGCCGACGGCAAGGCCTGCATTCGCGCGGCCATCGAACACTGTCAGCGCATGGGTTTCGGCAAGCGGCGTGTGAATTACAAGATCCGGCCGTGGCTGATCAGCCGCCAGCGCTACTGGGGCACGCCCATCCCGATCGTGCATACCCCGGATGGCCCTGTGGCCATGCGCGAAGACGAGCTGCCACTGCTGTTGCCAGCTGTGAAAGAATACGAGCCCGGCCCAAACGGCGAATCGCCGCTGGAGAGCATCCCCGAATTCGTCAATGCGCCCAATGGTCGGCGCGAGACCGACACAATGGCGACATGGGCTTGCTCGTCGTGGTACTACATTCGCTTCGCCGACCCGCACAACGATAAGGCCATTGGCGACCCGAAGGAGATCGACTACTGGTTGCCGGTGGACATGTACGTCGGCGGCGCAGAACACGCGGTCCTTCACCTGCTGTACTCGCGCATGTGGACGAAGGTGCTGTACGACCTGGGTGTGGTGAAATTCAAAGAGCCGTTTAGCGCCCTGCGCAACCAGGGACTGATCCTGTCACCCCAGAAACGCGTTGATGAGAAGGGGCGCGAGTACTACGAGAAGATGAGCAAGTCGAAGGGCAACGTGATCACGCCCGACGAGGTGATAGCCGAGCACGGCGCCGATGCGCTGCGCGGCTACGAGATGTTCATCAGCGACTTCGAGCAGACCGTGCCGTGGAGCACCCAGGGCGTGCCCGGCGTGCGCCGCTGGTTGGATCGCGTGTGGCGCATTACGCTGGCGCCCGAAGAGGACAAGGGCAGCCCGACGCAGATGAGCGCACGTGACCTGCGCCGGATTGCCCACCAAACCATCCAGCGCTACGAGCGCGACCTGAAAGCGTTCGGCTTCAACACGGTGGTCGCTGCGATGATGGAGTTCACCAACGTGTTGTACAAGGCGCGCGATGCGGGTCTGGCCGGCACGCCCGAGTGGGACGAGGCCATCGACATCCTTCTTCGATTGCTGGCGCCGATCGCGCCGCACATGGCCGAAGAGCTATGGTGTCGCCTTGGCCGGCCTTATAGCATCCATCAGCAGCCGTTCCCCATCGCCGACGAAGCAGCCATCCGCGAGGAGGAGATCACCATCGTCGTCCAGGTCAACGGCAAGGTGCGCGACCGCATCACCGTGCCGGCCGATGCCGACGAAGAAACCGTTACTCGGGCTGCGCTGGCGAGCGAGGGCGCGAGGCGCTTTTTGAACGGCTCACAGCCCAGGCAGGTGCATTACGTGAAAGGGCGGCTGGTCAACATCGTCGTCTGATCCAGGAGCCCGGGGTCGTCCAAAGGTCTCGGGCTCCAACCACTCCGGCGCGATTTGTCACATTACCGCCGTTGATGCAAAATGGCGTCAAGATGAATCCGCCCAGTGTGAATCCCATCATCTACCCGATCGTGATCTTCGCGGGTAGTCTGGTGATCGCGATGATCCTGCTTACCTATGCAGTGTCGTCCATCACGATGGCGGTTCGTAAGCGGCGTGCACAGGCGATCAAGGACTGGAAGGCACGCGGGGTGCAGTTCGTCATGGGGCCGGCGCAGGCGAACTTCCTGAATGAGCCGAGGTCTTTCGGTGTCGGTGGCAACGGCACGCTCGTGTTGAGCGACACCGCTATTCATTTCGCCCAGGTGGCACCGGAGCGCGAGATCGTCATTCCGCTGAGAGATGTCGAGCGCGCTTTCTTGCTCAAGCGCTTCAACGGTCGCCGTGGTGCCAAGCCATTCCTCATCATCCAGCGCAAGGTGGGCGATCTGACCGGCTTTCAAACGGACGCGCCGGAGAAGTGGGCAGGCACTATCAACCAGGCCATCGGCACGGTCGTGAACTTGGCCGATGGGCTTCAGGCGGCCAGTTACGAGCTCCAGGCGGGCTAACCTGCCTGTGTGCTGGGGCGCCTTGCGCGCACCATGATCAGCAGCGCCGGGCCGGCAAATATCCCCATCCCGATGAACACGGCCGCAGCCACGGCCGGCCTGCCCCAAAAGATCGCGTTCGCCATGCTCTCGCCAAGCCACGTGACGATGTAGGCCCAGATCGGGAGCAATTGAGCGTCGAGGATCGAAAGCCGACACCCCGAAGGCGAGGGTGAGAATAATGTCGGAGGCTCGATCCATTGCCAGGCACAGTAGATCAGCGCTGACGTGACGAACCAGCCGAAGTAGTTGCTGATTGGGATGCCGAAATACGCGCCACCGTCGCGCCACACCCAGTTGCCATCCGCGACCATGCGCGGGTCCAGGCTGAGGTCCCACGCCGTCATTGCCAACGCGGCGATGATGATGCGAAGCGCGCCGCGCGCAATCCGAGCGTCGGACGCGATGCGCGCTGCGTATCGCGTGACCAGCAGGTCTGCGACATGCCAGGCCGGATACAGCATCATGAACCAGGCGATTGGGATGATGACCGGCACCTTCCCTAGCACCTTCGGCCCGAGGTTGTCGGTGTAGTCGTATTGTCCGAACAGCAGGCCATACGAACTGCCCAGGTACTCGGTCGTCAGCGCAATGGCGAATCCGGCGATCAGCATGAGCAACGAGCGCGCCGCGCCGCGGGTTTCGATGCAATGGGTGAGCGCGAAGGCAAACAGGCTGATCGCGGTGAGGGCGGTGCTCGGGCCAATCAGCGCCTGTTGGCCCGAGAGGCGTACCAGGCAGTAGATCGGCATCGAGAGCAGGTAAAGGATGAAGAAGGCCGCAGGGAGTCGAAAGGTGCGTGCGTCGGTGGCTTTCTGCACCCCAGCCCCGGCTTTCATCGGCCCGGTGGTGTTGACCATGTGCTAATCGCCGGTTTCACCCTTGGCATCCGGTGGCGACAGTCGTTTCACCGTCCACACAATGCCGGGCATGCGCTGCACCTTTTCACGGAATGACAGGTGCGCGCGCTTGTTGAACACGTCGAAGTCGTTCTCCACGATCTTGTCGAGAATGCCGCGGTACAGCATCGCCGCAGCGCCGACGGCGATGCGGCCATCCGGCTTCAGCGCAGCGATGGCCGGGATGCTGCGCGCGTAATAGTCGTGCGCGCGCTGAATCTCGAAGCGCATGAGCGCGCGAAAGCGGTCGTCAATTACGCCGGCGTGCAGGTCATCCTCGGTATAACCAAATCGTCGCATGTCTTCCTGCGGAAGATAGATCCGTCCGCGCGCCAGGTCTTCTCCCACATCCCGGAGGATGTTGGTCAATTGCAACGCGATGCCCAGGTCGATCGCCGGCTGCCGGCTGCGCTCGAACAGGAGAGGATCGTCGTCGTTCACCCCGATGATGTGCATCGAGATCAGGCCGACCGTGCTGGCGACGCAGTAGCAATAGCGCCTCAGTTCTTCCCAGCTCTCGTAGCGTTTGATGCTCAGGTCCATCTCGCAGCCGTCGATCAACTCCTCGACGTAGATTTGGGGCACCGCGTAGCGATCGCGGATGCACGTCCAGGCTGCCAGCACCGGATTGGCTTGTTCGCCCGGCGAAAGGCGCGATGCCCTGCGCCACTCGTCGAGATACGGGCGCACTTCGGCGTCGCTCTTGCTCAGCACGTCCACTGTGTCGTCGGTCGTGCGACAAAAAGCATAGAAAGCGCGGATGGCGCGGCGCTTGTCCCGCGGCAGAAACGAGGTGCTGAAATAGAATGACTTGGAGTGATCGCGGGTGATTTCGCTGCATAGGGCGAACGCGCGATCGAGGTCAATCTCGCTTCCTGGTTCGGGTGGCGGCGTACGCAGCTTCAGTGAGCGAATCATCTTGTTTGGTGAGCCGGGCGGTAGCTGAGCGACTGCTGCGCCCCGCCCACTTCGACTGCACGAAGCGTAACAGAGTACGAATGCGTGTGTCAATGTTGTTTTGCAATTTAGCTCGCTGGGTGTGGGAAGTGTGCGACCATCGGTTTCCCCATAAGGCGCCCGCCCGCCTTTTTTTCACCATTGTCTAAGCCGTGTACGAGTTGACATTGCCCCGCGTTTTCATACAATCGCACAAGATGGAAGCGAAAGTGACCATGGAAGCGCCTTCGCTGTCGTCACCGCTGAACCAGGTGTTTTACGTGAATAAGGCACGCATGCAATCGAGCTGCGTGCTTTTTTGTTCGCTTGCAGCCTAAGGAGGTAAAGCAAATGATGGATTCGAGCATGATCGGCAAGGTTGAGAAAGCGCATCGTTACGCTCAGGAGCGCGACCGCTTTCAGTTTTTGACATTCCAGGTAATGGTGCGCGGGGATAACGGAGAGTATCTCGTGACCTACGATCATGGGCAATGGAGTTGCAACTCCGAGTACTTCAAGAACCACGGCGTGGATAGCCATACGATGGCCGTGGAGCGTCTGCTGGAAGGCATGCTCTACGAGCCCGAGAAAGTTTGAGCACCATAGAGGCGTCCCAGGGGCGCCTCTGTGATTTTTGGTCTGAAACCGCGATCGTGCCCATGCTAATATCGTGCTGTGCGATTGCGGGATCGAAGATACGCAGGCCTCAGCCGTCGGCGGAGCAGTGACGGTTGTGCTTGGCTGGTCGTGTTGTCCATCGTCGCCCTCGCGGCCGGCGGTTACCTGCTCCTGCAAATCCGGCTGGGCAACGGAATTCAACTCGGTCGCAACGTTTCTACCCCCACGCCTGCCCCAACCGCTACGCCCACGCGCAGCTTGAACGATTTCATCCGCGCGGCGGAGGAAGCCACCGCGCGCGGTGATTATCGCGCTGCAGTGGATGCGTATGATCGCGCCAGCCGTCGTCGCCCCAACGACCCGGATCTGCACCGGCGCGCTGCCCGACTGCTGGTATTCATCGGCCAGCCGGAGCGCGCGGAACAACGCGTGCGCAGAGCGCTGGAGATAGACCCCAATCACCTGCCGTCGCGCGCGGTGCTGTGTATGGCACTGGACTGGCAGAAGCGCATCGCGGAGGCCATCGCCGAATGTCAGGCCGTCGTCGAGGCCGACCCGAATTACGCTACCGGCTATGCCTACCTGGCCGAAGCGTTGGCGGATAGTGGCAATTTCGCAGCGGCGCGCGCTGCCGCGCAAACTGCGGTTGATCTGGAACCCGACAACGTGGATGCGCTTCGCAATCTTGGCTATGTCTACGATGTCTTTGGTCAGTACGATACGGCGCGGTATCACTACGAGCGTGCCCTGGAACGCAGCCCCAATCTACCGCACGTGCTGAGTGCAATCGGCCGCATCTTCTTCGTGACCGGCCAGACATCGAACGCGATCAGGACCTTTCAGCGCATCATCGAGATGGATCCTGCACACGCCGACGCGTACCGCCAGCTGGGGATGGTCTATCGGTTCATCGGCGAACGTCAGAAGGCGCGCGAGGCCCTGGATAAAGCAATCGAGCTCGAACCGACTCAGGTGAGAGCCTTGACCGAACGTGCGTTGCTCAACTTCCAGACGCGCAACTATTTCGGCTCGGTCGAGGATTACACGCGCGCCCTGACCACGACTCAGCAGCTGGGCACTTCGCTCACTGCGATAGATTATCTATACTATGGCTTCGCCTACCGCTGGATTCAGGAGTGCGACAAAGCCAGGGAGATGTGGAACAGGTCGCTGGAGCTCGCGCCGAACGATCAGGAAATCAGGGCGAACGTGGAGGCTGGTCTGGCGGCGTGTGGCCGTTGAGAACCGGTGTTGCCCGACAGCCCATCCACATTGAGCGCTCCTGCGAGGGCAGCCTCGGTGCAGGGCGGGTATACTGTCCAAGGGGAAGAGCGAGGCAGTCTTTTGTCCAAAGAAAGCAACGTCGCATGGCGACTGATCAGCTACGTTAAGCCTTACCGTGTGGCAATCGCCGTCGCGACCGTCCTGTTCATCATCAGCACGGCGCTGAACCTGGCCTTTCCGTTGGTAAGCGGCCAGTTGGTGAATGCAGTGACCGGCGTGCCCGTCGGGCTCAGCGTCGAGCAGATCATCACCGTCCTGATCGCTGTGTTCGTCGTGCGCGCCGTCGTGGACATCGCCAGCCAGTTCCTGATCGCCGAGGCCGGCGATTCGGTCATGCGGGATCTGCGCCAGAGCGTGTATGCCCATCTTCAGAACCTGAGCCTGAGCTTCTTTGCTAATCGGCGCACTGGCGAGTTGACTTCGCGCCTGTCCTCGGACGTCACAGTCGTGCGCGTCGCGCTGGTGAACAACGTCGCCACATTGCTCAGCAGCGTCCTGACCGTGGTTGGTTCGGCGGTGCTCGTCGTCACCATCAACTGGCGGCTGACGGTGATCGTGGTGTTGATCTTCCCGCTGGCCACGATCGTCGCGCGGTTGTACAGCCGCGCGCTGCGGCCGCTTTCGACGCGAGCGCAGGATCGGCTGGCCGAGGCCGTGGCCATCGCCGAGGAGGCCATCAGCGGCGTGCGCGTCGTCAAATCGTTTGGCCGTGAACCTTATGAGGTGCGGCGTTTCAACGAGGCGGTGCAGAACGTCTTCCGTGCTGCGCTCAAGTTGTCGCGCATTCGCGCGACGTTCGGCCCGCTCATCGGCTTGATGTTCTTCTTCGCCCTGGTTGGCGTGCTGTGGTTCGGTTCGCAGGAGGTGACGGCCGGGCGCTTGAGAGCCGGCGACCTGGTCGCCTTCTTGCTCTACGGTGCGGTGATCGCAGGTGGAATCTCCGGGTTGGCGACGATCTTCGCCCAGTTTCAGGAAGCTATCGGGGCAACCCGTCGGTTGTTCGAGATCCTCGATACGCCACCCGAAGTGTATGACGCGCCGGATGCGCGTGAACTCGACCGGGTGCATGGCCGGATCACGTTCGAGCATGTGTCGTTCGCCTACGAAGGCAACCTCGAGGTCGTGAGCGATATCTCGCTCGACATCGCGCCGGGTGAGATCCTGGCATTGGTTGGCCCGAGCGGCGCCGGCAAGTCCACGTTGTTCAACCTGATTCCCCGCTTCTACGATCCGACGGCCGGCGCAGTGCGGCTGGATGGTGTTGATCTGCGCGCGTTGAAGGTGGCGAGCCTGCGCGCGACCATCGCCATCGTGCCACAGGACACCGTGTTGTTCAGCGGCACCGTGCGCGAGAACATCCTGTACGGCAATCTGGAGGCGACCGAAGACGAAGTGGTCGCAGCGGCGAAGGCGGCCAACGCCCACGATTTCATCCTCGCCTTGCCCAAAGGCTACGATACACTGGTCGGCGAACGCGGGGTGAAGCTGAGCGGTGGTCAGCGCCAACGCGTTGCCATCGCCCGCGCCATCTTGAAGAACCCGCGTATCTTGCTGCTCGATGAAGCCACCTCGGCGCTGGATAGTGAGAGTGAAGGCCTGGTCCAAGAAGCGCTGGGCCGACTGATGCAAGGGCGGACGACGATCATCATCGCGCATCGTCTGAGCACGGTGCAGGTTGCGCACCGCATCGCCGTGCTGGACAAAGGCCGGCTGGTCGAGTTGGGCACGCACGATGAGCTGATGGCTGCGCGCGGCTTGTACTACAAGCTCTACAGCCTGCAGTTCGATTTGCAGGAAGCCGCCTCCGCCGAGCAGCATCCGGCGGTCGTCGGAGAGCAAGGCGAGGCTGATGGTGGGGTCAAGCCGCGCCGACGTGGGTTCAATCCCTTCGCAATGCTGGATGCTGGAACGCCATGAGCGATCTGTTCAACGTCAGGGGGAAGGCGATACTGGTCACGGGTGGCTCGCGCGGGCTGGGGTTGGCCATCGCGCAAGGGCTCCTGGCGGCCGGGGCGAAGGTTGCCGTCGCCGCGCGCACGCCGCCGCAGGCCGGAGGCCTGGTCTTCCTGCTGTGTGATCTGATGGACGCGCAGGCGCGCGCCGGGCTGGTGGATCGCGCTGTGGTAGCACTGGGCGGGATAGACGTGCTCGTGCACTGCGCGGGACAGCAACATCGCCAACCCGCTGCCAACTACCCGTTGCCGATGTTCGATGCGATATACCAGTTGCACGTCGTAGCCGGCATGGACCTGTGCCAGCAAGCAGCGCGCCACATGCTGCCACGTAGCTCGGGGAAGATCATCTTCGTCAGCAGCGTGCTCGGATTTCAGGGCGGCATCACCGTGCCGGCCTACAGCGCCGCCAAACACGCCATGGTCGGCCTGGTGAAAGCGTTGGCCAACGAGTGGGCCAGCCGTGGCGTGAACGTGAACGCCATCGCGCCGGGTTACATGAACACCGAGATGGTCGAGCCGCTCATGAACGACCCCAATCGTGGCCCGGCCATCCTGAGCCGCATCCCGGCCGGCAGGCTGGGCGAACCGCACGAGCTGGTCGGCGCGGTGATCTTTCTCGCCAGCGACGCGTCCAGCTATGTGCACGGCCACACGCTGGTGGTGGATGGTGGATGGTTGGCGCGGTAGCGCTCAGCGCTTGAACACTTCGTCCACCTCGACCTGGAAGCCGTTGGCCAGCCGGTTGGTCATGTTGGCTGCACCGACGATGGCCATTAGCTCACCGAACATCGCGTCGGTCATGCCTTTGGCGCGCGCCGCCGCCGTGTGTGAAGCGATGCAGTACTCGCAGCCATTCGTCACGCTCACAGCGACGTAGATCAGTTCGCGCGTTAGCGGATCGAGTTCTCCCGGCCCGGCCATCACCTCCTTCACCATCTGCCATGTGCGTCGCAGGGTGGGGGGATGCTGGGCAATGACCTTCCAGAAGTTGTTGATGTAATCGGTCTTGCGCGTGGTGCGGATGTCGTCGTAGACCGCGCGGACTTCGTCGCTGGCGTCTTCGTATTCGATCATCTTGCTCATGGCTGAACTCCACCTTCTGACTCCGCGGGCGCTGCAAGCGGGGGAGCCGAAGGACGAACTACAACCGTATGGGCTTTCCCTCGCGTGCCGAGCGCAGCAGTGCGCTGATGGCCGCGACGTTGGCCCGGCTGTCCTGCAGGCTGATGCGTGGCGCGGCGCCGTTCAGAACGGCGTCGGCCATATCCTCGACTTCGCCCGCGTAGAGCAGCTCCGGATCCTCGACCACGAGGGGTTCGAGCTGATCGCCGGCTTTGCCGATGTAGATCGTCTCGCGGGCGGTCGGTTTGAACGGGCGCGGGACGACGATCAGCCCCTCGCTGCCGACGATTTCCATGTTGGTGCGGAACGGCGCGCGGAAGCCGCAGTCGAACTGCGCGTAGACGTCTTCGTCGAAGCGCAACGTGCCGACGAACGTCTCATCCACGCCGCTGGGACCGGTGAACTGCATGCCAAACACTTCCACCGGCTCTGCGCCGATCATCGTGCGCGCGTAGCTGATCGGATAGCAGCCCACGTCCCAGACGCTGCCGCCGTCCAGGCCGGCGTTGACGCGGACGTTGCCGGGATCGGTCAGCGTGAAGGTGAACGAGCCACGCAACAGGCACACCTTGCCAATTGCGCCGCTTTCGATCAGGGCGCGCACTTTCAGCGTCTGCGGATGATGACGGTACATGAATGCCTCGGCGACCACTTTCCCTGTCTCGCGCGCTGCGGTGATGATTGCATCCACGTCCTCGACGCGGGTGGTGAGCGGCTTCTCGCACAACACGTGCTTGCCGGTGCGCAAGGCCTTGATTGTCCACTCGGCGTGCAGGCTGTTGGGCAGGGAGATATAGACGACGTCGATCTCCGCGCTCTCCAGCATTGCTTCGTAGCTGCCAAAAGCGAGGGCGATGTTCCACTGCGCTGCGTAAGCCTGGGCTCGGGCCGGGTCGCGGCTGGCGACGGCGACCAGGCGGTTGCGCGGCGACGCGCGCAGTGGCGGGATGAGCGAGCGGTTGATGTGGGCGGTGCTGAGCAATCCCCAGCGAAGAACGGGACCGGTCATGATGTTTTCGTGCGGCGTATCGCGTGTTGCCTACTGGAATGCGTGAAACGAGCGCGTGTGAGTATACTGGCGCGTGCCGATAAGGAGCAAACAACGATGATGAGATTCGAGCACATCGCTATCAACGTAGCCGACGCCCCCAAAGTCATCCAGTGGTATGTCGAGAACCTGGACCTGGTGGTCGTGCGCGCGATGCACGAACCCCCTTACACGACGTTTCTGGCCGATCGGGGCCACAACATGATGTTCGAGTTCTATCAGCAGCCGGTTGGTATGGGCGATTACGCGAATATGCATCCGGTGGCATTTCACATTGCGTTCGCCGTGGACGACATCGAGGCGCGGCGCGCGCGGCTGATTGCGGCGGGTGCGACGGCGGATGGCGAAATCACGACGACGCCTGCCGGCGACAAACTGAGCTTCCTGCGCGATCCATGGGGCATGACTTTGCAGCTCGTCATGCGCGCGCAGCCAATGCTGAGCTGAGGATCACTCCTCCACGTTGAAGTACGCGCGATACCAGTCCACCGTATCCTGGATGGCCACGTCGTGTGGCGTGTATTCGAACGTGGGGTATTCGGCGGCGAACTTCGATCCATCCATCACGAACGGCTGCTCGAACTGATAGAGCACCTCGGCCATGTCGTTGATGCGTGGCGCGACGAGGCCGGCGAGCTGAAAGAACGTGCGCCCGCGCGCGCCGATCTTTGGGACTTTGCCGTAGGCCTTGAAGACGCGCCTGATGAAGTCCTCACCGGTGAGTGGTCCAGCGCCGGGCACGTGCCAGGTCTGACCATAGGCTTCGTCGTTCAGCGCCAGCAGGACGCATGCGGCGGCAGCGTCGGGTAGATAGATCAGGTCGTGTGGCACGTCGAGCCGGCCGAACCACAGCGCTTTGTGCCCCTGGTAGGCCGCTTCGAAGATCATGCTCATGAACGTGCCGTGCACGTGTGCCCCGTAGAACGTGGCCAGGCGGGGGATGACCACGGGCACTTCGCCTTTCGCATGCGCCTCCATCAACATCGCCTCTGTGTCTTTGCGCATGATCCCCCGGCGGGTGTTTGCAGCGTGGGGGTGATCCTCTTTGGCCGGGATTTGTTGCAGCGGCCCATAGACCAGCCCGTTGCTCGGTTGCACCAGGCGCGCGCCAGCCGCACGCGCGCCGGCCAACACGTTTGCCGTCACCTCTGCGATCTGGTCGCCGACGTAGGTGCAGTTGTAGATCACGCTTGAGCCAGTGCAGGCGTCCATCACGCTCGCGGCATCGGTGGCGTCGCAGGTGACGATCTCGACGCCTTCGGGGAGCATCTCGGCGGCTTTCGTCGCGTCGCGCGCGACTGCGCGGATGGGCAGCCCTTCTGCCTCCAGGTGGTGGACGACCGCCGATCCCAGGGCGCCTGACGCGCCAAAGACGGTGTGGAGTTCAGCCATGATGGCGCCAATCGTACTTCACCTGTCCAGTTTGCACCTGGCGCACAGGCCGACGATCTCGATGGCATTCTTGTGTGACTCGAATCCGGCCGCGCGAAGCTGGGTGGCTAATGCCCGAGAGAATCGGTCCATCCTCAGTTCGGTGACCATCCGGCAGCGTTCGCACACCAGGTGGAAGTGCAGGCCTTTCTCGGCGCAGGTGAGGGTGTAGCCCTTGTTGCCGATGCGCACGCGCTCCAGGTGGCCTTCGGCATGTAGCATGTCGAGCGTGCGGTACACCGTCGCCAGCCCGACGTTCGGGTCTATCTTGCGTGCCCGTACCAGGATCTCCTCCGGGCTGAGCGAGCGACGGGCGCGCATGATCACCTCGATCACCGCCTGGCGCGGCTGTGTGATGCGATAACCCGATTCGCTCAAAGCTTTTTGAATGTCGCGCGACCGCTTCAGCATGCTTCGATTGTAGCGTATCCTTGCGATTGCATCTGATGTGCTACAATGAGAATCATTCTCAGTAAGAAGATCCTATCTAAAAACTCACATGTGAGGCATTGGGGTAGGCGAGGGCATTGCCCTCGCCTACCCAGGAGGTCGTAAGCTGATGAAATCTCGCTTGATGTCGAAACTCGCGATCCTGCTCGTTCCGATCGCGCTGGCTACGTCGGCGTGTGCCGCGCCGGCGCCGTCCGCACCGCAACCACAAGCCCCCGTCGCTACACCTGCTGAGCAGACCGCGCCACCGACCGTCGCCCCGGACGAGGCGCCGGCCGCCGCCGGAGACAAGTTGAAGGTCCTTGCTACCTTCAGCATCCTCGCCGACCTCGTGCAAAACGTCGCCGCCAATAAGGTGGAGCTGGTCACGCTGGTTGGGCCGGGGACCGACTTGCATGATTATGAGCCTACACCGGCCGACACGGCAAAAGTGGCCGACGCTCAACTGATCTTCGAGAACGGCCTCGCGTTCGAATCCTGGCTCGATCAGTTGTACGAGGCGTCTGGCTCACGCGCAAAACGCATCGTCCTGAGCGAGGGGATCGATCCGCGTCCCTTCGAACACGCACACGATGAAGACGAGCATGAGCATGAAGAAGGCAAGGGCGAGGCGGCCCACGGCCACGAGGAAGAGAAAGCAGCCGGCCACGCACACGAACACGGGGAATTCGACCCGCACGTGTGGCAGGATGTGCGGAACGCCATTCAGATGGTTCGCAACATCGCCCAGGCACTCCAGGAGGCCGATCCGGCAAACGCTGATGTCTACGCAGCCAACGCAGAGGCTTACATCGCTCGGCTCGAAGCGCTGGACGAAGAGATCGTTGGCCTGGTCGAGCAGGTTCCCGAAAGCCGTCGCAAGCTGGTGACTTCTCACGAGGCGCTGGGTTACTTTGCGGATCGCTATGGGTTCGCGCTGGTGGGGACGATCCTCGGCACGATGTCTACCGAAGCGCGCGAGCCGTCCGCTCAGGACTTCGCCAACCTCGTGGAAGCCATCAAGGCCGAAGGCGTGACCGTGATCTTCCTGGAGAACGTCACCAACCCGCAGATGGTTGATCGCATCGCCAAAGAAGCCGGCGTGGTCGTTGGCCCGGCACTCTTCACCGATGCCCTGGGCGAACCCGGCAGTCCCGGCGCAACCTACATTGACATGATGCGTCACAATGTGCGCGCCATCGTCGAAGCGCTGGCGCAATGACACAAGCGTCGCAGAGCATTCGAACGTTGTGACCCGATGATTTCGAACAGGCGAATCGTCCTTCCATATGGCGGCCGTCGGCCGTCGGCCGCGCCGGCTGGCCGGTTGGCCCTGGAAGCACGCGAGCTGAGCGTGCGCTATCCAGGTGCCGACCGCTTGGCGCTGCAAGGCGTGGACCTGGAAGTGCCGATGGGGGCGCGGGTGGCGCTCGTCGGGCCCAACGGCGCCGGCAAGTCCACGCTGCTGAAGGCGACGGCTGGCGTGTTGCCGATCACCTCCGGCCAGCTGACGGTCTTCGGCGTGCACGTCGGTGCCTTTCCGCACCGCGTCGCCTACCTGGCGCAGCGCAGTGAGCTGGATTGGCACTTCCCCATCAGCGTGCGTCGTCTGGTGTTGACCGGCCGCTACCCGCACCTGGGCTGGTTGCGCTGGCCCACACGTGAGGATTGGCGCAGGGTGGACGAAGCACTCGACCGGCTGGGTTTGCGCGATTTGGCCGAGCGACAGATCGGCGAGCTCTCCGGCGGCCAGCAGCAACGCGCGCTGCTGGCCCGCGCTCTGGCGCAGGATGCCGATTTGCTCCTGCTCGACGAACCGCTCAACGCAGTGGACGCGGCAACGCGCGAGGTGATGGCATCGGTGTTGCACGAGTTGAATCGCGAAGGCAAGACGGTGATCGTCGCGACGCACGAGCTCGACCGTCTGCAGTCGGAGTTCGACGACGCCTTGTTCTTGGTGGATGGTCGTGTGGCGGCGCACGGGCTCACAAGGCCTCTGACGCCGGTCGGCTCTTCCACCTTCGACCTCAACGGACAGGGGGTGAGCGTGCCATGAATCCGGTCGAATGGGTGATTTCGCCATTCCAGTATGGCTTCATGCGCGTGGCGGCGCTGGCCGGCGTGTTGGTGGGTGTGACCTGTGCGTCGTTGGGCGTGTATGTCGTGTTGCGCCGCATGGCGTTCATCGGCGATGCCCTGGCGCACACCGTCCTGCCCGGGCTGGTGATCGCTTATCTGAACCGCTGGAACATGATCGGTGGTGCGTTGCTGGCCGGCCTCGCCACAGCCCTGGGCATCGGCTGGCTGTCGCGGCGGCGCGAGATCCGCGAAGACACCGCAATCGGCATCTTGTTTACCGGCATGTTCGCCCTGGGCATCTTGCTGATGAGCACGGTGCGCAGCTTCCGCGATTTCACTCACATACTCTTTGGTTACATCGTCGGCGTGACCGACGCGCAGTTGCGCATCTTCGCCCTGCTCTCGCTGGTGGTCATCGTCGCGCTCGTGCTGTTGCACAAAGAGCTGGAGCTGACTTCGTTCGATCCTACGCATGCCGAGGTGATCGGCTTGCGCGCCGATCGCATGCGCTATGCGTTGCTTGTGCTGATGGCGCTGGCTGTGGTCGGCGCCATCCAGGCGGTCGGCGTAGTGCTGACCAGTGCATTGTTGATTGTCCCGGCGGCTGCGGCCTCGCTGCTCACGCGGCGACTGCCGACCATGATGCTGCTCGCCTCGGCCATTGCCGCCGTCTCCTCGCTCGTCGGCCTGCTGGTCTCCTACCACTTCGACGTGGCGTCGGGTGCGGCGATCGTGCTGGTCTGCATCGCCTGCTTCGTGACTGCCTGGGCAGTGCGCACCGTGCGCGATCGAGCGGGCACAGGAGGAGGGCCTGCGCGGTGAAAGTGTTGCCTGTAACGGTCCTCTCCGGCTTCCTGGGCGCGGGTAAAACCACGCTGCTCAACCATATCTTGAACAATCGCGAAGGCCGGCGCGTCGCCGTCATCGTCAATGACATGAGCGAAGTAAACATAGACGCGCAGCTCGTCCACGGTGGCGCACAGCTCAGCCGCGTGGACGAAAAGCTGGTCGAGATGACCAATGGCTGTATCTGCTGCACCTTGCGTGAGGATCTGTTGGTCGAGGTGGCGCGTCTGGCGCGCGAGGGACGTTTCGACTACCTGCTGATCGAGTCCACGGGCATCTCCGAGCCGTTGCCGGTGGCCGAGACGTTTACCTTCGATTTCGAGGATCAGAATGGCCGGCGCTTTACGCTCTCCGACATGGCACGCCTGGACACGATGGTGACCGTGGTGGATGCCTTCAACTTCCTCCGCGACTTCAACGAAGCCGAATACCTGCACGAGCGCAACCTGGCTGCAAGTGAGGAAGACGAACGCACCATCACTGACCTGCTCCTAGATCAGGTGGAGTTTGCCAACGTCATCGTGATCAACAAGGCCGATCTGGTCGGCGAGACGGAGCTCTTGCGCCTGGAAGGCATCCTGCGTCGCCTGAATCCGGAGGCCCGCATCGTGCGCGCGGAGCACGGTCGGGTGCCTTTGGACGCTGTGCTAGACACCGGCCTGTTCGACTTCCAGAAGGCAGCACAGGCGCCTGGTTGGCTGAAGGAGCTGCGCGGTGAACACGTGCCGGAGACAGAAGAATATGGCATTCGCAGCATGGTGTATCGCGCGCGTCGGCCGTTCCATCCCCAGCGCTTGTGGGAGATCGTCCATGCGGACTGGAGCGCGACTCATGTGCTGCGTTCGAAGGGGTTCTTCTGGCTGGCTTCGCGCCCGGATGATGCTGGCTTGTGGTCGCAGGCGGGCGCCCTGTTGCGCATTGATTACGCCGGCCGTTGGTATGCCGCCATGCCGCGCGAACAATGGCCGGACTATGCCCGAGATGAGATCGCGGCGCGTTGGCAGGAGCCATACGGCGATCGCCGGCAAGAGATCGTCTTCATCGGTGCCGATCTGAAGGCCGACCTGGTGCAGGCTGTGCTTGATTCCTGCTTGCTCACCGATGCCGAGATGGCTGCTGGCCCGTCGTCGTGGGCTGTGCTCGATGATCCCTTCCCTGCTTGGTGAAGGATCACTCTCCCATTGACTGAGGTGTTGATCAATCATGAAAGTCGCATATGTGTTTGCAACGAATATGTCGTCCACGTTCAAGCTGGGCAAGATGATCCTGCCCCAGCTCGAACAAGGCATCCACGGTGCCCAGGTGGTGGGTATGATGTTCTTCGATGACAACTTGTATGTGCTGCGTCAAGGAGAGCCTATCGGCGAGCGCCTGGCCAAGGTTGCCAAGGAGCAGAACATCCTGCTCATGGTGTGCGATCGGTGTGCTATGGAACGCGGACTGGCCGAGGGCGATTTCTCGCAGTGTGGTATGGGTCAGGTGAAGGCTCGTGGATTGGTGGATGGCGTGCTGGCCGGCTGTTTCCCACAGCTCTACCAGGCGCTATCCGGCAACCCGCCGGACTACGTGATCACGCTATGACGCAGCAGCACGCTGTCGTGGTCGTAGGCGCCGGCGCTGCCGGGATCGGCGTTGGCGTCGCGTTGCGGCGCGTCGGGGTGCCGTTCGTCATCCTGGAGCGCGGCAACGTCGGTGAGTCGTTCAAGCGCTGGCCGGCCGAGATGCGCTTCATCACCCCTTCGTTCAACAGCAACGGCTTCGGTTTGGTGGACCTGAACGCCGTCACCCCAGACACGTCGCCGGCCTACACCCTGCGCAAGGAACGCCTGAGCGGCGCCGACTATGCGCGTTACCTCGACGCTGTGGCGCGCCACTTTGCGTTGCCCATCCATGCCGGCGTGGATGTGCAACGCGTTCAGCCCGTGCGTGATGGTTTCGTGTTACACAGCGCGAGCGGTGAGTTCCACGCGCAATTCGTCGTGTGGGCGGCGGGCGAGTTTCAATATCCGCGCCTGAGCGGCATTCGCGGCGCGGAGCTGTGCCTGCATAGCTCGCTCGTGCGCTCGTGGCAGTCGTTGACGGGCAAAGAGCACATCGTCATCGGCGGTTACGAGAGCGGGATAGACGCCGCTGTCCAGTTGTCCAACCTGGGCAGAGGCGTGCGCGTTTTCGATGGGCGCGCCGCGTGGGACAGGGACGATAGCGATCCGAGCATCAGCCTTTCGCCATTCACGCACCAGCGTTTGCGCCGGGCGATGCAAGATGGCCGCATCGAGCTGATCGGCGGCGTGCATGTGATGGAAGTGATGAAGCAGGGGCGCGGCTACACCATTCGCACCGACGACGGCGATTGGCACGCCGTCGCCACCCCGCCGATCCTGGCGACTGGCTTTGAGGGCAGCCTGCGCTTGATCGCCGACCTGTTCGAGTGGCGCGATGATGGGCAGCCGCACCTGAACGAAGTGGACGAGTCCACGCGCGTGCCCGGCTTGTTCGTCGTCGGTCCCAGCGTTCGCCATGATCACCACATCTTCTGCTTCATCTACAAATTCCGACAGCGCTTCGCCGTCGTCGCCGATGCCATCGGCCGGCGGATGGGCCTGGACACATCCGGTCTGGGCGTCTACCGTCAGGCCGGAATGTTTTTGGATGACTTGTCGTGTTGCGGCGCAGATTGCGCGTGTTGATCGTCTGAGTGTGGGTCTTTGTGTTCCGGTGCAGCGAGCTTCGAGCCGGGACAGTGCATAATAGGTTCAAACCATGCCCATCTATGTATACGCTTGCCCCTCTTGTGCCATCGAGGTGGAAGAGCTGCGCCCTGTCAGCAAAGCCGACGACCCGGTGCGCTGTCCAATTTGCGGCGGCGTGTGCACGCGCGGCGTGACCAACTTCTTCGTCAGCCTGGGGCGCAAGGACAAGGATCCAACGCCGCGCAAACCATCTCATCCGCCCGGTTGTCCATGCTGCACCACTCGTCGCCCGAAGCCCACGGCAAGCACTCAGACCACGAACCCATGAGCAAGAAATTCCGACCGATACCAATCACGATCCTGACCGGGTTCCTCGGGGCAGGCAAGACCACGTTGCTCAATCGCATCCTCAAAGGCGATCATGGCCTGCGTGTGGCGGTGCTGGTGAACGACTTTGGCGCCGTGAACATCGACGCGGAGCTGATCGTCGGTGTGGAAGGCGAGACCATCAGCCTGGCAAACGGTTGCATCTGCTGCACCATCCGCGATGACTTGCTGGACGCTGTGTTCGGCCTGATCCAGCGTGATCCCGTTCCCCAGTATGTCCTGATCGAGACCAGCGGCGTCTCCGATCCCTATGCGGTGGCTCAGTCGTTCTTCCTGCCAGCCCTTCGACCCTATGTCCGGGTGGACAGCATCATCACTGTGGTGGACGCCGAGCAAATCCGCGATCTGACCGACGACAACGCTATGCTGGCCGCGGACCAGGTGAGCGCGGCCGACATCGTCGTCCTGAACAAAGTGGACCTGGTCACGCCGGAGCAACGGGCGCAGGTCAAAGCCTGGATCTACGACGTCACGCCGCGGGCGCGCATCCTGGAGACGACCTACGGCCAGGTGCCCCTCGAGTTGCTGCTCGGCGTGGGCGAATTTGCCATCGAGAAGCTGGCCCAGCGCGCGCCTCGCGACGTGCACACGCACGCGGTGCACGAGCCCCATGACGAACACGAGCACGCGCATGACCATGAACATCACGATCACACGCTGGTCTTCAACACCTGGCATTACGAAACCGACGAGCCGCTGGTCTATGAGGCGTTGTGCGACGCCGTGGACGCGCTGCCCACGACGATCTTCCGCGCCAAGGGCATCGTATATTTGAAGGAGGCGCCGGATCGCAAGGCGCTGATGCAGGTGGTGGGCCGGCGCGCTACGCTGACCATCGGCGAGCCGTGGCAGAAGCGGCAACCCCGCACGCAGATCGTGGTGATCGGCAGCTACGGTGGCGTGGACGGCGAGCGGTTGCAGGCTTTGTTCGATGCCTGCCGCGCCAGCGCCGTGGAGGCCGCCGGCAGCGACAGGTTGCAACAGGCCCTGAACTGGGTGCGCCGCAACTGGCCGAAGGCGTTTGCAGACAACTGACCGAGATGCATCGCATCGCGTATGTCGTCGTGACCGGGTTCCTCGGCGCCGGCAAGACCACGCTACTACGCCGGTTGATCCGTAGCGACTTCGCGGCCAATCGGCGCATCGCCTTCATCGTCAACGACCTGGCCGAAGTGGATGTGGATGGGCGTCTGTTGGAGGGCGAAGTCGGCGAGCGCGGATCGGTGACGCGCCTGTCATCCGGCTGCATCTGCTGCACCATCCGCGGCGAGTTCGAGGCGACGGCGCAGGGCATCGTCGAGGCATACGCGCCGGAGATGCTGGTCGTCGAGAGCAGCGGTGTGACCAACCCGCAGGCCGTGCTGCACGGCCTGAACAGTTCACGCTTGCGACTCGATTCGGTCATCACCGTGATCGACGCCGAGCGATTCCTCGACTATATGCGCTACTCGGCGGCTGTGGAGACACAGGTCTACATGGCCGACTTCGTGCTGCTGAACAAGCGCGAATTGGTGACGCCCGAACAACTGGCGCAGGTCGAAGCTCAGGTGCGCCGCTTCAACCGCAAGTGCGCCATCATCCCGACCAGCTACGCCGATGTTTCGCCGCACGTCCTTTTCGGAGCACACGCTGCTCGCGCCGACGAAGAGCTGCACGCGCTTGCCGATGCCGACCGTGCCCACGATCATCTGCGCGAAGACGAGATCGAGCGCTTCGTCGTCCACGTGCCGCAGCCGCTGTCGGAGGCGAAACTGACCGAATTCCTGAAGAGCGATGTGGTGAAGGACGTGTATCGCGCCAAGGGCTTCGTGCAGATTGCCGGCGAGGATGGCTTCTCGCTATTCAACTTCGTACCTCGCCGCTACGGCCTCGAGCGTGGGGTGAAGACCACGCTGCACGACGGCGAGGGGTTCGTGGTGTTTATCGGGAGGCGGATTGGAGCGAGGCGCGAGGAGATCGCCGCGCGCTTGACGCGCTGAGAGCGTCAGGCGTGCATACGCAAAATAAGCTTTCGCTGCATACGCC
>FWWM01007776.1_pt1 | contig 21182 bp, 17 predicted proteins | sample 2228351 | NCBI WGS metagenome assembly FWWM01 (sample SAMEA103939774, study PRJEB20133) | metagenome
CTGTACCGCTTCGCAAGTACCCCGCATGAAGAAGGGTTAGATGACCTCTATTATCTCAGCCTCGAAGCGTTGCTGAACCGTCTCATCCGACGGGGACAGCCCGCCCAAGCGTTGCTCACGACCGTTTACGCGATTCACAGCCGTGCCCTCACGAATCAATGTCGTCTCATAGAGGCACAAACCCCTGCTTATAGCGCCCTTTGGTGGATGGAACGGATGACGAAGATAGAACCGCGCTGGCTCGATGTGGTGCATGTAGTGGCAAAGGGCAATGCAGAGGTGCGAAGTCGATTCGCACCCCATGCAGGGATCGAGACCTTGACACGCTGGCTCCCAATCGCCTCAGAAATCTCGCCCTCGCATGAGGAGTGGTTTCTTCGCGACATTGCAGAGTATCAAAGCTACACACGGGAACGCGCCTCCGCCGAGTCGCTTCGCCAAGAACTGCTCACCCGCGTCCACAGCCTGTTCGCAAGGGAGCCGAACCACATCTTTACACAAGCGCTGATATTGACGAATATCGGACGCCCACACGAAGCAATTGAAATCTTGGAGTCTACCCCCGGACTTCAGTGGGATGATACGAATGTTCCTCTCCAAAAAATTAATTTCTCGTTAGTATGGATACGCGCCCTTCTTGGCGTGGGACGCGACGAGGAGGCGCACGAGTGGCAAGCGCGCGCTCACGCGTTGATTCAACACCAGCATATCTGGCAGATACGCACCCTCCTCACCCTCATCGGCAAAATCTGAGGGTCACTCTCTACCCTTGAACAACCGAAAACCACTGCCCCAAGGGAACCTTTGGAGTGGCTCCTTCGTATAGATATATGCACAAGCGTCTATATATCGGGAGAGGTAATGAGTGAGAAGCAATGGGTGCGCATTGCACGGGCGCTTGCTGACCCGACACGACTGAGCCTGTTTCGCACGATTGCGGAACATGGCGAGCTGTCGTGCGGGGAGCTGGCGGAACGGTTCCCGATTGCGCAGTCGACCGTCTCACATCATCTGAATGTGCTGATGAACGCGGGGCTGGTCGAAATGCGCAAGCAGGGTCAGCACCACCTGTTTCGCGTGTGTGCACAGCCGCTGGAGGCGTTCTGCGAGCAGATTCAGCAGCTGCTCGCGCAAGCGCAATCGTCTCCCGATAGAGATGCTTGAACCAAACCGTTGTAAGGAGGGATGGCTATGAGCAAAGTTCGACGGTGGCGATGGATGGCGTATCTAAGCGTGCTCACACTGCTCGCCTCTCCGGTGGAGAGCGCGTTCGCACAGCGTGTGACCTATCGCGTTGACCCAGTTCACTCGTTCGTGATTTTCCGCGTGAAGCATATGAATACCGCTTATGCCTATGGGCGGTTCAACTCGTTCAGCGGCACGATTGTGGTCGATGAGCGCAACCCTGCTAACAGCTCGGTGCAGTTCGAGATCGACGCGAACAGCGTCGACACGGGCGTCCAACAGCGTGACGACCATTTGCGAAGCCCCGACTTTTTCAATGTGCGCCAGTACCCCAAAATCACCTTCCAGAGCACTTCGGTGCGCCGTATCAATGCGAACACCTTTGAGGTGAAGGGTGACCTGACGATTCGGGGCGTGACCCGCCCACTGACGGTGCGTGTGACTTATGTGGGCAAGGGGCGCAACCCGCGCGGGCAGGAGATTATCGGCTTCGAGACCACCTTCACGATTAAGCGCAGTCAGTTCGGCGTGAACTACGGGCTGAATGGCGGGCTGGCGGACGATGTGCGCGTGACAATCGCCGTGGAGGCGATTCGTCAGTGAGTGTAGTTCTGCAGGCGGTGATAGCGGCGGGTGTGCCCGCTCTGCTTGCTGGGGTTCTCTGGTGGCTGAGCGGGCGCATCGCGCCGCTATCGCGCTATCGCGGACTGCTCTCCCCATTAGCGGTGGGAGGTGGCTACCTTCTAACGCATATTCTCATCAGCGGTCTGCCACCCTTCCCACCCAGCGATGCCACCCACTGGCTGTTCTACTTTGCTATAATGGGCATCGTGCTGGGCTGGCTGGCGGAAGTGCCTGCCGACTATCGCTGGCTATGGGGCGCAATCGTGTTGCTGATGCTCGGCGGATTGATGGTGCTGTGCCTGAAGCCCCTGATGCAGTCGGGCTACTGGACCCCTGTTAGTGGCGCACGCATTATCGTCCTCTTGACGCTCGCCACATGGCTGATGATGGTGCTGGTCGCGCCTAACGGGTCGATGGAGCGGGGCGCCGCCTTGCCGTTCCTGCTGGGCGCGCTAGGCGGACTGAGCGCAGGGCTGATTTTCTATAACAAGAGCGCGTCGCTGGGTCAGCTTGCAGGGTCGCTGGGCGCGGTGGTGGGTGTTGGTATGCTGGTCGGTTGGCTGATGCGCGATTTTCAGATGGGGCGCGGGGCGGTCAGCGGAGCGCTGATGCTCTTCGCAATGCTGTGGGCGATGGCGTACGGCTATGCAGAACTGCCCGCAAAATATCTCGCTTTGCTCTACCTTGCAGGTCTCAGCCTTGCCCTGAGCCGTCTGAAACCTCTTGCCCGCCTGCATCCTGGGGTACAGTTTAGTATACGGCTGCTGCTTCTGCTCTTGCTTGCAGGCATCCCGCTGTTGCTGAGCTACCAAGCCTATATGGCGAGCCAGAGCGAATACCTCTATTGATGAGAGGGCAGGGTATAATCCATACTGGAGGCGAGCAAAATGGATTGGCGCGAGTGCCTCTCGGCAGACCCGAATATCTGCCATGGGCAAGTGTGTATCAAGGGCACAAGAATACCCGTATCCGTTATTTTAGATAATTTGGCAGCGGGTGTCAGCGAACAGGAGCTTTTGCGGAGCTACCCAACGCTCACCCGCTCCGCAATTCATGCAGTCTTAGCCTATTGTCAGCCATGGAATGGACGACGAAAGTATTGAGCTGGACACTTTGGATGCCGCTTATCGGCGGGATACTGGTTCTGCTTGTGCCGCGTGGGCAACGGGTACTGGCGTGCATGGTAGCGATGGTGACCGCGCTCATCACGCTCGGTCTGGCAGGTGTACTGATTGCCAATTTTGACCCTCATTTTCGAGACTTCCAGTTTGTTGAGCGTGTGGCGTGGTTGCCCGATTATGGTGTTTCGTACCTCTTGGGCATCGATGGGGTGAGCCTGTGGCTGGTCGCGCTGACAGCGGTGCTGGGCGTGTTGGCAATCGGCTATGTGAGCGTTGTACCTCTTGTGTCCGCAGGAGCTGACGCACCCTCCCCCGAACGCACGCGCGGGTTCCTGTTTCACCTCCTTCTGCTGATGACCGCGCTGATGGGCGTCTTTATGGCGCTCGATCTGGTGCTGTTCTATGTGTTTTTTGAGCTGACGCTTGTGCCCACCTACTTTCTAATCGCGCTCTGGGGTGGCGAGCGCAGGGGCTATGCGGCGCTGAAGTTCTTTCTGTACACCTTTTTCGGCTCGCTGTTTATGTTGCTGTCCGCATTATGGCTGGCGTTTGCTCACTATCGTGCGACGGGCGAGATGACCTTCGAGCTGATGCGCCTGCAGGCGTTCGTGGCGCAGGGCGGTGTGCCGTTCGATGTGCAGAAGTGGCTCTTTCTGGGCTTCGCGCTGGCGTTTGCGATAAAATTGCCCCTCGTGCCGTTCCACACATGGTGGCCCGTCGCGATGGGTGAGGCGCCCATTCCTGTGGTGGTGGTCTTTCTCAAGACGGGCGCGTATGCCTTTTTGCGCTTCGCGTTGCCGTTGTTCCCCGATGCTGGGCAGGCGTTCGCCCCGTTGGGCATGGCGCTCGCTGGGATTGCCGTCGTCTATGCGGCTCTCGCAGCCGTTATGCAGTTCGATATGAAGCAGGTCGCCCTCTACGCGGTGGTCAGCCACGCGGGGTTCATCATGATGGGCTTGTTCGCGCTCAACCAGACGGGTTTCACGGGCAGTGTGCTCCAGCAAGTCAATCACGGGGTGACGATGGGCGCGATGTTCCTCCTGCTTGGGATGCTGTACGGGCGCACGCGCACGCTGGAGATGGACAAACTGGGCGGGCTGAAGGCGCAGATGCCCCTCTTTTCCGCGCTGTTTCTGATTGTGCTGCTGGCGTCGGTCGCCCTGCCCGGTACCAACGGCTTCATCGGGGAGTTCCTCTGCTTGCTGGGCGCGTATGAGTCGGCTCATCGTGGTCAGGTCGCCCTCCTCTGGGTCGTGCTGGGCGCGACGGGCACGATTCTGTCGGTGGTCTACATGCTGTGGATGTTCCAGCGCGTGTTCTATGGTCCGACACCGGAGCGGTTGCGCACGGTGCGCGACTTGACGCCTGCAGAGGTAGCGCTTGTCCTGCCCCTAATTGTGCTGATTTTCTGGATTGGCTTGCGCCCGCTCCACTTCACACGCCCGATGGAGCAGACCGCCACCCAGTGGGTTCAGCAGGTGGCTTTTCAATTTTCAAGTGAGGAGCACAACCTCGTCTTCCCTTCCAATCGCGCTCCAACTGCCCTTAGGATAAGAGAACGATAGGAAGATGGCCAGCAGTACCCCTTGACAAAGGTGTCCGCAATATGATATAATACGAACAGATAAACCCGAACCGTTCCGAAAGCACGGGAGGTACGCTATGGGTGGAAAGGAACTCAGACAGCAGGGAATGAGCTTTACCACCCGCTTCAATTCAGCGGGGGGAGCGGCGCTTATTGTTGTTCTACTGACTCTTTCCCTTCCTTGTTTTGCTCAGTGGAACTATGGAGGACCAGTCGATGCGAATGCGATTGGTGGAGTTAATGCAAGGGGTGACATTCTTTCAGCAAAGCAAGAAGAAGATTATCCGGGAAGTAAAGACCATCCTGCCCTTAGTCGCTACCCTGGTTCGCATATAATACATTACTCCCAGAGGGAGTTCGACGAGTATTTTCTCCTTCTTGGTCCTGTAAAGCGACAGGAGGAGGTTCCTATTGCTAAGAAAAGAAAGCTGGAAGGCAGGGTTACTAATATTACATATCAATGTCCTTCAAATAGAAGTAACCTTGAGATCTACAAAAACTATGAACTTGCTCTTACGAAAGCAGGTTTTAAAATCCTGTATAGAGGGAAAGCAAGCGAGATAAGAGGAGTTTACTCTTTCCTTGACAAAGTTAACCGGGAATATATAGGTGGCTGGGACGATCCGGATGAAAGACCGTGGTTTTACCTTTCTGCAAGTTCTCCAGATGAGAAGATATTTGTCTCGCTTTTTGTAATTGGCAGGGGAAGAGTTGTGCTTTCGGTAATCGAACCAAAGGAGATGGAAACAGGACTCATAACAGTATTTACAACAGCAGAAATGATGGAGTCCCAGATCGCACAGATGGGCAAGGTAGCTATTTATAGCATTTATTTTGATTTTGATAAGGCAGACCTAAAGCCCGAATCAAAACCAACCATTGAAGAGATAGCAAAACTTTTAAAAAAGAATCCCACTTTAAAGCTCTATGTTGTAGGACATACTGACAATATTGGAACGCTTGAATACAACATGGAGCTCTCAGAAAGAAGGGCTCAGGCGGTAGTGAGAGAACTGGTGGAGAAGCATGGAATATCAAAGGACAGGCTGAGGGCATTTGGAGTAGGTCCACTTAGCCCTGTTGCAACCAATGAGACTGAAGAGGGAAGGGCACGCAACAGAAGGGTCGAACTGATCAAACAATAAGTTTTCATGGTGGCTGAAAACAGCAGTGCACAGGAACCAACCAATCCCCTCAGGGAGTCTCTTATGTGACGGAGTTCCCATGCCCACAAAGTTGTCCATATGTATGGGGGTATAATGAGGGAGATGCATATCCCCTTTAATCCCCTTTGGGGGAGCTAAGGGGAACCATAGGGAGGTCTAACAACGATGTGGAGACGAAGCCGTTTCTGGTGGGCTGTACCGTTTGTAATCGGCGTGTTGCTGTGGGGCATCTGGAGCGTGATGTTCTCCTCCACCCCGCTCAAGGAGGGCGAGATGGCGCCCGACTTCACCCTAACCGACGGTAAGGGCAGACAGCACCGCCTGAGCGACTATCGGGGCAAATATGTGGTGCTGATGTTCTACCCGAAATCGCTCACACCCGGTTGCACGGCGCAAAATTGCGCCATTCGTGACGCCTACGACGAGATTAGCAAGCATGCGGTTGTGTTCGGCATCAGCGTCGACACGCCCGACACCCAGGCGAAGTTTACCGCCCAGCATAACCTGAAACAGACGCTGTTGGCGGATGAGAAGGGCGAGGTGGCGCGCGCCTATGGCGTGCTGACCAACGCGGGCTTCGCCAGCCGAACCACCTTCGTCATCGGACCCGACGGCAAAATCCTGAAGGTGTTCGAAAAGGCGGGCACGAGCACGCACGGCGAGGAACTGCTGAACTACTTCAAGAGCCTGCCGAGCAACCCCGCAGGGGATAACCCCACTATTGCCATCGGCAAAAAGGTGCCCGACTTCCGCCTGCCGAATGTGCTGGCAAACAACGAGAAGGAGCGCGAGGTGCGCCTCTCCGACATCAGGGGCAAGAAGGCGATTGTAATTATCTTCATCGCGACGCGCTGTCCCATCTCCAACGACTACAACCAGCGCATGGTGGAGCTGGCGAAAACCTACACCCCGAAAGGCGTGCAGTTCATCGGCATCAACTCGAACCATATCGAGCCGACCGAGGAAGTGATCGAGCATGCCAAGCAAAACGGCTTCCCCTTCCCTGTGCTGAAGGATGAGGGCAACCGTGTGGCGGACCTCTATCAGGCGAAGGTGACGCCAGAGGTGTTCGTGCTCGATTCGAACTTTGTGTTGCGCTATCACGGGCGCATCGACGATAGCCAGAATCCCGCCCGTGTGACGAAGCGCGATTTGCAGGCGGCGCTCGATGCCCTGCTGGAGGGTAAGGAGCCGCCCGTAACGGAGACCCGCGCCTTCGGATGCACCATCAAACGCGTTCCGAAATAACAGATCCTTCCGAGCCTATCCCCCTTAGTAAGGGGGGATTCGGGAGGGGTTCAGAGGGGATGGCAGAGGGCGCGAAGCGGGGTAGCCAGCCTCCGCCTTCCGATTCTCCTAGTGTGAACCTCGACGGGCAGGAGCGAGCGAAACGGCTTGCTTCTGCCCTCTCACTTGCCTATAATGTGCTGTTCACCGTTGCCAAGCTGGTCGCTGCCCTGCTGACGGGTTCGATGAGCCTGCTCTCGGAAGCGTTGCATTCAGCGACCGATATTGTGGCATCCACGCTGGCATATATCGGTGTGCGTGCTGCTTCCGTGCCGCCCGACGAGCGCCATCCCTATGGGCACGGCAAAATCGAGACACTGGCGGGCTTCGGCGAATCGATTCTGCTCTTCCTGATGGTGCTCTATCTGATTGGCGAGGGCATCCATCGGTTGATAGCAGGCGTGCAATTGCAGAGCTTGGAGCTGGGGCTGGGCGTCATGGCGCTCTCGACGCTGAGCAGTTTGCTGGTGGGGCAGTATGTTCTGCGCGTGGGGCGACGCACGCGCTCGCTCGCCCTGCTCTCCAACGGTCAGCACCTGATGGTCGATTTCTGGACGAGCGCGAGCGTGCTCCTTGCGCTTTTGCTCATTCGGCTCACGGGCTGGACGCCTATTGACCCTCTGCTGGCAATTGGTATCGCGCTCTGGCTGTTGCGGGGCGCGTGGCGACTGTGCACACAGGCGTTCCACGAACTGATTGACCAGCGACTGCCCGACGAGGAGATGGCGCATATCGACCGAGTGATTCGCTCCGACCCGCGCGTGATGAGTTATCACAATCTGCGCACGCGCCGTTCAGGTGCGATGCGTTATATTGACCTCCATATCGTCGTGCCCGCAGATTGGAGCCTTCAGCAGGCACATACGGTGGCAGACACGCTGGAGAAGCAGCTGGAGCGCGAGCTGGCACCCGCCCAAGTGGTCATCCATGTAGACCCCTACGACCCGAACAAGGCACGCGCAAGGCACGAAGCAAACGGCTCATGACAGTTTTGAGCCAAAACAGGTGAGCGGATGCGGGAGCGGTAGGTTCCGCTCCCCTGCTGGCACTGATAGAAAGATAACTATTCATGCGACTCGCGCTCGCCTGATTCCGCCTCGGATGGCTCACCAGCAGGAGAAACAGTGCCTGCGCGGATTTCGGGATGGCGTATCATTCCGCCCAAGTGCGCGGTATACCCCATTATCCCTGCTACGAAGAGGTTCACCACGAGCGCAACAACAGCAACACCTGTGCGCATCTCTTTACCCCGACTAAGCAGAAGCCCACCCAGCGCAATAATCCCCATCCCGATTGCGGAATAGAGCGCGAACGAACCCATCTCCTCATGTTCATGAACATAGGCTTCTTCAAAGCCGGGCATCTTCTCGATGACCTCTTCGGCTGGCTCTCCTGTGAAGTAGGCGGGTAGCGCGCTGAGGGCAACCAACACCATCGTCCCCAAGGCGACCTTCTTAATCTCGCTGCTTTTGCGAAACAGACCCCAAAGCAAAAGCAGGAGCGTGAAAATAGCGCCAATCACCGGCAGATGGTTGAACAGCAAATGCAGTTGTGCATTGTTCATCGTCGGACACTCCTCCAAGATGGAGTTCGCTTCGACCAGTGGCGTCCCCTGCCGGAAAACATTAGAGATAGCCTCTTCCCCGAATTTCTACCAGTTTTGCCCTGTTGCTGTCCGGTTTGGGGGGCATTTCGAGTCTTAAATAGACCAGAGGTGCTCCTATGCGACTTTGGAAACCGTGTCTTCTTTGGGTCTTGTTGAGCAGTTCGCTCGCGCTCGTGTTTGCGAACTCGTTTACACTGACCGATGGGGCTTGGACCTACTCGGAAGATGTCGCCCACTTAGGGCTGGGGAGTTTCGTTGACCCCTCCAACACGAACCACATGTCCCAAAACTGGTGGTGGTTCCACACGAAAGACCAGCCGAACGAGCGTCCGCTGGTACACCTCCAATCGCTGAGCCAAACCGCGCCGAATCAGGCGAGCCTCTATTTTGTCGAGAACTCCCCCTCAAATGCAGGCTATCCCTCCACCTTCGGGTTTCAGCTGGATTATACGCTCACTGCGCTCAGCTCCATCTCAGCGAAGGTCGTCATTCAGTGGACGGTTACCCTAATCAGCGGATATCCTGAAGAGTTTGGGTTCCTGCCGTACTTCAATTTTGACCTTAATAACACCCCGTTTGACGATACTGCCCAGTTCCTAAGCCCGAACCAGATTCAGGTGGGCGACAGTTCGGCAACCGCCATTATCACTGGAAGCGCGACGGGGCAAATAGCGTTTCGCTGGCAGATAGATTCTGCTCCTTCCCTGCTCTCCATTCTTACGGACGGCAGCTTCGACCATCTCACGAATGGCGTCAGTCCGTTCGGTCCAGGTGATTTTGAAGGCGCGTTCGAGCATACCGCCTCGCTCTCAGGTCCTGGGGCGACCTTTTCGGGCACGCTGGAGAAGTTGCTGATAGTGCCTGAGCCAGCCTCTGCATGGGCGGTAGCATTCGGATTGCTTGGCTTTCTGTGCCGTAGGAAGAGGTAAAATCCCCTGTTGATGGAGTGGGACGCGCACAGTGTGCAGGTGCTGGAGCTGGAGTTCGTGCGGGGGGAGTGGGCGCGACGCACAGAGACGCCCTTCGGCAGGGAACGCGCCCTCCAGCGACCGCTCCGCGACGACCCCGAGACGGTGGCGCGACGCCTGCAGGAGACAGAAGATGCGGTTCGGCTACTTCAGCGCGAGCCGCCCCCGCCTCTGCGCCTGCGGGAAGTGCGCCCACTGATTGCAAAAGCGCAAAAAGGGGGACTGCTCGCGCCTGACGAACTGCTGAACCTGCTCGCGCTGATGCACGGCTCGCGCCAGTATAAGGAGCACTTCCTGCACCGCGCCGAGCGCTACCCCGCGCTGGCTCCATACGCCCAGAGACTGCACACCTTCAGCGCGTTGGAGCGACAAGTCAGCCAGTGTATTGCGCCCTCTGGCGAGATACTGGACAGCGCCAGCGAGCGGCTCGCCCAACTGCGTCGCGAGCAACATCGCCTGCAAAAGCGCATCACCGAGCAACTGCAGGAACTTATCCACCGCTGGCGCGAATGGCTACAGGAGCCAATCTACACCCTCCGCGCAGGACGCTACTGCCTGCCCCTGCGCAGTGAGTTTCGCGGGCGCGTTCGCGGAATCGTGCACGACACCAGCATGAGCGGCGCGACGCTCTTCGTGGAGCCAGAACCGCTGGTCGAGCTGGGCAACCGCCTGCGCGAACTGCAATCGCTGGAGCAGGAGGAGATAGACGCGATTCTGTATGGGCTGTCCCGCGCGGTGGAAGCCGAGAGCGCGCGCCTGACCGAGAGCGTCGACGCGCTTGCCGAGCTGGACGCGATTCTGGCAGCGGGACGACTCGCGCTCGACTGGGATTGCATCTGCCCTATGCTCAACACCGACGGCTACTGGCGTCTGCGCGGCGCACGCCATCCGATGATTCCGCGCGAGCGCGTCGTGCCCATCGACCTGGAGCTGGGACGCGAGTTCACAGGACTGCTCATCACAGGACCCAACACGGGGGCAAGACCGTCACGCTCAAAACGCTGGGACTGCTGACGCTGATGACCCTGCTGGGTCTTCACCTGCCCGCGCGCGAAGGCACACAGATTGCTATCCCGCGCGGAGTCTATGCCGATATTGGCGATGAGCAGAGCCTTCAGCAATCGCTGTCCACCTTCTCCGGGCATATCCGCCACATTGCACGATTTCTGAAGGAGGCGGGGCACAACAGCCTCGTCTTGCTGGACGAGATTGGCGCGGGCACAGACCCGACCGAAGGCGCCGCGCTGGCGCGTGCTATCCTGTCCAGCCTGTTGGAGCGCGGGGCGCGTGTGCTGGCGACCACCCACTATGGCGAGCTGAAAGCCTTCGCCTATGAGCATCCGCTCCTCCAGAACGCCTCGATGGAGTTCGACTTGGAGACCCTCCAGCCGACCTTTCGCCTGCGCATGGGCGTGCCGGGCGCGAGCCACGCCATTGAAATCGCCCAGCGGCTCGGTTTGCCCGAACCGGTGGTTCAGCAGGCTTTCGATGCGTTGGGCGCACCCCAGCTGGACCTAATGCAGATGCTGAACAAGATGGAAGCCGCTCAGCGCGCTGCCGAGCAAGCCGAAGCGGAGTGGCGCGCCCGCAACGAGGAGATAAAACGCCTGCAGAACCAGCTCCAGCAGGAGCTTTCTGCGGCTAAGGAGGCGCGTCGCGCCGCCCGCCAACAGGCACAGCAGGAGGTCGAGACCCTGCTCAAGCAGATTCGCGCGGAGGCGGAGGCTATCTTCCAGCAGTTGCGTCAAGCGACCCGCGAAAGCAAGCAGACCGCCCATCTGCGCGAGCAGCTTCAGGCGTTGCAGGAGCGCGCCCGCGAAGTGGCACGCCCGCCCTCGGCTGAATCACCACCTGCCATCCCCGAAAACCTGCCCCTCACGCCCGGCATGCAGGTGCGCATCCGCTCACTGGGTCAGGTGGGCGTGCTGGCAGAACCGCCCCATCAGGGCAAAGCGACCGTATTCATCGGCAAGTTGCGCATCCCCGTGGCACCAGACGATTTGGAGCCTGTCGCGCCACCGTCCAAACCATCTGTGCGTGTGGGGACTCCGCGTCCCCGCCCACCTCAGCCCGTGCCTCCTGAGCTGGTCATCCGTCAGATGCGGGTGGAAGAGGCGTTGCCCCTGCTGGAAAAATATCTGGATGATGCACTCCTCATCGGCTACGACCGCGTGCGTATCTTGCATGGCAAGGGCACGGGCGCACTGCGCAAGGCGGTGCATGACTACCTGAGCCAGCACCCACAGGTCGCCTCCTTCGGACCCGCCCCGCGCGAGCAAGGCGGTGACGGCGTGACCATCGTGCGCTTCCGCTGAGAAAACACGCTTGCCCCAATCGTTCACCCAAACAGAATCGCCTTCGCAATCAGGAAGTAGATGAGCAAGCCCGCAGCGTCCACCAGCGTGGTGATGAAGGGCGCGGACATCACAGCCGGGTCGATATTCAGCCGCTTCGCCAGCAGTGGTAGGCTCGCTCCCACCAGCGTCGCGAACGGGATAATCAGCATCTGCGCCAGCCCCACTGTGAGCGCGACCCGCAACGCATGGCTCTTATGCTGGGGGTCTAACCATGTCCAGAAGAAGGCATTCAGCACGCCAATCAACCCGATGATGACCCCCAGCAGGATACCTGTTAGCGTTTCGCGCCCCATCACGCGCAGTACCTGCCCCCAGCGCACCTCGCCCAGCGCAATTGCACGGGTAATCGTGGTGGTGGTCTGTGCGCCCGCGTTGCCCCCCGTGCCAATCAACAGCGGCACAAACCACGCCAGCGCCGTGATGGCGCCAATTTCCTCATCATAATGACGCATGACAGAACCAGTGAGCCGTTCCGCAATAAAGAGCAGAATCAGCCAGCGCACCCGCTTGCGCACCAAATCCCATGGTGTTTGGCTCAGATACGGCTCCTCCGTGACCTCCACCGCGCCCAGCTTCAGCACATCCTCCGTGCTTTCACTCACCAGAATATCGACCACATCGTCAATCGTCACAATGCCCAGCATCCGCCCCAGCTCGTCCACGACGGGCACGGCGAGCAGGTCATACTTGGAGAGCAGGTTCGCCACCTCTTCCTGATCCGTTTCGGGCTTCACCACCACCAAATCGGTCTCCATAATCTGCTCGATGCGTTTGCTGGGGTCGGCAATCACCAGCTCGCGCAGGGAGCAGACGCCCACCAGTCGCTGGCGGGTGTCCACCGCATAGAGATAGTAGATGGTCTCGATTTCGGGACCGACTTGGCGCAGGTAATCGAGGGCTTGTTCGACCGTCCATTCGGGGCGCACGCGCACATACTGGCGCACCATCAGGCGTCCAGCGGTGTTGGGCGGGTACTCCAGCAGTTCGCGCACATCGCGTGCTTCGGGCGGCGCCATCTGCTGTAGGAGCGCTTCCGCTTTCTCCTCTTCCAGCTCCTCGATAATCTGGGCAGCGTCATCGGCGGGCAGTGCCTGCAAGAGGCGCGCCGCTTTCTCCAGAGGGATATGCTCGAAAATCTCCTCCACCAGCACGGGTTCGAGGTAGTCCAGCACTTCTGAGGCTTGCTCTTCGGGCATCTGCACCAGCACGAGCGCCTGCTGGGCAGGGTCGTCCAGCATCGTGAGCGCTTCCGCCACATCCTGCGGCGGCAAATCTTGCACAATTGCTGGAATCAGCCCGTTGGTCTCCTGTAGCGCCTCGCGCAGTCGCTGTGCCAGTGCCTCCACGCGCTCCTGCATCGCTTGCACCTCCTTGCTGGGGAACTGAACTTGCTAAGTATACCCGCGTGGAGGTTGACAGAGTGTTCAAAACAGAAATTCTCCCCCTATCCCAAACCTATTCAGGGATTAGAGACCCGCTCGTAGAGAACCGCTCGGCGTCCCCGAACCAGAAATTCTTTCTTAATACGCCAGCCCTTTATGTCCCCTCTTTGCACACGATGGATGTAACTCCCACGGATACCCACTGATCCATATGCCCGACGAATTGCGTGCCCATAGGTTGGATTCAGAGGAGCCACCCGCTCAAAGTAGAGTTCCGTCTCGTTCCAAAGAATCAGGTCAACGCCCTGCTCTCTGAACCACTCCTCTGGATTCTTCTGATAACCTCGCGGAATAGTAAGAATCTTCTCTTTAGGTAGTCTCTCATATTGGATTAGATATCGTTGTGCCCAGTTGAATGTTGCGATCTTGCGCTTGTTTGTCTCACTTCGGTACCAGCGTGCGAACTCCATCAGTTCCGCGTTTCGCAAGAGGTGCTCATCTCGCCAGTAGTTCGCGGACAGAAACAGGTTGTGAGATAGTCCATAGGCAGCCAGAAGCACAAGGATTGTCTTCCAACGAAAACGCTCCCATATCTCCCCGCCTACAAAGCAGAACATTATCAAGGGCACTAAGAGAAGCCAGCTGAACGAGCCGAAGCCGAGCAGTAGCCCACCGAGAATACCAACCCCCATCAATAGCAAGACACCAGTATGAATTGGTGACGCCCCCGAGCTGTATATCGCCTGCAGAAGGACGCCTAACGCCCAGAAGAAGAACCAGTTCAGAGGGAAGGTATATCGGGGTAAAGACGCTGCAAAGCCCATGTGAAGCACCAAGTAGAATGTGAAGAAGAGACCAACCTGCACCAGGAGATGGCGATGACCCTCCCGATACAATCTAACCAATCCTAACCCTATCGCTCCGGCAATACCTATCCCAAAAGTCACCAACAGCACCAGATTAGGGAGTTGAAAGAGGCGTGACTCGTCCAATATCGGTTGAGGGAGGAAGTTCGCAAAGAGGGTGAATCCGACGACCGCAATAAATCGCCATCCGCTGGAGCCTGACTCCTCCGTTTCTCGGACATAGGGGCTGGGATGCCCCGTATGATACCAACCCATCAAAAGCCAAAGGGCTGTTGGCAGAACCGCGGCCACTAACCCACCCCAATAATGCCAGCGCTTCCAATCAGCACCGAAACGCCACATCAGCATCGGCAACAAACTGACACCATCGTAGCGTGCGCTACAAGCAATCATTCCGCTCAACCAACTCAGGATGCGCCCCCCGGTCAAGACGCCGAGGCATCCCAACATCGCACCTGCTGCCAACCACGAATCGGCTATCGGTTGAAGAGCGACAAAAAGGAGATAGTGAGGGTTCAGGAGATAGAGCAGAACAATCAGCACGGCAAATCGTGGGCAAAAGCGTCGGAGAAAGGCGTAGAGGGCAACTCCAAAAACGAGATACCCCAACAGGCTGATGACGCGCGCCACAGTTATCATCATAGGCGAAGGAACCTCTTCACTTGCAAGAGGAATCAGCAAGCTCACTAAGAGGGGGGCACGCTTGAAATTCTGGGGCAGTTCGCACTGATGAAGCGCGTGAGCCGCCCAGTAAAACCCATAAAAATCGACATTGGGTACGGGCGAGTCACTCAGATAACTCACCCAACCGATAATGACGATACCCAACGCTGCTATCAGGGGCAGTGCCTGCCATTCCCTGATAACTCTTCGGATAAGAGTATTCGACTTTCTCTTGAGCAAGGACATCCACCTGTAGTATACCCCCAGGAGGCAGATTAGGTAATAGTTATTACTGATGTAGCTACTCTGCCTCGCCCCACGCGCCTTTTCACCTATCCTCTTCGAACGGATAGGGGGGCAGGGTCACGCGCAGGGGTTTGTCCACGCGGAAACCGAGCGCGTAGTCTGCCTGCAATAAGGTGTGAATCTCGGAAGTGCCCTCGTAGATGGTGGCTCCTTTGCTGTTGCGATAGAAGCGCTCCACCGGGTACTCATCGATGAAGCCGTAGGCGCCAAATAGTTGCACCGCGGTGCTGGCAGCACGCTGTGCCGCCTCGGTCGCGTACCACTTGGCGAGCGAGGTCTCGCGCGTGTTGCGTAGACCCTTGTTCTTCATCCAGCCCACCTTCTGATAGAGCAGAACGCTAATCTCGTAATCGGCAGACATCTGCGCGATTTTCTGCTTGATGAGCTGATGCTCGGCGATGGGTCTGCCGAAGGTTTTGCGCTCTTTCGCGTAGCGCACCGATTCATCGAGGCAGGCACGAATCAGCCCTGCTGAACCCGCCGCGACGGTGTAGCGTCCCTGATCGAGGGCGAACATGGCGATTTTGAACCCTTCACCCTCCTCGCCCAGACGGTTCTCGACGGGGACGGCAACATTTTCGAACACCACGCCGCCTGTGTTGCCCGCGCGCACGCCGAGCTTGCCATGCAGGGTGTAGGGCTTGACCCCCTCCCGCTCGCGCTCCACGATGAACGCGCTCATGCCCGAATGGTCGCGCCGTGCCTTTTTCTCCAGATCTGTCCATGCGACCACGAGGTACTGGTCAGCGACTTCCGCCAGCGAAATCCAGATTTTCTCGCCGTTGAGCAGATAGTGGTCGCCCTCGCGTCGGGCAGTGCTCTGCATACCTGCTACATCGCTACCTGCGTTCGGCTCGGTTAGGCAGAACGCGCCCAGCCGCTGACCCGTCGCCTGCGGGCGCAAGAATCGCTCCTTTTGTGCCTCTGTGCCCCACGAGAGAATCGTGAGCGCGGTCAGCCCAACATGCACCGACATAATCACGCGCAGGAAGGTGTCGCCATACTCCAGCTCCTCGCAGGCGATGCCGAGGCTGATATAGTCCAGCCCTGCCCCGCCCCATCGGCGCGGAACGCAGATGCCCAATAGACCCAGCTCCGCCATGCGTGAGTAGACCTTCGGGTCAGCCCCGTGCTGATCCCACTCGCGGATGTGGGGCTTGACCTCGTTCTCCACGAAACGGCGCACCATCTCGCGCACCATCCGATGCTCCTCAGTAAGTGTGAAATCCATCTCGCAACCTCCAGCATAGTGTACCCTTCGCCCGAAGGCGCATGGTATGCTCTCCATCAGACGATGCATAAGGCGATTCCCTTCGATAGTCTAAGCCTGTATGCGATGTTGAGCGAGTGTAGGGGGCTAATCGGTGGGCGACTGCAAGAAATCCGTCAGCCCGAGCCGATGACCCTCGTTCTGCATCTCTACGCCCAGCGTCAGGAGCATCGCCTGCTCATCTCGGCAGACCCACAGTTCGCCCGCATGCACCTGATTACAGGCAAACTGCCCAACGCGCCGACTCCGCCTCCCTTCTGCCAGAGCCTGCGCAAGCATATTGAGGGCGCGATTCTGCGCCAAATTGCCCAAATCGGCTTTGACCGCATCGTGCAGCTGGAGTTCGAAACGCCCTCCGCCACCTATCGCCTGATGATTGAGCTGATGGGCAAGCATTCGAACATCTTTCTGGTGCATGAGGCGGGGATGATATTGAGCGCGCTGAAGTGGGTCTCACCGCGCCAGAGCCAGCTGCGCCCCATTCGCTCGGGCGAGCCATATCGCCTGCCTCCCACGCGCGTGGAGGGCTTGCATCACCCTGTGCTGATGAGCGAGGCAGATTGGCGGGTGCTGTGGGCGCAACTCGCGTCGGAACCTGAGCGCGACTGGAGCGCGCACTTGGAGGGGCTGAGCCGATTCACCGCGCAGGAGCTGGAACAGATTGCCAAGCAGGCAGGCATCGAAGGGTTGCTCGAATGGGCACAGCGGGTGCGCGAGGCACGCTGGAAGCCTGTGTTGGTGCGCGAGCCGTCCAGCAAGCGCACTCTGGGCGCGTATCCGTTCCCTTGCCATCAGCTCCCACGCGACTGGCAACACCCGCGTGGGAGCGTCAATCTGGCATGGGAGCACGCCTTTGCCGAACGCATCGCGCGAGCCGAAGCCGAGACCTTGCGCCACACCCTGCAACTCGCCCTCCAGCGCGCCCTGCAAGCGCGTGCAAATGCCATCACCGACCTACAACAAGCCATCGCGCAGAGCTATCAAGCCGAGCGCTATCAACTGTTCGGTGAGCTTATCCTCGCGTTCGGACACGGACTACCGCCCGGTAGCACCGTCTTGCACGCGCCCGACTACACCCAACCCGATATGCCAACGGTCGAAATCCCGCTTGATCCAGACCGTAGCCTTGCCGAGAATGCCCAGCGCTATTTCGAGCGGGCACGACGCGCACGCGAAGGGCTGAGCGGACTACAGGCACGACTCCATCACTTCCAAACTGAGCATGAGGCGATTCGGAACGCTCTCCAGCAACTGGAGGCAGCAGGTGAACGCTTGGAACCCCTGCGTGCGCTGTTGGAAACCGCCCGACGCAACGGCTGGCTGCGCGAATCGATCGCTGAGCCGCGCGCCACTCGCACTGCAAAAGACCCCTTCGAAGGGCACAAAATTCAGATCCAGCTCAGCCCCGACGGCTATCAGGTGCTTATCGGCGAGAATGCCCAGGCAAACGACTACCTGCTGACGCGCGTCGCCCGCCCGCACGACTGGTGGCTCCATGTGCGCACGGGCACGGGCGCGCATGTGATTATTCGCACCGAGGGGCATCCGGAGCGTGTCCCGCGTCGCACGCTGGAGTTCGCTGCGCGCCTCGCTGCCCAGCACAGCGCGGACCGCCACGCCAGCGTCGTGGAGGTGGACTACACCCTGCGCAAATATGTGCGCAAGCCACGCAACGCGCCTCCTGGCTTCGCCCTCTACACCCACGAGAAGACCATCCCCGTTCGCCAAGATGTTTGAGTAGAAGGAGCGCAGGCGGAGGTGTCGAAAGGAGTTATGGTGGTGAGGTTTCCATGCGGATGCGCACGGTGCGCGTGGTGATGGCGTTGGTTGGGCTGTTAATCGTGGCAGCGCTTCTGTTCTGGTTCAACAGACCCGTCCCTGTCCAATATGCACCTCTCGCTATTGTGCGACAGCCACTGGGCAAGTTGCCCCCCGCCCCTGTGGAACCCGGTTCCGTGCAGGGCGCGTTTCTGAGCGATATGGATGGCGATGGCGACCCGGAGGCGATTGCGCTCTATGTGGACTGGCGTCGTTCAGGCGAACCGCACAGCGCGGTTTGGCATAACCTACAGGGCGCGGTGCAGACCTTACCCCTATTCGTGCTCTCTCCCAGTGCCCCCCACGCAGGTGGGGCGAACCCCGTCCACCATTTTAGAGCGGGCAACCCCCCACTACCGCGCGAGCTGATTGGATGGGATACCACCACAGGGCATATCGCCATCCTGTTCCGTCAGGGTGGAGGCTGGCAAACCAAAACGGTCGACGCGCTCAAAGGCGAAGCCCTGCGCAACGCTGTCTGGACGGATACCGATGGCGATGAACGCATCGACGACGCCATCGTGCTGACCCAAACGGGGCGATATGCGTGGTTCGAACTCGACGCGCAGGGACGCTGGCAACTGCGCTCTGTGGGCACGACACCACCCAAAGGGCACGCAAAACCGAGGTTTATGCGCCGACCCCGTCTTGCAGGGGCACTGCCATCCAGCCCAATAGACTACATGGTAGCAACGACTACCTATATTCCACAGTTCTCTATTCCCGACATCGATGGCGACGGTAAACCCGAACGCTTTGCAACGAACGGCAAGACATTTCTGCAGACCTCGCGCAGAAACCGTGTCCTGCCCCTACCAAACCCTCACGCAACTCATCCGTTTTCAAACGCCTATGTAGCCGAACTCGACGGTCAGCCCGGCGCCGAAATTGTGTACCCTGTGCATGTTCCTGCTTCCAAGAAACTTCAGTTGCAGGTCTATCATTTTGAGAATGAGACTCTCAAACCCATCGCCCAGTGGGACGTGCCCGTTGACACAGACACAGCGGTATGGCTCAAGGACCTTAATCAAGATGGCAGAGCCGAAATTATTCTGGCAGACCCACGCGATTTCCCCCGTGCAAGGCTGAACTGGCATGTGTTGCGGTACGAAAACAGACAGTTGGTGGAACAGCAATTCGAAAAATCGCTCTCGGCGCCGTTGGAGCCATCTATCTTTCCTGCAGTGGAGCTCCCGAACGGCGTGGCGTTCAGCACCTATAGCCGACCGCACTGGCTGCCACAACTGCTGGGCACGACCCAGCGGACACAATACACCCTCCTGATTGGCTTCCCACAGCCACCTGAATCTGCTGACCCCAGCCGATGGCAGATGATGATGCTCGACGAGAAACGCCTGGTCTGGGCGGGCGATTATGATGGCGACGGCACAGGCGAGGTGGTGCTGGACGCATACCCCGCCGGTGAAGGGGTCTGGCTGATGCAGTTTCGAGATAATCGCTGGTATGGCGCGCGCGTCGCCGAACAGGCTCATCTCGCCGCTGTCCTACCTGCGCATCTACAGGGTCAGCCGCGCCTCATCCTTATCTACGCTGATGGCACCATCGAAGCGGTCGCCATTCGGCAGTAGTGAACAAAAGAGAGCAAATAGGGACTAAAGTCCCTACCGTTCGCCCCCAAAATGGGGTACAATGAGAGAAACTGAATGAAGCGAACAGCGCGCGGGTGCGATGATGCACACGGAACCTGAATGGCGCCAGTGGCTGATGCGAAAGGCTGTGGCATATGGTTTTTGCGAGGCAGATGCAGAAGACCTCGTGCAGGCGTGTCTGCACGCCTTCCAGCGCCATTTCCACTTCTACCCTTGGGAACAACGACTGGAAGGAGAAGCCCTCAAAACTGCCTGCGGATGGTGTGCCACCAAGCTCCACTGCTTAGCCTTAGACTTTCTCGACAAGCCCGCTCGCCAGCGCGAGCTGCTTGTGCTGGATACGAAGATAGGTGAGTGGCTGGCGATTTCCTATCCCGAAGAGGAACTGCTGATACGAATCGCCATCGAGCAGTTTATCGACAGCCTGCCGGCTTACCTAAGGAGAGTGGCGAGCTTGTACAATCTGGGCTATGAGTATGCGGATATTGCGGTGCAGTTAGGGATATCGGTGGGCACGGTTCGGCAGTATATGGGGCGCATCAAGCGATTGGGGCAAGCATTTTTTGGTCTCGATGTTCACAAATCGGCAGTTTGCGCCGTTAATAAAGATGGGGAACCTGCAGAGGGTTCTCCCAAACGGATGGAGGAGGTACAAAACGATGCGGAGACGCAAGGTATTGCTGATGAGCGCGTTGGCGTTGACGATAGCGAACTTGGTGGCGCTTCCGAACACCCTTGCCGCCCTCGCCGAACTCAGCGGGGGGGGGTAAAGTGCCCGCAAGCCTTGTCCCTGGCAAAGGATGTGGCTGTTCAGGGATCAGCACCCCACTGAACCAGTCCCAGCTGAAACAGCAGTTGAGGAGGAACCGTGTGAAACCAGCAAGAGCAGACTGCTATTGTGCCAATCCTAAGCCGAAAAAGTCGAGACCACAGTGGTGGTGCCCTCCACGTTCAATTTTCGAGCGATATTGTGACCATTACGATAACCGCGGACCCGACTATGATCGCGATGGGATATTAGATGAACCTAACTATCGACAGAAGCGTATTCGCAAAATTATAGAATGCAACGGAGTTTTATATGTCGAATGCGGTCCGTGGGAATGGACATCAACTTGTTGTCTCACTTCGGGACCTGAACCGGACTGTTTAGACGGCATTCCAGGCCCTGCTATTGAATGCGATGAAATTCGCACCCCAGGTGGCTCTACGATCCCAGCACCAGCACCACCGTCTGACCTTCCACCTGAAAGTCCTCGTCCTGTTCCAGACCCACGATTGCCAAGACGGTAGATGAGGAAGCTTGGCGTGGATAGAACTAAGGCTTTCTTCCACGCCAAGCCAGAGGGAGGAAAGAATGAAAAGCGT
>FWWM01007116.1_pt1 | contig 21175 bp, 19 predicted proteins | sample 2228351 | NCBI WGS metagenome assembly FWWM01 (sample SAMEA103939774, study PRJEB20133) | metagenome
AAATCAACGATCTACCAACACCACCTCCGCGCCAGTGCTAGCTTTTCGTACCGTCACTTATTGCACTGAAAACGAGGAGACCCCGGCGCGGCACGGGCGAACTCTGCGATGTCATTGTTCTCATCCTTGATCCTGCATGCGATGCTGGATTCTGCGGTGCGGGATGCGCCGCGCCCGAGCGACGATTTGTCATGCGCCGTGAGCCGCCGTCACTCGGGCACCCTGCCCGGGCGCAGCGCGGATCCAGGGCGCGAGACATCGACCGCGGCCTCGGCGCTCTCTAGGGACGGCAAGATCGTCGACAGGTCCGGCGGAGATTCGCTACGAGTGAACAGGCGCTTCCTGACCACCATTGCACTGCTGCATGCCCACGCCCTTGGTGATGGAGCAACGCCCGCGTCTTTGGCAGGCCCCGCCCGCCGCCGCGGGGCGTTCGCCCTGCTTGCTAGAACATCGCCACCCGGATCCACTGCGCGATCAGCGCGGGCTTGTCCTCGCCGTCGATCTCCACCGTGATGTCGTAGACGAGTTCCGTGCGGCTGCCGTCTTCCTTCGTCTTTGCGCTCGCCAGCACGAAGGCGCCGCGCACGCGGCTGCCCACGCGCACGGGCGCGACGAAGCGCACCTTGTTCAGGCCGTAGTTCATGCCCATGGTGGACTCCTGCACGCGAGGCAGCACCTCGTAGGCCATCGTCGGGATCAGCGACAGCGTGAGGAAGCCATGCGCGATCGTGCTGCCCACCGGCGACTTCGCCGCGCGCTCGGGGTCCACATGCAGCCAGTTGTGGTCGTTGGTGAGCGTGGCGAAGCGGTCGATCATGGCCTGGTCGATCGCGATCCAGCGCGAGTGCACGGGTTCGCCACCGACGCCCGCCACGATGTCCGTGATGGGCGCTTCGGTCAGCGCGTGGGCGAGTTTCCCGATCGAGTCGACGGCGTCGTTCATGCAAGGGCCTCCTGTTTGCGTTGCGTTGCGCCCTGCGCGCCGAAGACGCCGGCGGCGGCGAGTTCAGCCAGGCGTGCGTCGTCCATGCCGAGCAGGTCGCGCAGCACCTCGTGCGTGTGCGCGCCGAGCGCGGGCGCCGCGACGGGGTCGACCACCGGCGTGTCCGACAGGCGCGCGGGCGGCGTGAGATTGGGCACCCACCCTGCCACGGGGTGCGGGATGCGCGTGACGAGCCCGCGCGCGGCGGCCTCGGGCGAGTGCAGCGCCTGCGCGAGCGTGCGCACTTCGCCGCTCGGGATGGCGAGCTCGCGGAACTTCGCGCGCCAGTGCGCCCAGGGCTGCTTCGCGAATGCGTCGATCAGGATGGCGAAGATCGCGTCGCGGTTCGCCATGCGGCCGGCGCGCCCTTCGAAGCGCGGGTCGGTCGCGAGCTGCGGCATGCCGATGGCCACGGTGAGCCGCTGGAAGATCTTGTCGTTGCCGCTGTTCACGTAGAACGCGACGTCCGACGCGCGGAACACGCCGGAGGGCGACGTGTCGGGGCTGGTGTTGCCGTTGCGCTTCGGCTCCATGCCGGCGAACAGGTACTGCATGGGCGCGTGGGCCGTCATGGCGATGGCGCTGTCGAAGAGCGCCACCTCGCAATACTGGCCCGCGCCCGTGTGGTGCCGCGCCATCAGCGCCGCCAGCACGGTGTTGCACACCATGAGCGAGGTGCCCATGTCCATCACCGGGGACAGCGCGCGCACGCCTTCGCGGTCGGCGTAGCCGTTCATCGAGATGAAGCCGCTTTCGGCCTGCACGATCGGGTCGAACCCCGTCCGGTCGGCGAACTCGCCGTCGCGGCTGTACGCGGGCACCGAGCAGTACACGAGCCGCGGGTTGATCGCGCGGCAGGTCTCCCAGTCGAGCCCGAAGCGCTGCATCACGCCGGTGGAGAAGTTCTCCACGAGCACGTCGCTCTTTGCGACCAGTTCCTTCACCACGTCCAGGGCGCGCGGGTTCTTGAGGTCCAGCGCGATGCTGCGCTTGTTGCGGTTGGCGAAGAAGAACGACGACCCCTGTGCGGGCATCTGCGCATCCACGGGCGGGTAGTGGCGCAAGTCGTCGCCCTTGCCGGGCGTTTCGATCTTGAGCACGTCCGCGCCGAAGTCGGCCAGCATCATCGTGGCGTAGGGGCCGGCGATGAAATGGCTGAAGTCGAGCACGCGGATGCCGCCGAGGGCCGTGGGAGCACCGGGCTTGCGCGCAGGCGCCGTGGGGAATTCGTTCGCAAAGTCTTGCAGGCGTGGGTACATGGTCGTGTGGTTCGAGGTCTTGGTTTGCTGGTTCAGGCCGCCAGGGCATGCATGCGGGCAAGGCGCGTTGCCAGCGCGCTCCCGGCCATGGCCACGAGCATGGCGGCCAGCGCGGCCCAGTGCAGCGCGTCCCAGCGGCCAAGTGCGATCAGCGCCGCGCCGATGGCGCTGCCGGCAGCCTGGCCGCCGTAGATCGCGGAGGTGTTGAGTGCGATGGATGCGGACGCGAGCTGCGGCGCGATGCCCGCGAGCCGCGCCTGCTGCGCCGAGTTGGACGCGTAGTAGCCGAGCGCCCACGGCGCGATGATGACCGCGACCAGCGCGAAGCCTGTCGCGAGCGGCCATGCTGCCAGCGTGACCGCGCTCAGGGCCAGCGATGTCATGACGGCTGCTGCCGGCCCCGTGCGGTCGACCGTGCGCGACATGAGCGCGTTGCCGGCCAGGCCCACCATGCCGAACCACATGAGCACCAGGCTCAGTTCCCCCGTCGAAAAGCCCACCTGCCCCTTGAGATAGGGCGCGATGTAGGACCACAGGATGAACTGCCCCGTGCCGAACGTGAGCGTGACGGCCAGCGTGCTCATGAGCGCCGGTGAGCGCAGCGTGCGGCTCCAGGCGGCCGCGGACAGCCGCGTCGCGCGCACGCCGTCGGGCATGGTGCGCCAGATCCAGATGGCATTGATGACGCCCATCGCGCCGATGAAGGCGAAGGTGACACGCCAGCCCCAGGTGCCGCCGATCCAGGCCGCCAGCGGCACGCCCAGCACCGCGGAGCTGGAGAAGCCGAGGAAGATGAACGTGATCGCCCGCGCACGCAGCTCGGGCGGAACGAGCATGGGCACGCTGGACGCGGCCTGTGGCGTGAAGATCGCGGGCGCGATCATGGCCATCACGCGCACCGCCATCAGCGAGTCGATGCCCGGCACGGCCGCGGCCACGATGTGCAGCAGGCCGAACCACAGCGCCGCGAACGAGAGCAGGCGCCTGCGGTCCCAGCCCGCGACCACCGCCGCGCACAGCGGCGCGCCCACGGCGACCATGAGCGACGACGCGGTGATGAGCCCACCCGCGCGCGCGACGCTCACGCCGAGCGAGCTGCTGATCTCCGGCAGTGTCGCGGCCAGCCCGCTGACGCCGCAGCCGATCGCGAAGTTGCCGAAGAGCAGTGCCTTCAGGACGGGCGGCATCCTGTCCGCGTTCGATGGCGTCGTCACGGCAGCGGCAATTCCACGACCACGCGGCCCGGGCCCACGGTCACGCCGCGTTCCGTGCGTGACTGCATCGACAGTTCCACCAGTCCGGCGCCAGCCTCGATCCACTTGCGCTCCACAAGGCCTTCGACGGTGACGGTCTGCCCCGCCGTGTTGAACGCCTTCATCGCGAAGCCCGCGATGCTGCGGATGGTGCCGCCGGGGCCGATGTAGTCTCGCGCGCAGCGTTCCCACATGCCTTGCAGGAAGAAGGTGTTGGCGTACATGTCCGGCGCGCCGCTCGCGCGGGCGAACTCGGCGTTGTGGTGGATGGAATTGAAGTCGCGGTTCGCGCCGGCCGCCATCACGAGGCGCAGCACCGACAGCGGATAGTGCACCGGCGCGAGCGGTTCGCCTGCCGTCACGTCGTCGAAGCGGCGCTGGGTCATGGTGTTCCTGTCATGCCGGACTCGACCCGGCATCGTGTGCGCTCGCGGGCCCACGACCCCGGGTCGAGCCCCGGGTGACAGGCTCGGCGCGCAGCACGTTGTAGCGGAAGAACGTCGTGCGCAGCAGCGCGACCCGCTCGCGGCGCTGGTTGATCACCTCGGTTTGCCAAGAGATGAAGGCGCCCTGTCCCACCCGCGTCTCTTTCGGTTTGCACGACAGCAGCAATGCGCCGCGCCTGCACAGCCGGTCGCCGACGACCACCGGCAGCAGGTAGTCCGCTTCCGCGTCGACGCCGAAGAAATGCGTGGTGGGCGGCTCCAGGCCGAAGCGCACGCCGCCGATGTGGCTGCGCGTGGGTTGCGCGTCCCGCGCCGCGTCGTCGAAGAGCGGCGAATCGCCGGGGTTCCACAGCAGGGGCATCGCGAAGCTCGCGATGGCGGTGCTCGGCACGACGATGTCCGCGTAGCCGTGCGCGCGCGCGAAGGCCGCGTCGGAATGCAGCTTCGAGTCGAGCTCGAGCGGCTCGATGTAGCGGCGCACCATGCTCGCTTCGATCGTCTCGCCCCACACCTCGGTGCGCCCCTCGCCGAAGTCGCGGCCGACGGCATCGACCATCGGCTGCCACGCGTGCGTCCAGTCGCCTTTCACTGCAGCAGCGCCTCCAGCTCGGAGCGCACGATCTTGCCGGTGGTGCTGCGCGGCATGTCTTCGTTGCGGATGAAGCGCACCTCGCGCGGCAGCTTGTAGTTCGCGATGCGGCCGCGGCACAGCGCGACGACTTCTTCCGCCGAGAGCGTTTCGTCGCGCACGGCGACGAATGCGACGGGCACTTCGCCCCACTTCGCGTCGCGCTTGCGCACCACGGCGGCGTCGGCGATGCGCGGGGACGCGAGCAGCAGCTGTTCGATCTCGGCAGGGTAGATGTTCTCGCCGCCGGACTTGATCAGGTATTTGCGTCGGTCGACGAACTGCAGCGTGCCATCGGGCTGGCGCGTGAACACGTCGCCCGTGTGGAACCATCCCCCAGCGAAAGCTTCGGCTGTCGCCTCAGGCATGCCCCAGTAGCCGGAAAAGAGCGTGGGGCTGCGCAGCAGCAGCTCGCCGGGCTCGCCCGGTGCGACATCCTGGCCCGCCTCGTCCACCAGTCGCACGCGGCACAGCGAACTCTGGTTCTTGGCGAGGTTCTCCGGGGCGACACCCACGGGAACACGCCCGCCGCTGCCCGGCGCGGGGCCGGCTTCGGTCGATCCGAAGGTGTTGCGAAACGGTGCGTTGAACAGCCGCGTGACGTCGACGATCTGCTGGCGCGGCACGAGGTCCGCCATGCAGCCCACCGAATCCGCCGGGTGCGGACGCGTGCCTCGGCGCGCGTATTCGTCCAGCACCTTGTCGATCATGCCGGGCATCAGCACGAACCAGCCGACGTTGTCCTCGCGCTCGCCAAGGTCGCAAAGCACGCCCACGTCGAGGCCGTCCATCACGATCACCTTGCCGCCGCCGATGAGGGTGACGAGCATGCTGTCGGCGGAGGCCATGTGGAACATCGGCGGCCAGGCGATGAAGGTCGCGCCCCGCCGCACGCCACGGTCCATGGTGTTGACCGCGCCGCGTGCAACGAGCGCGCGGTGGCTCACGAGCGCAGCCTTGGGTTTGCCGGTCGTGCCGCTGGTGTACAGGATGTAGAGGCCGTCCTCCGGCTCCACGACGTCGCCGTTCCCGCAGGGTGGGGTCGAAGCGAAGCGCACCCCACCGATGTCGCTTTCGAGCTCCTCGCCGATCATCGTGACCGCAACTTCGCCGAACAGCTTCACATGCTGCTCGTACCGTGGCGACACCAGCGCGATCCTCGGCGTGACGAGCGTGATGCAATGCGCGAGCTCCTCCGCCGTCTGCCGCCAGTTCATGCACGCGACGATCGCGCCGACCTTCGCGGCCGCCAGCAGGGTCAGCACGAACTCGCGCCGGTTCTCCGAGAGGATCGCCACGCGGTCGCCTCGCGCAACGCCTTGTACGCGCAGCCACGCGGACATGCGCGCGACCTGCTCGCCGAGCTGCGCATACGTCCAGTCCCCCTGTGGCGACTGGACCGCCACGGCCTGCGGCTTGAGCGCGACCTGGTCTTCGAACACATGCCGTTGGCGGCCGGCATCGGCTCGACCGCGACGGGCTGCCCCAGTGCAGCGGTCAGGCCCGTGCCGATCATGCGCGCGATCATGTCCGATGCGCCGCCGGCGGCGTTCGTCACGATGATGCGGATGGGGCGGCTCGGATAGCGGTCCTGCGCCCATGCGCCAGGAACGGCAGCCGCCGCGAAGGCGGCCAGGGCGTTGCGTCGATTCATCTGCATCGTCATTCCCCGAACTTGACGGTTGTCGTTTCCATGATGGTCTTGAGAAAGGTACGCACGTTCATAGGAGGCTTTCGTTACGTGTTTCCAGTGCCGCCGCGGATCCGGCTTTGCCGGTCCGCTGGGGGCGACCCCTTGAGGGGGTAGCGCCGCAGGCGCTTCGGGGGTGGGTCGACCTCACTCGAACTTGATCGGCACGGTTTCCATGATCTTCTTGATGTCGTTCGACTCGCGCGTGGTGATGCGGGTCACTTCATCGGGCCCGGCCACTGCAAGCGGCACGGAGAACGCGACGAACTTCTCGGCCATGCCCGGTGCCGACAGGCCCTTGCGCACGGTCTCGGTCAGCTTGGCGGCCACGTCGGCCGGCGTGCCGGGCGGCGCCCACAGCGCGAAGTTGATGTCCTGCACATAGCCCGGCACGAATTTGTTGAGCGGCACCGCGCCAGGCACCGCGGGGCTGGGCTGCGCGCTCGTCACGCCGATCACCTTGAGCTTGCCCTGCTTGATGAACTCCATCATCTGCACCGACGGCATCATGAAGATGACCTTGGTGTCGCCGGCCAGCACCGACTGCAGCGCGGGGCCGTAGCCGCGGAAAGGCACGGTCACGAGATTGAGCTTGGCCTGCTGCGCGAGCAGCGCGGTCGCCACCTCCGGCGTAGGGCCGGCGACGGCGATGTCCACGCCCTTGGCCTGCTGCTTCGCCCACGTGACGAAGCCCGGGAAGTCGTTGGCGGGAACGCTCTGGTGCACGAGCAGAACCATTGGCGCCATTGCGAGGTTGGCGATCGGCGTGAGGCCCTTGACCGGGTCGAAGCTCGCGTCCTTGGTCACCATCGGCGCCAGCACGACGGTGCCGATGGTCGTCACCAGCAGCGTATGGCCGTCAGGGGGTGCCTGCTTCACGGCCATGGTGCCGATGGAGCCGAAAGCGCCGGTCTTGCTTTCCACCACCACCGGCTGGCCGAGCAGCTCGCTCATCGACGTGGCAAGCGTGCGCGCGATCACGTCACCCGTGCCGCCGGGCGCGTACGTGATGACGATCTTGATCGGCTTCGTGGGGAAGCCTTGCGCGTGGGCGAGAGGCGCGAGGGGCGCGAGCGCCAGCAGCGATGCCGCCAGCAAGAGGGAACGTCGGAAGCCTTGCATGAGAGAGTCTCCAGGATGAGGATCTAGTTGGAATGAAACAGCCGGATCAACGAGGCAGGTCCAGCCCTCGCAGCGCGATCAGGGTGCGCTGGATCTCGTTGGTGCCGCCACCGATCGTGTAAAGCAGCGCATCGCGCACGCCGTACTCGAACACGCTGTCGCACAGCGCGCCTTGCGCGCCCTCGGCGAGCGTGGCGCCGGGGCCGAGCAGGTCGAACGCCGTCTCGGACAGGCGCTCCATCAGCTCGCTCGCGTACACCTTCAGCATGGCGGCCTGCCACAGCGGCACCTCGCCCTGCTCCACCACCTGCGCGGTGCGCACGGCGAGCAGGCGCGACGCCTCGATCTCCGCGCCCAGCCCGCCGATGCGGTCGAGCACCAGCGGGTCGCTGCGCAGCGAAGCGTCGGCCTTCACGTGCGCGAGCAGCTTGTCGAAGTAACCCCGCGCACGTGCGCCGATCGCGCCCACCGTTTCGCGCTCGAAGGCGAGTGCATCGGTGATGAGCTTCCAGCCGCCGTTCTCCGGCCCGACGAGCGCGTCGGCGGGCAGCTTCACGTCATCGAAGAACACCACGTTCGCGCGGTGGCCGTTGAGGCCGCTCATGGGCTGGATCGTGATGCCGGGCGTGTCCAGCGGCACAAGGAAGACGCTGATGCCGCCGTGCCGCTGGTTGGCCGGGTCGGTGCGCGCGGCCAGCCACACGTATTGCGAGAACCCGGCGGTCGACGTGAATATCTTCTGACCGTTCACCACCCAGCCGCCGTCCTCGGTGCGCTTCGCGGATGTTCTGATGCCCGCGAGGTCGGAGCCGTGGTCCGGCTCGCTGTAGCCGAGGGCGATCGAGATGTCGCCGCGCGCGATGCCGGGCAGGAAGAACGCCTTCTGCGCGTCGCTGCCGTGGATGACGAGCGTCGGGCCGATCATGTTGGCCGAGGTGTTGTGGAAGGTGACGGGCGCCTCCGCGTAGGCCATCTCCTCCTCGAAGGCGAGATGTTCGAAGGCCGTGCGTCCCTGTCCGCCGTAGGCCTTGGGCCAGTTGACGCCGAGCCAGCCCTTGGCGCCCACCTTGCGGCTGAAGTCCTGACGCGCCTTGCGGTGATTCACCGGGAGCGCATACGTTTCGGGCGGATAGGCATGGTCCCAGTTGTGCGCCAGCCACTCGCGCACCTCGGCGCGGAAGGCATCGGCCGCCGGCGTGAGCGCCATGTCGGGGACGGCGCCGCGTTCGAGCAGCAGGGCCGCGACGTCGCGCCGGGCCTGCTGCACGCCACCGAGCCGCGTGAGGTCGCCGTGGATGCGGCGGAAGTGGCGCGGCAGCTCGTGCTCGTCCCAGAACGAAATGCCGCCGAAGCCGTGATGCAGTTCGCGCACCACGTCGCGCAGCAGCTGGCCCGCATTCGCGGCCGCGACGGCGGCGCTGTAGGCGCGCTCGTGCTGCGATGCACGGCCCGCCGCGACGAGCGCGAGCCGGCAGATCTCCACGCTGGTGAAGCAGTTCGCGAGCTTGTGCTGGATGGCCTGGTAGCTGCCGATCTTGTGGCCGAACTGCGAGCGCACCTTGGCGTAGTCGGTCAGCAGCTCCAGGCCATAGCCCGCCGAACCCGTGGCGCGTGCTGCAAGCAGCAGGCGCATCAGGGGCGTGAGCGTGCCGACGTCGAACGACGTGGTGACGCGCTGGAACGTGTCCACCCGCGTGAAGCGCAGCTGCGACAGGGGCGGCACGTTCAGGCCGGGCGTGGCATCGATCGCGAGCCCCGCGGCCTCGCGCGGCACGATCGCGATTTCGCCTTTGCCGGTCGCGACGAGAAAGTGCGTGGCGATGGCGCCGTGCTCGACGAAGGAGACGGTGCCATCGAGTGTGGCCCCATCCGTCACCCTGCCGCCGTGCGGATCGGCCGCCCACGCGACGATGGCCTCGCCCGACTGCACGCTTGCCAGCAGTTGCGCGGCCGCCTCGCCCTGCGCCTGGGCGAGCACCGCGTTCGCGAGCACCGCATCCGCCAGCGGCAGCGGGCAGGCCGCACGGCCGAGTTCCTGCATCAGCACGATGGACGCGGCAAGTCCCATCTCGTCCTGCGACGGCGCGAGCGCAGTCCAGCCCTGCAGCGCGGCCTTGCGCCACATGTCCTTCAGCGCGGCCGCGTCCTTCGCAGCGGCGACGGCGCGCGATGCGGGCCAGGCGTCCTGCAGCAGGCCGCGCGCCGAATCGCGCACGAGGACGAGGTCCTCGCTCTCCACCAGGGGAAGGGCCTCGCTCATGTGTTGGTCCAGTTCGGCTTGCGCTTCTCGGCGAAGGCGCGCGGGCCTTCGACGTAGTCGTTGCTGGTGCGCAGGCGCTTGGCCGCCGGGAACTCGCGCGCGTCCACCAGCTTGCGCTCGAAGTCCTCACCCAGCATGGTCTTGCGCGCGACTTCCTTGGTGGCGCGCAGCGCGAGCGGCGAGCACTCCAGCATCTGCGCGGCCCACTTGCGCGCCTCTTCCATCGCGCCGCCTGCCGGCGCCACCGCGGTGACGAAGCCGAGTTCGTAGCCCTCTTTCGCCGGCACGCGGCGCCCCGTGAGCAGGATGCCCATGGCGCGCGGCAGGCCGATGGCGCGCGGCAGGTACTGCACGCCCCCCGCGAGTGCCGACAGGCCCACGCGCGGCTCGGACAAGGCGAAGAACGCGTTCTCCGCCGCGATGACGAGGTCGCACGCCAGCGCGAGCTCGAAGCCACCGCCCATGGCGATGCCGTTCACCGCGGCGATGACGGGCTTGTCCAGGTCGAATCGCGTGGTCAGGCCGGCGAAGCCGCCCTTGGGAATCTGCCGCACGCCGCGCTTGGCGTGCATCTTCAGGTCGTTGCCGGTGCTGAACGCGCGGTCGCCCGCGCCGGTGATGATGCCGACCCACTGCTCGGGGTCCTCTGCGAACTCGTCCCACACCTGGTCGAGTTCGAGGTCCGCCTCGTAGTGCGTGGAGTTCATCACGTCGGGACGGTTGATCGTGACGATGGTGAGGTGTCCGTCTTTCTCGACGGTGCAGAACTCGCGTTGCGTGATGGCCATGGTGTGTCTCTTTCAGTGGTTGTAGGTGGCGAGGGCATCGAGTGCCTCGATGCGCGCGCCGTCGGCGAGCAGCGGGTTGACTTCCAGCGTGTCCAGCGTGGCGCCGAGCGCGAGCGCGGCGTCGCCGATGCGCGCCACGGCGTCGGCGAGCTTCGCGACATCGACCGGCGGCGCGCCGCGAAAGCCTTGCAGCAGCTTCGCGCCGCGCAGCTCGGACACCATCTGTTCCACGTCGGCTGGCGTCACGGGCAGGAGGCGCAGGCTCACGTCCTGCAGCGCCTCGATCCACACGCCGCCCAGTCCGAGCGCGATGACGGGGCCCCACTGGGCGTCGACGCGCACGCCCGTGAAGAGCTCGATGCCGCCCTTGCGCATGGGCGAAACGATCACGCCGTCGAGCCGTGCCTTCGGCATCGCGGAGGCGGCCGCGTCCATGATCCTGCGGAACGCCGCTTCGACCGCGTCGTCGCCCTGCAGGTTGAGCACGACGCCGCCGACCTCGGTCTTGTGCGCGATGTCCGGCGAGGCGATCTTGAGGACGACCGGGCCGTTCATGTCGCGCGCCGCGGCGACGGCCTGCTTCGCGTCGGTGGCGAGCACCTGGGGAACCACGGGGACGCCGAAGCGCTTGAGGTAGTCCACCGTTTCGCGCTCGGATTGCGGCAAGTCGGCGCCTGCCGTCGACGCCGCACCCGGCAAGGCGCGTGCCGCGCGCTCGCCCCCTGCACTGCGGGACATCCGGGACCAGTCCGCGGCGTAGCGCAACGCGCGCAACGCGATGTCCAGCCCGCAGGCGAGGTACGGAATCTGCGCCTTCTCCACTTCTTCGCGGCTCTTGTCCGACACCGCCTTCACCGTGTTGCTCACCACGAGGTAGCGCGCGCGTCCGTCCGGCTTGAACTGCCCGATGGCCTGCAGCGTTCCCACCGCAAACGGCGCCCAGTCGTTGTTGTTCGCCGTGGGCACGTCGGCCACGCAGACCAGCACGGAGACGGCCGGATCGCGCTGCATCGCATCCATGCAGCGGGTGAAGAGCGCCCAATCGTTGACGACTGCGCCCGTCAGGTCCAGCGGGTTGGCGGGTGTGGCCATCGGCGGAAGGATCTCGCGCAGCGCCGAGAGCGTTTCATTCGACAAGGCGGGCAGGCGCAGTGTTTCCAGCTGCGCATAGTCCGCGGCCAGCTCGCCCATGCCGCCCGAGGACGACAGCACCGCGACCCCGCCTTCGGCCAGCACGCCGGTTTTCTCGAGCAGCGCCGCGGTGAACACGAGCTCCTCGATGCTGCGCACGCGCACCAGCCCGAGCTGGCGGCACACGCCGTCGAACACGCTGTCGTCGCCCACGAGCGAGCCCGTGTGCGACTGCGCAGCCTGCGTCGCGATGTCGGAGCGGCCCACCTTGAGCACCACGATCGGCTTGGCCTTCGCGAGCGCGCGCTCGGCGGCGGCGCGGAACAGGCGCGTGTCACGCACCGTCTCCGCGAACACCGCGATCACCTTCGTGCTCTCGTCGTCCACGAGGTAGTCCACGCATTCGGCCAGGCCCAGCATTGCCTCGTTGCCGGTGGCGGCGACCACGTTCATGCCTACGCCGTGCTGGTGCGCGAAGTGCTTCATCACGGTGGCGACCGCGCCGCTTTGCGACACGATGCTGATGCCGCCCTTCAGGGGTGGCGTGCGCATGGCGCCCGTCCAGCACACCGCGCCGGTCGTGAAGTTGATGAAGCCCAGGCAGTTGGGCCCCAGCAGCGTGATGCCGAGTTCACGCGCCGTGGCGACCATGCGCTCCTGCATCGTGCGGCCTTCGCTGCCGGTTTCCGCGAAGCCGCCGGCGAGCACCACGGCGTGGCGGATGCCCGCGGCGCCCAGGTCGCGCAGTGCGTCCTCCATCGCGGGGTTGGGCACCATGAGCAGCGCGACGTCGACGCTCTCGCCGATGTCGACTGCCGTCTTGAACGACTGCTGCCCATGCACGACGCCGCCGCTGCGGTTGACGAGATGGACCTTCCCCTCGAAGCCCAGCAGCTTCAGGTTGTCGAAGGCCATCTTCGACCACGTGGAGCGGTCGGTCGCGCCCACGAGCGCGACGGACCGCGGGTTGAAGAGGCGTGCGAGGCCTGTGTCCGGTGCCGCCATCGCGTTTATCCGAAGCGCGGCGTGAACACGTTGCGGCCGTCCACCTGCGTCACGGTGCCGGGCAGCCCGATGCCTTCGACCTGCTCCAGCTTCGCGAGCGTTGCCGCATCGGCGGGCGTGTTCGCGACGAAGCGCTCGCCCGTAGCAGCCAGGCGCCCGAACAGCACGCCGCTTTCGGGACCGTTCTTGCCGTGCAGCACGGCATAGGTCTCGATGGTCGCGTCACCCTGCGGTGCCTCGGTGAAGCGCACCTTGGTCTGCGCGTCGATCTCGCGCTGGATGGCGTCGGAATCCGCGCGCATGAAGGGCTTGTTCGGCCGCTCGGTGGAAAACAGACCGACCGCCGCCTTGGTGACGAGGCCGACGTTGGCCATGACGAGGCCATAGGCGCCGGGCTTCGCACGCACGCGCTGCACCATCTCGGCGATGGCGTGCGTCACGTAGTTGTTGCCCGGTCCGCCGAAGTACGGCAGGCCGCCCGTGACGGTGAGGCCGCGCTTGTCGTCGGGCGAGATGCCCAGCTCCTTGCAGGCGATCTGCACTACCGACGGGAAGCAGCTGTAGATGTCGAACACATCCACGTCGGCGATGGTCTTGCCCGCCTGCGCCAGAGCGGCGCGCGAGGTCAGGCGCATCGCGGGCGACTGGTCGAGGCGCTCGCGGTCGCTCACGAACCACGTGTTGTGCGCATGCGCTTCGCCGTGCAGGTACACGCGCTTGTCCTGCGGGATGCCGAGCTCGTCGGCACGCGCTTCGGACACCACGATGAACGCGGCCGACTGGTCGACGAAGACGCTGGCCGTCATGAGCTTGGTGTACGGGAAGCCCACGAAGGGGTTCTCCGCGTTCACCTCGGCGATCTGCTCGGCGCTGTACCCCTTGCGGCGCGTGGCGAGCGGGTTGTCCCTGGCCACGGCGGCGAAGCGTGCAAAGAGCTTGGCGCTGGCTTCGCGGTACTGGTCGACCGTCTGCCCCGCGGCGTGGCGCAGGGCCTGCCCGATGAGCGCGTACATTGCGATGGCCGAGCGCATGCCGTGCTTCTCTTCGGCCTTGGTGTACATGTCCTCAGGGCGTGTGGACCGGAACGATCTCACGCCCGTGAGCTGGTTGGGCGTGGTGGGGGCGTCCTCGCCCCACTGCAGCTGCAGACCAGCGCGCTTGGCCGCGAGCTCGGTGCGCAGCGCCTCGCCGCCCACGACCAGCGCCGCCTGCGACTCTCCCTGCGCGATGCGTTCGCACGCGCGCGCGAGCATCACCAGCGAATCGCCGCCTTGCGGGGGACACACGAGGTCCGTGGCGTTCGCCGCGCCCACGCGCTGCGCGATGGACCACGGCGCATTCGCGAGCTTGCCGAAGGGCGATGCGAAACGCGGCAGCGTGTCGGCAAACAGGCGGATCACCGTGACGGAGTCCAGCCCGCGCAGCAGTGCGGCGCCCTGGTCCTGCGCGCCACTGTCCGCCGCGGCGAGCTTGACCGCGTCGTGCATCAGCTGCAGCGGCGAACGGCCCTCTTCGGGCTTCGAAGTGGTGTCGGTGACCTGGCCGGTGCCGACGATGACGGGGATGCGTGTCTTGTCCATCTGTGCTTTCAGAGGTTGATCAAGGGAGAGATGCGCTCGGCGGTGTCGATGTACTCCTGCATCAGGTCCTGCATGACCTGGCGCACGGAGGTCTCTTCCTTCATGTTCCCGACGACCTGCCCGGCGGGGAACGAGCACAGGTCGTCGCGATGCGCCTTCTCGATGCGGATGCGCGCGCCGTGGTACAGGATGTTCTGCAGCGGCGGCTTCAGGTGCCTGGGCGCACCGGGCTGTTCCCACGCTTCCGAGGCCTTGCTGCGGATCATGCGACCGGTCTTCCCCGTCATCCACTTGCGCTGCACGGCGTCTTCGGACTTCGCCTTGAAAAGCACCTCTTTTTCCATGGGCGTGAGCTCGCTCTCGCGCGTGCCCAGCCAGATCGTTCCGGTCCACACGCCCTGCGCGCCGAGCGCAAAGGCTGCCGCGATCTGCCTGCCGCGGCTGATGCCGCCGGCGGCGAGCACCGGGATGTCGGGGCCGGCGACATCGACCACCTGCGGCACGAGCACCATGGTGGCGATCTGCCCCGTGTGGCCGCCGGCTTCGGTGCCCTGCGCGACGATGATGTCCACGCCCACCGCGCGCTGCGCCTTCGCGTGCTCGGCCTTTCCGCACAGCGAGCCGACGAGGATGCCGCGGCCGTGCAGCTCGTCGACCAGTTCCTTCGGCGGCGCACCCAGGGCGCTGACCACCAGCTTGACCTGCGGGTGGCGCAGCGCCACGTCGATCAGCCTGCGCGCGCCCAGCGGCGTGGTGTTGCGCCCGCGCCCGATCAGCTCGCGGCGCGCTTCGGCCGCGTCGTCGGCGGACAGCGGGGGCACGCCTTCCGCATCCAGCAGCTTGTCGACGAACTGCCTCTGCTCGGCGGGGATGAGGTCGATCACCTCCTCGGTCGATGCTTCGGCCTCGCGGTCGTAGACGACGGGAATGAGCACGTCCACGCCGTAGGGCCGGCCGCCCACGTGCTCGTCGATCCACTTGAGTTCGCGCTCGAGCTGTTCGGGCGAGTGCGTGACCGCGCCCAGCACGCCGAAGCCGCCGGCCTTGGTGACCTCGACCACGACGTCGCGGCAGTGCGTGAAGGCGAAGATGGGCACCTCGCAGCCGAGGCGCTCGCAGATGGGAGTCTTCATTTCGTCTCCTGGCTCTCTATGGTTGGGAAGTTCTTTTGGTTGACCAAATATGTGTTGCATGGATCATATATTCATCGATCACAAATCGCAAGCCTGCCCGTACACTGCCCCCATGCCCATCACAAACGTCAAGAAGATGCGCAGGTCCCCGGGCTTCCTCCTGCGCTGCGCGAACTAGTTCGCCGTGGCGATCGTGGCGGAGCACTTCACGCCGCTGAACCTCACGTCGATCCAGTTCGCCGCCCTCGTGGCGATCAACGATTCGCCCGGCCTGGACGCCACGCGCCTGGCCGCGCTGATCGACTACGACCGCCCCACGATGACGGGCGTGATCGACCGGCTCGAGGCCAAGGGCCTCGTGATGCGCGAGGTCGACCCGAACGACCGGCGCGCCCGCCTGCTCTTCCTGACACCGGAAGGTTTGCGCGTGCTGGAAGCCGCCGACCGCGCCGCGCACGAAAGCCGCGACGTGCTGCTGGGCCCCCTGCCGCCCGAAGAACGCAGGCAGTTCATGCAGCTGCTGGAAAAGCTGGTGGAGCTGCACACGAGCCGGCATTCGCCGAGCGTGCAGGCCGAGCTCACAGGGAAGTAGGAGAACACATTGACGATCCGCCAACGCATTTCGGACGCCGAATGGCAGGCCCGCCTCGACCTTGCCGCGTGCTACCGCCTGGTCGCGCGCTACGGCATGGCGGACCTGATCTACAACCACATCACCGTGCGCGTGCCGGGTGAGGCGGGCCACATCCTCATCAACCCCTTCGGCTACCTGTACGAGGAGATCACGGCGTCGTGCCTCTACAAGATCGACCTGGCGGGCAACGTGGTCGACAAGCCCGGGGACGTGCCGTACGAGGTGAACCAGGCCGGCTACGTGATCCACAGCGCGATCCATTCCGCGCGGCACGACATTGCCTGCGTGCTGCACACGCACACGCGCGCGGGCATGGCGGTCGCGACGATGGAGTGCGGCCTGATGCCCGCGACGCAGGGGGCGTTGCGCTTCCATGACCGCATCGCGTATCACGCGTTCGAGGGGCCGGCGGTCGACGAGGCCGAGCGCGAACGCCTCGTCGCAGACCTGGGCGACAAGGACGTGATGATCCTGCGCAACCACGGCCTGCTCACCTGCGGGCGCAGCGTGGCCGAGACGTTCCTGCTCATGCAGCGGCTGGAGACGGCCTGCAAGGTGCAGGTGGACTTCCTCGCGGCGAACACGCCGCTGCACATGCCGAGCCCCGAGGCTGTTGCGAAGACCGCGCGCATTCTCGCGCCGCCCACGGTGACGGACCGCAAGGGCAGCGAGGCGAGCCTGGGCAACTGGAACGGCCAGCGCGAATGGTCGGCGCTGCTGCGCCAGCTGGATCGCGACGATCCGTCGTGGCGCGAGTGACCGCCATGCGTGCGATGCGCGTCTGCGTCTTCGGGGCCGGCGCCGTCGGGGGGAACATCGCCGTGATGCTCGCGCGCGCCGGCGCCGACGTGAGCGTGCTCGTGCGCGGCGCCACGCTGCAGGCGGTGCGGGCGCGCGGGCTCGAACTGCACACGCCAGACGGCGTGGTGCGTGCGAACGTGCGCGCGAGCGACGACCCGCGCGAACTGGGCGAGCAGGATGCGGTGCTGGTCACCGTCAAGCAGACCGCGCTCACCGCGTCCGCGCCGGCCATCACCGCATTGCTCGGCAGGGACACGCCGGCCGTGTTCCTGCAGAACGGCATCCCGTGGTGGTACTTCCACGGGCAGGGGAATGCGGACGAAGGCAAGCGGATTCCCGAGCTCGACCCGGGGGACGTGTTGTGGAACACAGTCGGACCGCAGCGCGCGGTCGGCGGCGTCACGTCGAGCCCGTGCACGGTGGTCGAACCTGGCGTGGTGAAGCTCGCGGGGAAGAACGGCACGATGGTGTTCGGCGAACCCGATGGCTCGATGTCGCCGCGCCTCATGGCGATCGCCGAGTTGTTCAAGGCGGCGGGGCTGCCAGCGGAGGCGACCCCGCGCATCCGCGATGCGATCTGGCAGAAGCTCGCGCTCAATCTCGGCTCGGGCCCGCTCGCGGTGCTCGCCCCCGTCTCGCTCGCGGCGCTCTATGCCGAAGAGGCGTGCGTGCAGGCACGGTTTCGCATCCAGGACGAGGTGGAAGCGATCGCCGCCGCCATGGGTTGCCCCGTCACGGTGAGCCGGTCCATCGAGGCCACGCGGAAATTGCCGCACGTGCCCAGCATCGGGCAGGACGTCGCAGCGGGCCGCAAGCCGGAGCTGGAAGCGATGTTCCGCGCGCCGCTGGCGATGGCGCGCGAAAAGGGCGTGGCAACGCCGACGCTGGACTTGCTGGTGGCGCTGTGCACGCTCAAGTTGCGGGCGGCGGGGATGTATCCGTGAGCTGGCGGTGGGGCGCGCGCTTCGCGCTTCGACCCCACCCTACCCGTGCCGGGGGGGTGGATTGCCCGGCCCGCGGGTGGGTCACCCGTGGCTCAAACGGGTGCGGCGCTGTCACCCCGGGCTTGACCCGGGGTCGTGGGCCTGCGGGCGCACACGATCCCGGGTCAAGCCCGGGATGACGCGTTCCGGGGGAGGCGGGATGACGCGTTCCGGGGGGTCGGGATGACGCGTTCCGGGGTCGGACGGCGCGTTCCGGTCAGCCAGTCGCCTTCGCGATCGCGGCCGCCATCCTGTCGAACGCCTTGCCCGCGCTGGGCGCGTAGTTGATCATCGACAGGAAGCCGTGCACGAGTCCCTCGCCGCGCACGACTTCGGTGGCAACGCCCGCATCGTTCAGGCGCTTGCCGTAGGCCTCGCCTTCATCGCGCAGCGGATCGCGCCCCGCACTCACGATGATCCCGGGCGGCACCTTCGACAGGTCCTTCGCGTGCATCGGCGAGGCGTTCGGGTCCGATCGCTTGCCCGCGTCCGGCTGGTAGTGCCCCCAGAACCACGGCTATCCGGATTTCTGTGTTGAAGGAGGCTTCCGGTGATTGAGTGCCTCCGTGTGGAAACCGACGTTGCACAGCCCGCAAATGAGCTGCTGCCGGCGGGTGTTGCCGCGCACCAGAACGACCACGTTCGCCTTGTCGTCCTTGGTCCGTCCCAGCTCGCAGCCGCAGCTCTGGCACCGGTTGCCCTGTTCCCGCTTCAGGAGCTGCAACTGGGTGGGGTTGGCAGGGTAGACGGTCGCCAGCCGCCACGGCTCCAGCGGCCCCTTGCCGTACAGGAGACGGGCGCGCAGCACCTCGAAGGTGTACCCCCGGCCCTGCCGGTTGATGGTCTTGGCGACCCCGTTCAGCGCCTCGGTGTAGGCGTTGGTGATGGGGTGGTCGAAGTACGCCAGAATCTCCGTCCGCCAGTTCTTCATGGCGGTCGTGAGAGTCTTGAAGTCCGCCTTCAGGCTGGCTGGGATGGTCCCCGGGAAGGCGTCGAAGGCCGCCACGGCCTGCGCCTTGGGCAGGTCGTAGATGTTGTAGAACGCCTCTTTCAGCCCGTAGGCGGCGGCCAGCTCGGGCTCGTTGGCCAGCCACATGTCCAGATTGAACCGGCCCTTCTCGGCCAGCTTGGCGTACCGCATGTTCAGCATCGCCTTGGACTGGAGCCACAGGCGCCGCTCGCCAGCCTTGCGCTGCTTCTGGAGCCGGATGCGGACCCGCTCCATGCAGTAGTTCGCCATGCGGACGACGTGGAACTTGTCGATGACCACCGGTCGGCCAGGGAACATCTGGTGCGACACGTCCCGGTACGGCCGCCACATGTCGATGGCCACGCCCTTGACCCAGTGCCGGTCCTTGAACCGGTGCAGCCACCCCGCCAAGGTCGCCTTGTCCCGGTCCGGCAGCATGTCGAGGATGCGGCGCTCCCCGATGTCCGTCAGGACGCAGCGCATCTTCCCGTCGATTTGGGTCTCGTCGATGCCCAGCCAGTCTGGCATCTCCGGCCGGTGGCTGGCCTCCAGTTCGGCCATGTACTCCGCCCCCAGCGTCCGGACCGTCTTGTCGTCGCACCCCACGTTCTCCGCGATGCGGGTGAAGGTGTCCCGCAGGCTGTGGGCCTTGATGTAGGTGGCGCAGCGCTCCGTCATGCGCCGGCCCTCCAAGATGCCGCCCAGCGGCTGCAGGAAGGTCTCCTTGCAGGAGGTGCACCGGTATCGCTGGACCTTCGCCCGCAGCTTGGCCGGCTTCCCGCGCATCGGAATGTCGACGTAAGTAGTAGCTTTGGTGCCGTGCCGGTAGATGCAGTCGAGGGTGCCGCACTTTGGGCAGGCGGTAGGCATGGGCAGCGGGTACTCCGCCTCCAGCACGTCCGCCCCGTCCTCCTCGGTGCGACCCAGCACCGTCCAGCCCTTCAGGTCGAGGATGTCCGTCATCCCCGGATTGTCGTGTGGATGGGGTCACCGCTTGTCAATGGCGGCGAGGTACTTGGCTCGGGCGGCGTTGGCTCCCGCTGCGTAGTCGGTATCACCGTCACAGCGGTCGGAAGCGATGACAGCCCGGATGCGAGACAGCTCGCGCACCAGCATTTGCTGGGTGAAGGTGGCAATCCACACCGGCACATCGTTCTCCAAGACCGTGCCCTTGATGTACTTGGGGAAGGCGGGCTTCTGCCGGACGAGCTGCTCGGCAGCGCCCAACACGTCCTGCCAAGCCGGCAGCGCCGGCCTCTGGGGCGTGTCGATGCCCATTGGCGGGTCGCACACCTCCTCTTTGCCATGCTTCGCCATCGTCTGCCGGGCCAGTTTCCTTGCAGCGTCAATCTTGGCCAGCGCGCCCTCGTAATTCTCGTTCATAGCAGGAACCTCAGGATGAACCACGCGCAGTACAGGGCTGCGCAGATGAAGAAAAAGGCAGTCAATTCACTTCTCTCGGACCAAGACTTGAGCCGCCCGGAGAACCTCGCGTGCGAAGGTGCTGGGCAGGATATTCCCCGCCGCATCGAACGACCGACCCAAGCAGTCGGCCACATCTTGGTCCGTCAGCCGAGGCATCCGGTCATCGCATCCGTTCGCGCAGGAGCCCGTCTCGTTGCAGTAGTCTGCGTGCGGACATGGGCCGGTGGTCGCCTCGCCGTGATGCCACAGGAATGCGCAGTAGGCCGCCACATCCAGTGGGTCCCCTTTTGCAACGTGCTTCCGCAGTTCCTTGCGACACTCGCCCATCCAGTCGTCAGTCGCCCACCCGTCGGAGTAGCCGTACTTCTCCTCTGCGGCGGCGAGTTTTTCCTTCAGAGCTGCGGCGAACCGGTCCACAAGGGCGGCGGTCTTAGGATGCAGTTTCACTTGGTTTCCTTTCCACACGAAAATCCGACTCAGGAGGATACTGCATGGTCACCTGTTCCACAAGTTATTCCGGAGAGCCCAAAAACCAAAGATACCCATGAACTCAACCAAAACCTTTGCCTCGGCTGCAGACCTTGAAGAAAAGAAGGTCTCCTTCGACCGCCTCTCGGAACATGCCTACGCGTACACCGCCGAAGGCGACCCCAACACCGGCATCATCATCGGCGACGACGCAGTGATGGTACTCGACACTCAGGCTACACCGGTCATGGCCCAGGACGTCATTCGTCGCATCCGGGAAGTGACCGACAAGCCTATCAAGTACGTGGTGCTGAGCCACTACCACGCGGTGCGTGTGTTGGGGGCCTCGGCCTACATGGCAGAAGGCGGCGAGCAAATCATTGCCAGCCAAGATGCCTACGACATGATTGTCGAGCGGGGCCAGTTCGACAAGGACAGCGAAATCGGCCGCTTCCCTCGTCTGTTCCAGAACGTCGAAAGCGTGCCGCCGGGACTAACCTGGCCCACCATGACCTTCGTCGGCAACATGACGATTTGGCTGGGCAAGCTGGAAGTCCAGCTGCTGCAAGTTGGCCGTGGTCACACCAAGGGCGACATCGTTGCCTGGATTCCTT
>FWWM01007779.1_pt1 | contig 21171 bp, 16 predicted proteins | sample 2228351 | NCBI WGS metagenome assembly FWWM01 (sample SAMEA103939774, study PRJEB20133) | metagenome
GGACGAGCGCGGGCGGCTGAGCCACGTCGGATTTGGGGCTGGCGTGTGCTGGGGGCCGCCGCTCGAGAAGGCGTACGACGGCTTTGCGAGCGAGGTATGGGGCCTGGTCGCGAGCGCCGCGGGGCTCGGCCCAGAGGACACCTTCGATGTCGAGGTCCGGGGCGTTGGCCCGAGGGGCGGGGAGCAGGGTTTCACCTTGGTGTATTGGCGTCGCTTCCAGGGACTACGGGTCCTTCACGAGGCCATGCGGGTCGTCTTCCGCCATGACCTCCCCGAAGATGTCGAGGTGGTGGCACTCGACGCCGGCCTGAAGGGGCTCAGGCTGGTCCGCCCGAAGGGGACCGAGCCCTTGTGTCTTCGTTCCATCGAGGGGAACCTGACGCCGCGTCTCGGCGAACGGCTGAAAGGTGGGCTGGTTCCCGAGATTTCAGCGGACGAGGCCACAGTCGTGGCGATCGGCGATGTGAAGGTGGAGGATTGGCCGTTTCCCTCCGAGGGCGTGACTGCGGAGCATGAACTGGTGATCGCGACCAAGGACGACGTGCCCAGGCTTGCCTGGCGGGTCACGCTCAACTCGGGTGGGGTTCAGATCCGGAGGACCCGTGACTGAAGAGCAAAGGAGGTGTGTCATGAAGACGTGGCTTTGGTTGGGTGCCGTCATGGGATTCATGACGGCGCTCGCGGTGTCCGGTTGCCGGGGTGGGGGAGCATCGGGGGGTCCCGACGCGCTCGATGGACAAGCGGATGTCTTGTCGCCAGACGGGAGCAGGCACGACGCCTCGTCCCTCGACGAGAGTGCGTGGCTCCCGGATGATCTGCCTCTTTTCAATACGGACATCGGCAGGTTCGTCGGCTACCCGTCCTTCTGTATGTCGAAGTGCACGACGCAGGCGCTCCCTGATTGGTGTGACGACGTCTGGAACTGCGCCACGGAGTTTTACAATGGGGTCTGCGGCCTCGACGAGGCGAAACGGCTCCTCGAGGAAGGGCTCTGCCCCCCGCGTGACCGGTCCGTTATCCGGGAAGGGGAGCGCCTCATCTTGGGCGGAGACCCCGCTCACAAGACGACCCTGCCCCACGGAGCCCAGTGCCCGGAGGGGTTCGAGCGGCTACCCCAGGACTGGAAACCGGACCCCGCTTCGTGGTTTCAGCCGACCTGCTGGGACGTGGGGTACGCGACCAGGATTCCCGAGCCGGCCAGCCTCGATGGCCAGTACATCCTGAGCGGGCTCGACGCCTTCTACCTCGCTGACCCTGGGGCGATCTGGGCGCAATCGCTCCTGTGGGTCAGCGCTGGTGGATACCAGAATGGTCCTCCATGGATTGCCGCACCCTGGCCGGACGGGGCGCTCCTTGCCTATCCTCCCCCGGCCATTGAGGACGGAAAGATGAAGGTGTGCGCGGCCAAGGACGCGCCGTGGGTGGACATGGACAAGCGGGAGGTCGTGGCCCAATACGGCGAGTTTTTCACGAGGGTCGTCATCCGGAAGTTCGAGACGGCCTCTGGATGCATCATCCCGTGGCTAGACGTCTTGACCTACTGCTGCGGCCCCATCCTGATGCTGTGGCCAGAGGAGATCACGGAGCTGCGAGCGAGCCTAGACGAACAGTGCAGGGCCGCTCGCGATTACCTGATCAAGAAGGCCGAGAATAGCCCGTTCGAGCAAGACAAGTTGCTCGTGGACGATTTCGCATTTGAGGTCGTGGCCCCGCGCGCGAGGGGCCTGCAGTGGATGGGGCTCAGACCGGTGGAGTGGCAACCTGAAGGTAGACCTGACGTGCGGCGGGTTCATTTTGAACCAGAGCTGCTCTCCTGCGCGGAGGCGCCCGCCTGTCAGGTTGGTCTGGGGCGAGTGTACCTCCACCACTATTATCCGGAGTGCGACAAGGTGCTGTACGATGGTAAAGACGAGGAGGACTACGACGCGCTGAGGCGCTGTCTGCTTGCGACGTTGTGCGGCCGCTACAACGTCTCTTCGATGAAACTCGAACTCGACAGTGCGGGCTATCCGTCGGTCATCACGAAAATGTCTTACACTTGGTGTTTGAGAGACCAGGTTCAAGAAGGGCAGGACTGGTATTACCCGTGCGAACCTATGGTCTTCACGAGCCCCTACCGCACGCCTGACGAGGTCGCAAAGGACATCCCGCCGCCTTGAACCCGGGCACCGGGTCCACCCACACTGGCACCGGCGCTCTCGGCAACGACTGAGCCGGCGACCCGCCTCGCCTTCTCCTGCGCATCCTCGATCACCTCCGAAGCGCGGGCGAGGTCGGAGGCGCGGGCCCTTGCGTCCTTGGCGATCAGCGAGCGGACCTTCTGCTCCAGGAGGCTCAAAGCGCGCAGCCAGTCGAGCGGCGAGGACCCTTCTCGCCGGGCGTCCTCGGCCAGGCGCGCGACGAAATCGCCCAGGGCCTGGGCCTCCGCCCGGATGGCCCGCAAGAAGGCGTCCACGAGGCGGGCGCTGCGGTCGAGCACGACCGACTCCTCGAGCAGGCGGTAGCGGCGGCGGCCCGGAGGCTCGTGCAGACCCGCCACGAGGAAGGCCTGGATCGCGGCCCTCTTGCGGGCCAGGACCTCGAATATCTCGCATGGAGTCTGCACAGGTCGCCTCTCCTCTCTCTACGGCAACAGCTTCCGCTCGCGCGCCGCGCGCTCCAGGTCCTCGCGGTGGTCCGGGTGCGCGATGCTGATCAGGGCCTCGGCCCGCTCGCGCAGGTTCTTGCCGAACAGGTTCACGGCCCCGTGCTCGGTGACGACCCAGTGCACGTCCGCCCGGCTCGTGACCACGCCGGCGCCCGGCTTCAGCATCGGCACGATGCGCGAGACCTTCCCGCCCTGGGCCGTGGACGGCAGCGCGATCACGGGCTTGCCCCCTTTCGAGCGCGCGGCCCCGCGGATGAAGTCCACCTGCCCGCCAAACCCCGAGAAGATGTACGTCCCGATGGAGTCCGAGCAAACCTGGCCGGTCAGGTCCACCTCGATGGCCGAGTTGACCGCCACGAGATGGTCGTTCTGGCTCACGATAAACGGGTCATTCACGTACTCGGCCGGGTGGGCCTCGATGAGGGGGTTGTTGTCCAAGAACTCGTACAGGGTGTGGCTGCCCAGGGCGAAGGTGATGATGACCTTGCCGGGGTGCAGGGTCTTGCGCAGGCCGGTCACCACGCCGCGCTCGATGGCCCGCATGGCCCCGTCGGAGATCATCTCAGTGTGGATGCCCAGGTCCAGGCGGCCCTCCATGGCCTCGAAGATCGAGTCCGGGATCCCGCCGATCCCCATCTGCAGCGTGGCGCCGGGCTCGATCAGGTCCAGGACGTGCCGCGCGATGGCCCGCTCGACCTCGGTCGCGGGCCTGGTCTCGCGCACGGGGAGGGCCTCGGTGTGCTCCACGATGGCGTCCACGCGGCTCACGTGCAGGAAGCAGTCGCCCAGGACCCGGGGCATCTGCTCGTTGACCTGGACGATGACCTTCTTCGCGGCCCGGCACGCGGCCATCGAGGCCAGGACCTCGACCCCCAGGCTCATGAACCCGTGCTCGTCCGGGGGGGACACCATCACCATCGCCACGTCCAGCGGGACGATGCCCTCCGTGAACAGGCGCGGGATCTGGTGCAGGAAGATCGGCACGTAGTCCGCGCGACCGTCGTTGACCGCGGCGCGGTCCGCAGGCCCCACGAACAGGGAGTTGTGCCGGAAGTGCCCGGCCATCTCGGGCGCGGACAGGGGGTCGTCGCCCAGCAACAGCACGTGGTTCAACTGCACGTCGCGCAGTTCATCGCGGCGCGCGGCCAGGGCGCGCACCAGGGCCCAGGGGATCGCGGCGTTCCCGCCGTAATAGACCCGGTCGCCGCTTTGAACGATGCGCACCGCCTCCTCGGCGGACTTCAGTTTCGACGCGTAATCCTTGAGCCAGTTCATGGCCGCCTCCCGATCAGGTCCGCCAGCGGGACCCAAGGGATCTGGAGTGCCTCCCCGACCGCTGCGTTGACCATCCGGCCTCGGTACAGATAGACCCCGGCGGCGAGGCCGGGGTCGTCGAGAAGGGCCTGATCGAGGCCCTTCTTGCCGTGGGCCAAAAGGTAGGGGAGCGCCACGTTCGCCAGGGCCCGCGAGGCCGTTCGCGGGATGCTCGCGGTCATGTTGGGCACGCAGTAGTGGACTACGCCGTGCTGGAAGAATGTCGGGTTGTCCGCGGTCGTGGGGCGGCTCGTGGCCACGCAGCCGCCCTGGTCAATCGAGAGGTCCAGGATCACGGCGCCCGGCTTCATCGAGCGGACCATGTCCTCGGTGACGACCTGCGGCGCGCGGGCGCCCGGGATCAGGACGGCCCCGATCAGGACATCCGTGATGGAGATGTATTGCTGAAGGCGTTCCGGGCCGCCCGCGAGGACCGTCACCACCCCGCGGCCCAGTTCCCTCGTCAACTGGCGCAACCGGTCCAGGTCCGTGCCCACTACGATCACGTGGGCCCCGCACGCAGCAGCCTGCCGGGCCGCCGAGGACCCCGCGGTCCCCGCGCCCAGGACCAGGACCGTGGCGGGCGGGATGCCGGGGACCGCGCCCAGGAGGACGCCGCGTCCCCCCTGCTCCGTCGTCAGGAAATGGGCCGCTAGGTGCACGGCCATCTGCCCGGCCATCTCGCTGAACGGGATCAGCACGGGCAGGTCCCCGCGCTCGTCCTGGATGACCTCGTACCCGATCAGGGTCACCTCCTTGGCCATGGCCCGCAGCACGGTCTCCTTGGGCACGACCGCCAGGTGGTGAAAGGCGCACACCACCTGGCCGTGCTTCAGAAGGTCCACCTCGCCTGGCGTCAGTTTCGCCACCTTGCAGATGAAGTCCGCCCGCTGATAGACCTCCTCGGTCCGATAGACGATGCGGGCCCCGGCCTTCTCGTAGTCCTGGTCCGTGAAGTGGGCCGTCACGCCGGCCCCCTTCTCGACGAAGACCGTGTGGCCCTGCGAGACGAGTTGCCGGACCGCGTAGGGGCTCAGCCCGACGCGATGCTCGTGGCGGTCCTTTTCCTTGGGGACACCGATCAACATGGCCGCACCTCCTCGACCGGCAAGCGCGCGTCGCGCCCGTCCGGCAGGGCTCGGACCCGGACCGGCGACGCGCGGCCCCGATCCGCCTGATGATCCGCCTGCGCCCCGCTGCCGTGCATGATCTCCGACAGGCAGTCGCGCACCCGTACCTTGACCGATGATCACGATCCGGTCAATTCGTGGGTGCGGGACCGGTCCGCAGGCGCGCGACCACGTCAGGAGGGATGCGCCCGTAGTACACGCGGCCGTCCACCACGAAGGCCGGGGTGCCCTCGATGCCCAGGCGCCGGCCGTCCTCGATGTCGCGGCGGATGGCCTCGCGGACCGCGGCCTCGTCCAGGCAGCAGCGGAAGCGGTCGAGGTCGAGTTCGAGGCGCCTGGCGATGTCGTCGGCGTCGAGGTTGCGGTCTCGGATCTCGTCCGCGTGCTGGAACAAGAAGTCGTTCATCTCGAAGAAGCGGCCCTGCCGGCCCGCACAGACCGCGACCCGGGCCAGTTCACAGGCCCGCTGGTGAAACGGCTTTTCGACCGAGGGGTTGCACTGGTGGTCCAGCGGGAAGTTGCGGTGATAGACGCGCAGGCGGTCCGGGTACTCGGAGATCAGGCGCCGCACCAGGAGGTGCGCCTTGCGGCAATGGGGACACTGATAGTCCGTGAACTCGTGCACCTCCACGAGCGGGCGCTCCGCCCCGACCCACGGGTGGCCATCGGGCGAGACCCCGGTGCGGATCTGGGGAGAGGAAGGACTTCCCGCCTCGCCGGGCCCGCACTCGGGGGATGGCGGATGGTTCAGCGGGCTTTGGGGACCGGCCGAGGGGCTACCCTCCCCCCGCGACGGCTGCACCGCGTCCACCATCCGGGACCCGTACGCAAATGCCCCGCCGAGCAGGGCCAGCAGCACGAGCCCCATGGCGATTGGCGCCGCGGACAACCGGGCCAGTGCGCGCAGGTCGTCCGCGAGCGCGCGCTGAAACGATGTACCCCTGTTTCGCAGGGCCAGGAGGGCCATGGCCAGGACCCCGACGTTCACGACGTCCAGGGCCAGGCACAGGATGCACAAGGACCCGATCACGGCCCCCATCACCCAGGCGAGGAAGGCCGAGACCCCGGTGAACACGACCCCGGTCAGGGCCAGCCACCCGAGCCCGAAGCCATTGCGGAGCCACCAGGCGCACCAGAGGGCAAGGAGGGCCGAGAAGACGTACCCCGCCGAGGCCCACACCGAGGTGGGCACGCCCAAGACGGTCGCGTACGGGCTTAAGGCCACGGTCTCGCAGTTCACGGCCTCGCTGACCGCGCAAAAACTGTGGTAGTCCGGGTCCGTGCGGGCCATCCGATAGACGCGCGTCAGTTCGAACGAGACTCCGAGCCCGACCAGGCTCAGGACCACGCACGCGAGCAGTGCGATGCGCGCGGCACGTTCCGTCGCATTCTTGTCCGGCTGGTCGGTCATGCCCTTTCCGGCCAAAAGCCCGCGACGAGATTCTAGTATCCATAGCTCGCAGGGTCAACACGTGGCTCACCACGAGCAAACCGCGATCTGGGGAGGTACCGGTGGCTTATGCGCGTAGCGAGCCTTCCAAGTGCACAGGCTCGACCGCGCCTTGTGCGCGGAAGGCAGTCTCCAGCGTGCGTCACGCCCAGACACAGTTTGAACCCCCGCCCCGCCAGGAGTCCGGAGGCCTTGCTCAAGCGGTTGCCTTCTCCCGTCAGACCCTCCACCGTTTGATCACCTCGAACGCCTGGCCGAGTGAGCCTCCATATGGCGCGAGCCAGGCGGGAGGTCGCTTGGGTGCGAAGGAGAGCCAAAAGGTGTCCTTGCCCCTCCTACCCCCGTGCTGGGGTCGGTGCCCGATCACGTGCAGTGTCAAGACAGACTTCAGAACCACCCATGCGTGCGCATCGAACGGGCCAATCCCGAGACAGAAGACGTCGTCGTAGCGTTGGTCCCGAATCTGCTGAAACTTGTAAACGCCGCTTTCCCAGAGCGTCGAGAACTTGATCTCGACTCGGTGACCAGCAATGACCCGATCGGCCTCGCTGTCTCCGGCCGACCGAACGTCCAGACCCTTCGCGGCGCACCATCCCGCGACCAGTTGTTCTCCAATCTTTCCTCTTTTCCGGGACGAACGGGCACGCAGGATCCAGGTGAACGGACTGCCTTCCCACGCGTCGAGGGCTGTCGGGTAGTCTACCTCAATCGTGCCTGCAATCGCAGCGAGCAGCCGGACATCAGGGTCTCTGATTTGGCCGGACATCATCGCGTTTCTCCCATGGGGGTCACAAACAAATCGCCGGCCGCGCCACGCTTTTGATACGGGCGCGGGTCAAATCCGACCCACTCGATGTCAGGAACCCCGTCGAACCGTCGCGCCATGACCTCGAGGGCCTCGGGATTATTGTCCACAAGCACGAAGCGTCGCCCAAGTTGAAGCGCTGCAACACCGGTCGTCCCGCTGCCGGCAAAAAAGTCGAGAACGAGCGACCCAGGTCGGGAGGAGGCCTGAATGATCCACCGCAAGATACCGAGCGGTTTTTGGGTGGGATATCCTGTTTTCTCCGCGCCGTTCGTGGGGACGACGGTGTGCCACCAGGTGTCGGTGGGCAGTTTTCCACGCGCTGCCTTCTCGGGACCGACAAGCCCTGGCGCCATGTATGGGATGCGCTCTATTTCCTCGGCGTTGAAGATGTGATCCCGAGGACTCTTCACATAGAGCAAGATGTTGTCGTGCTTCGGCGGCCACCTGTCCTTTGGTCTTCCGCCGTAATCGTAGGCCCAAATGATCTCGTTCAGGAAACACTCGCGTCCGAAAATCTCATCTAATAAAATCTTGCAATAATGAACCTCTCGAAAATCAAGGTGTACGTACAGTGAACCGTGCGGGGAAAGCACCCGGTGCGCCTCTAACAGGCGCGGTTCCAGGAAGGCGAGATAGTCATCGTAGGCGTCGTTGAATCCCCGCGTCTTCAGAGGGATGCTCCGATAGCGCCGACCCTGGAAACCCACGCGGTCGCCTTCCTCGGACCGTATGGTACGAAGTTGTGTCCTCTTCTGGACCTTGCCCGTGTTGAACGGCGGATCGATGTAGATCAGGTCCACCGAGCCCGAAGCAATAGACCTCAACACGTCAAGATTGTCGGCGAACACGACCCGTCCGACACGGATGTCTCTTCCTTCCGTCATTCAGTGTTCTCCACGAGTCCACAACTCTTCTCGAACATCCCATCCCCGAAAAGTGCCACCGATTCGGATTCTCCCGACACGACGGACGCGGGTCAAGTGCACGAGTTGCTTTCTGACACATCCACTCGAAGCCGCGTCGTTGCCTCAAACCGCTTGCGGCACCCGGGCCGACTGTCGCCGGTCACGCCAGCACGGCTATCTTGTGGCAGGACAGGATGCACTTTTCAGGACGACTGCTCAGACCCCGCTTCGTCGGGCGATGAGGACGATGAAACCCGCGAAGCGGCGCAGGGGCGTGCGGGCGAGCAGGCGCTCTTCGAGACGCAGCGCCGCGCCCACGACAGGGACCTTCATCAGGAAGGCCGCGGGCAGGGCGATGCGGATACCGTGCACGCGCTGGACCTGGACCCCTGCGGGCAGGTAGGACGCGGCCTCCTCCAGGGTGTCGTATCGGGTGAACACGTCGGTATCGGCCACACCGTCCGCGATGGCTGACGGCGGCTTCAGACGCTTCACTAGGGCTCGCAGGGAGCACCGGTTGTAGAACTCGAGCGCGAGGTGTCCCCCCGGGCGGACCACGCGGGCCATCTCGGCCACTGCGGCCCGCACCTCCGGGATGTGCGCGAGGACCTTGAACGACACCGCGACATCGAAGGAGCCGTCCGCGAAGGGCAAGGACAGGGCGCTCGCCTGGGCCACGGTGGGGACACGCACGCGCGCCCGGCCAAGCATCTCGCCCGACAGGTCCACGCCCACGACCCGGCGGGCGAGGGGCTCAAGCCGCTTCAGGATGAGACCGGTGCCGCAGCCGACCTCGAGCACCTCCGCCCCGCGCACGAGGTCCGCCACGCAGGCGACTTCGGCCTCGTCCAGGAAGGCGTGGTAGCCGCGGTGGCGCTCGCGCTCGTAGCCCGCGGCCATGGCGTCGTAGTACGTCCGGTTGTCCAGGCGCGTCGTCATGGCCTTGCCTCGCAAGGATAACCCGCCTCGCGGAGCAGGAGGCGGTAGAGTCGCGCGTGGGCCTCGGCCATGGCCTCGGGGGTGTGGCGTTGCAGGACGAAGGCGCGGCCGGCCTGCCCGAACGCAGCGGCCCGCCCCGGCCCGGACAAGAGCCCCACGAGCGAGCGGGCCAGGGCCTCCGGGTCCAGGGGGGGGACGCCCAGGGCGGCCCCGGCATCCACGAGCTCCTGCATGGCTGTGCCTGTGCCGATGATGGCCGGAACGCCTGCGGACAACCCCTCCAAAACCGCGAGCGGGACGTCCGTCTTGGCCTTTGTGGTCTCGGCGGGCAGGACTTGGACATCTGCGCACCGGACGAGGTCTCGAAACCTTTGCGTAGAGCCCACGAACCTCACCTGTCCTGTCGAGACCTGGTTCGCAAGGTCCCGCTGGAGGGTCTGCAGCATCCTGCGGGCACGCGGCGTCTTGTCCCGACAAGCGAACACGAAGACCACATCCAGGTGGCGGAGCGTGATGTCCACGGCCTCGGCCACGACCCCGGCCGCGGACGAGAACTCGAGGTCCCCCGCGTACAGGACCAGAGGCCGGTCGGGCGGCAGGCCGAGTTCTGCCCGCAGGCGGCGGCGCTCCTCCGGGGAGGCGGGGGTCAGGGGCACGATGCCCGGGGGCACGTGGACGACTCGGGCCGAAAGCCCCCGGCGGCGAGCCGCCTGGGTGACGAGGTCCTCGGCGCGGCGCGACCACACGATCACCGTGTCCGCAAACAGCCCGGAGGCCAGAATCGCCGGGTCGTCGGGAAGGCTCATCACGGTCTGGAGCACGCGCACGTGCGGGCGCAGGCGCCGGAACAGGCGGACCGCGCCCCCGGTCAGACGGTTGGGCGAGAAGAAAAAGTGGACGAGCGGGGGGAGGTCCGCGCGGGCGAGCCACGCGAAAAGGCGGGCCTTGTCCGACCAGGGGACCGTGAACGACGAGGCGCGGCGATACAGGGCGTGCTCGGCCACGCCAGCAAGCCCTAGGGTGTGGCCCCGGGGGGTCAGGACCGCGACCCGGACCCCGTGGAGGTGGCGCGCCAGGAGATACGGCAGGACCTTGCCGGAATCGTCCCACGGAGGGGCCAAGGGCTTGCTGACGAACAGGACGTCCACCATGACCGGCTGGGGCGTCCCCCGGCTCCGTGCCATCGGGGGCGCGCGGGGTCTCAACCCTCCCGGATCCCGATGCCGGCCGCGCGTGCCACCGAGATCACCTTCTCCACGGCCTCGCGGACCTCCGCGTCCGCAAGCGTGCGGTCAGGGGCCTGGAAGGTCAAGCGGAAGGTGACGCTCCGCTGGCCGGCGGCCAGCGGCGGTCCCCGATACTCCGTCACGAACTCGACGCGACCGAGAGTCGCTCCGGCGTGCTCGCGGATTAAGGAAACGAGGTCCCCCGACCGCGCATCCTCGGCGATGACAAACGAGAGGTCGGCCTGGATGGCGGGGAACCTCGGAATGGGCCGGAAGCGGCGCTCCGCGCGTGGTGCCCCGAGGATGCATTCGAGGTCCAGCTCCGCGATGACCGCGGCCCCGGCGCAATCCAGGGCAGCCATGACCCCGGGGTGGACCCCGGCGAGCACGCCGACCTCCTGGCCCGAGGCGGTCACGCCCACGCAACGGTTGGGATGCGCCCAGGCGGGCGGGGACCGCGGCGGCATGTCCGCCGAGACCGCGGCTACCTCCAGGCGGTCGAGCAGGAACTCGACGATACCCTTTCCTCGACGGAACAAGGCGTTCGAGGTTTCGCGTGTCGCGGCGGCCTTGTCGTACAAGAGAACGGCCACGTGGCGCGGCTGGGACGGCAGGCCGTCAGGCCCGGGGTCCGGCCGGAACACGCGCCCCACCTCGAACAGCCCGAACGAGGAGAACTGCGTGGCATTGCGCTGGAGCGCGGCCAGGAGGTTGTGGGCGACCTCGGTGCGCAGGCGGACGTGGTCCGCGGACAGGGTGTTGCGCAGCCGGAGGGAGGGGCCGGGGTCCAGGCCCAGGCGTGCCAGGAGCGACTCGCTCGCGAAGGAGTAGGTCATCACCTCGTCGAGGCCGCACGCGAACGCGAGCAGGTGCCGGACCTGCCGGGCCAGGACACGCATCGGGTCCCTCGGCACGAGCCCCTCGATCACGGGCGGTGGCACCGGTGGGATGCGGTCGTATCCCACGATGCGCCCGACCTCTTCGATCAGGTCCTCCGGGATCGAGATGTCGCGCGTGGCGCGGTGCGAGGGGACCTGGATGTCCAGGGCTCCGTCGGGGCCTTGTGCGACTCCAAACCCAAGCGATGCGAGGATCTCGGTGGTCCTGTGCGCCGAAACCTCGACGCCCAGCCGGCGCGACACGGTCGCTGGGTCCAGCCGGATGCGCGGGAGGTCGCTGGGAAAGGTCGCTGCGTCGGCCACGCGCGTCGCCGGGCCCGCTCCGGGCGACACCTCGCCGAGCATCCTCGTGAACAGGGCCATGGCCCTGGGCGGCAGGCGCGGGTCCAGGCCCTTTTCGAAGCGGGCCGAGGACTCGGTGCGGGTCGCGTGTCGCACCGAGGTCTTGCGCACCCGCCCCGGGTGGAAGGTCGCGCACTCGAGCACCACGTCCGTGGTGTCGTCCGCGATGCCCGAGTCCTCGCCTCCCATGACCCCGGCGAGCGCGATGCCTCGCTCGGCGTCCGCGATAAGGAGGTCGTCGGGGTCCAGAGCGTGGTCCTGGCCGTCCAGGGTGCGGAAAGGCTCACCGGGCCTGGCCCGGCGCACACGGATCAGGTCGCCGCGGATCTGGCGGCGGTCGAAGGCGTGCACGGGCTCGCCCACGGCGAGCATCACGAAGTTCGTCAGGTCCACGACGTTCGAGATGGGCCGCATCCCGCACAGGCGCAGGCGGCGGGCGATCCAGAACGGGGAGGGGGCGATGCGAACACCCGAGTAGGCCATCGCCATGTAACGGGGGCAATCGTCCGGGTCGTCCACCACGACCCGGAGGGGCGCACCGGGGCCTTGCGGGAAGGTGTCAGGGGGGTCGCGCAGCGGCCGCCCCGTCATGGCCGCGACCTCGCGGGCGATCCCCCAGTGGCCCCACAGGTCCGGTCGGTGCGTGATCGCCTTGTTGTCCACCTGGAAGACCACGTCCTCGACCGGGAGGACCTGCGGCAGCGGCACCCCCACGGGCGCGTCCGGGGGGAGGACCAGGACCCCGGAATGGTCGTCCGACAGGCCCATCTCGGCCTCGGAGAGGACCACGGCCTCGCTTCGGACCCCGCGCATGTCGCGGGCCTGGACCGTGACCCCGCCAGGCAGGCGCGTGCCGGGCAGGGCCACGGGGACCATGGCCCCCATGGCCAGGTTGGGCGCGCCCGACACGCATTGCGCCTTTGGGCCCCCGAGGTCGAGCGTCACCACCTGCCAGCGCGGCTCGGCCGGGTGCGGGTCGAGCGAGGCGATGCGCGCCGTGCGGACCTCATGAAGGCCCTCGCCCACGCGCTCGACCCCCTCGAGTTCCGCCACGGTCAGGGTGAACCGGTCCGCGATGGCGAAGGGGTCCACACCCTGAAGGTCCACGAAATCCTGAAGCCAGTTCCACGTGAACTTCATGCGATTGCCTGTCGCTCAAAACTGCCGAGTGAACCGCAGGTCCCCGGACATCAGCCACCGGATGTCGTCAATCCCGTATCGCAAGAGCGCGAGCCGCGACAGCCCCACCCCGAAGGCCCAGCCCTCCCACTCGGACGGGTCGAGGCCACCGGCCCGGATCACGTTGGGGTGGACCAGCCCGCAGCCCAGAAACTCGACCCACCCCGACTGCTTGCACATGGGGCACCCGCGCCCGCCGCACACCAGGCAGCGCACGTCCAGTTCGAAGCCCGGCTCGACGAACGGGAAGTAGCCGGGCCGCAGGCGGACCTCGACGCGACGCCCGAAGACCCCCTCCAGCATGGTCATCATGGCGGACAGGAGATTCGCGACGGACACCGAGCGGTCAATCATCAGGCCCTCGACCTGGTGAAAGGTGTGCTCGTGCGAGGCGTCGGTGGCCTCGAAGCGATACACACGGCCCGGGAACACCGCTCGAAATGGCTTCGGCAGGGTCCGCATCGCGCGGATCTGCCCTGGCGAGGTGTGGGTCCGCAAAAGATGCCCGTCTTCCAGGTAAAAGGTGTCCTGCATGTCCCGGGCCGGGTGGTCCGCGGGGATGTTGAGGGCCTCGAAGTTGTGGAACTCGTCTTCCACCTCGTAGAAGTCCATCACGTAGTAGCCCATGCGCTCGAACAGGTCCTCGACGTCCTCGAGGACCCGGGTCAGGGGGTGCAGGTGCCCGCAGGGGACCGCAAGGCCTGGGAGCGTGGGGTCCACGCGGTCCTCTCGGATCCGGGCCTCCACCTCGGCGCGTAAGACCTCGTCGCGCCGCCGGGCCAAGGCCTCTTCCACCTCGCGCTTGAGACGGTTGAGCGCCTGGCCCCGCTCCCGGCGCATGGCGGGGTCCAGGGCTCCAAGCCCTTTCAGGGCGGTCGTGATGCGGCCCTTCTTGCCGAGCCACGCGACCTCGACCTCGCGTAGGGCCGCGCTGGTCCTCGCAGCCTCGATCTGCGCGAGGGCCTCCCGTTCGAGTTCGTCCATGTCGCCTTCCTCGCAGAGCCGTCCACTGGCGGCGGGCGCGCTTCTACCACGGAGGCGGTCCGATGTCGAGGCGTGAAGCGGCCTCGATTGCGTGGACATGCTCCTGGCGCTAGAATCACGTTGCGAGGTGACCCATGGCCGCTCGGACCGTGGAATGCCGGCTGTGCCCAAAGGGGTGCCGGATCGCCCCCGGTCAGGCCGGTGACTGCCGTATCCGCATCAACCTGGACGGGACCTTGAGGGCGGTCACGTACGGGTTCCCGGTCGCGGTCCACGTGGACCCGGTCGAGAAAAAGCCCTTCTTCCACTACTACCCGGGCGAGCGCATCCTCTCCATCGCCACGGTGGGGTGCAACATGCACTGCAAGAACTGCCAGAACTGGCGGATCTCGCAGGCGAACCCCGAGGACGTCGAGGCCTACGCCCTCCCACCGGACCGCCTGGTCGCCACGGCGCTGGACGAGGGCATTCCCCTGATCGCCTATACGTACACCGAGCCCATCGTGTACTACGAGTACACGTACGAAGCGGCGGCTTTGGGGCGGCGCCAGGGACTTCGGAGTGCCATCGTCTCGGCGGGATACGCGAACGAGGAGCCCATGCGCGCCTTGTTCAAGGTCGTCGAGGCCGCGACGATTGACGTGAAATGTTTTGATGATAGATTTTATCGGGAGGTCTGTGACGGGGGGCTGCGTCCGGTGCTGAACACCCTTGAGATTGCAAAGGAAGAGGGGGTCTGGCTCGAGGTCTCGAACCTTGTGATCCCGGGGATGTCCGACGACCGCGAAACCATCCGCGCGCTCGTGCGATGGATGCGCGACCACCTCGGTCCGGAGACCCCACTGCACTTCCTGCGCTTCGTGCCGCACCACCAGCTGCGTAACCTCCCGCCCACCCCGGTCTCGACGCTCGAGATGGCGTGGAAACTGGCCCAGGACGAGGGGATGAAGTACGTCTATATCGGCAACGTGCCGGGCCACGAGGCCGAGAACACCCGCTGCCCCTCATGCGGGCAGGTGGTGATCCGGCGCGTGGGGTATCATCTGGACATGGAACGGTTCCACGTCCGCGACGACGGCACCTGCGCCCTCTGCGGGGGCCGGATCGCGGGGCGATTCGGGAGGCCGAAATGAACGAGGCGTCGGAAGGCGCGAGGCCCGGCCAGGGGCCGACGAGGCGCGAGGTCCTGAAGGCGGGGGTCGCGGCGGCGGCCGGGGCGCTCCTGTTCGGGGCGAGGCAGGCGCGGGCGAACGGGAAGGAACGCGGAGCCCGGATTCGGACCAAGCCCCTGCGACGACAAGACCTGACGCCTGACCCGGACCTGGCCGGCTGAAGGCCGGGTCTGTCCGGGAGGATGGCATGGACCCCCTGTGGAGGACTGCGGTTCTGGTGGTCTCGACCCTCGCCCTGGCCGGGTCGTGCCGCGGACGGGAGGCGGGAGGGGAGGCCGGACCCAAGGAGGAGGCCGTGAAGAAGGGAAACGGGACACCCGACTCGGGGGAACCCAGGGTCGAAAAGAAGGTCATTGACTCGCCGGTCGCCGGCTCGTGGTACCCAGGGGACGAGAAGACCTTGCGGCGCGAGGTCCAGAGGATGCTGGACGACGCGGACGTGTCGGACCTGGCCGGGTATCGGGGACGCATCCTGGGCATGATCTCCCCGCACGCAGGGTATCGCTTCTCGGGCGGGGTCGCGGCGTACGGGTACAAGACCTTGCTAGGACGCCCCGTGCGGCGCGTCATCGTCATGGGTCCCAGCCATTACGTCGGGTTCCAGGGCCTGGCCCTGCCCGACGCGACTCACTGGAGGACGCCACTTGGCGAGGTCGCGCTCGACCGGGAGGCGATGGAAAAACTCGCCCGCGCGTCCGGGCTGTTCGCCTTCCGGCAGGATGCCTTCCGCCGAGAGCACTCCGTGGACATCCAGGTCCCGTTCCTCCAGGTTGTGGTACCGGATGCGACGCTGGTCCCCATTGTGGTCGGCCGCATCGGCCCGGCCGAGGCGCGCGAGGCCGCACGTGCCCTGCGGGAAATCATGGACGAGTCCACCGTGGTCGTGGCGTCGTCGGACTTCACCCATTACGGCCCGAACTACGGGTATGTCCCCTTCCGCGACCGGGTGCCGGACCGGATCCGCGAACTCGCTCTCAAGGCTGCGGAGCCCATCTCGAAGCGGGACGTGGACGGCTTCTTCGCCCACCTGGAACGTACCGGGGACACCATCTGTGGGGCTGCGCCCATCTCGGTCCTGCTCGCGGCCATGCCCGAGATGAGCGAGGCCGTGCCCTTGAAGTTCGACACCTCCGGGCGGATGCTTGGCGACTGGACCAACTCGGTGTCGTATTACTCGGTCATCTTTATCGAGAAACGCGCGCCGGTCCAGTTCGAGGGGGTCGAGATCCTGGACGACAAGGCCCAGGCGTTTCTGCTCGGGCTTGCGCGCGAGACGCTTCGCCGCCACCTCGCGGGAAAACCCCTGCCGGACCCGGTCAAGGAGGGGCGCGACATCCCGCCCAAGGTCCGCGAGAACTACGGGGTCTTTGTCACCCTCAAGAAGCACGGGGATTTGAGGGGTTGTATCGGGTCCATCGAGGGGACCGAGCCCCTGTATCAAGGGGTCATCCGCAACACCGTGAACGCCGCCTCCCACGACCCCCGGTTCGAGCCCATGACCGAGGCCGAGGAGCCGCAGGTCGAGATCGAGATCTCGGTCCTGACACCCCTCAAACAGGTCGCGGGGCCCATGGACATCCGGGTTGGACGCGACGGCGTGGTGCTCGAGAAGTCCGGCCGCCGGGCCGTGTTCCTGCCGCAGGTCGCGCCCGAGCAGGGCTGGGACCTCGAGACCATGCTCGCCCACCTGTCCCGCAAGGCGGGCCTCTCGTCCGACGCCTGGAAGTCGGGGGCCCGCTTCGAGACCTTCCAGGCGCACGTGTTCCATGAACGGCGCTGATGCCGGTGGGGGGCAGAGGCCGCTGCCGTGGGCGCGGGCGGCCGCGGCGGTCGTGGGGTTCTTCACGATCGCGGCCCAGACCGCCCTGGTGCGCGAATACCTCGTCCTGTTCCGCGGCAGCGAGATCGCCTTTGGCCTGTTCTTCGGGGCGTGGTTCGTCTGGATCGCGTTGGGGGCCACGGTGGTGCGCGCCTCGCCTGGCGCACGCGCCTTGGCCGTGCGCCACGCGGCCCCCCTGCTCGCCCTGTACCCGCCCGGGGCCATCGCCGGGATCGCCTCGCTCCCGGCCGTTCGGCTCCTGTCCACCGTGCCTGTGCACGAGCCCACGCCCCTCGGGCTCCTGGCGGTCGGGGCCCTGCTGGCCACGGCGCCCGTGAGCCTCCTGACCGGCGGGCTGTTCCCGGCCCTGTGCGAGCGGGTCGGCCCGGACTCGCGGTCCGGCGCGTCCGCGGGGTACTCGGTCGAGGCTGTGGGGGCCTTGCTCGGGGGTGGGCTCGCGACCCTGGCCTTTGCCATGGGGATGGACGGGTTCACCGTCGTGGGGGCCGCCGGTGTGCCGGTGGTGGGCCTCGCCCTGGCGGGCTCTGTGGGCGTGGGTCGCATCATGGTCGTCCCGGCCTTGGCCGCGCTTGCGACCCTCTCGCCCCTGGTCCCTGTGGTGGGGCCCACGATGCGCGACGCCGCGGCCTCCCTCCGCTTGCGCGCCTCCCTGGCCGGGGCCGAGTGGGTGCGCGACCGCCACACGCCCTATCAACTGCTGACCGTGGCGCGCGCCACCGGGCAGTGGTTGTTGCTCGCGGACGGAGAGGTCTCGGCCACCTTTCCCCCGGGTCCGGACGTGGAGGCCCGAGCGGCCCTGCTCGCCTCGCTGCCCGCGGCGCGTGGGCGTGCCATCGTGGTCGGGCAGGGGGGACTTGCGCTCGCCGCGGCCCTGACCCGCTACTTCCGGGAGGTCGAGTGCGTCCTGATGGACAGCGCGTATGGCCAGATGTTCCGGCAGGCATGGGACGCCACCGGGGCACCCCCGGACCTCCTCGCGCGCGTGCGCCTCGTGACCCTGGACGAGAGGGCCTACGCGCGCGAGAAAAAGCCCCCGGGACCCGTGGACCTCTGGGTCGTGGCGGGAGGCGAGCCCACGACCCTGCTCGCGAATCGCCTGCACACCCTCGATTTCTTCGCGGACGTGCGCGCGAGCCTCGCCCGGGGAGGCGTGGTCGCGGCGCCGGTCCGCTCCGCCGAAAACTACATCGGGACCGAGGTCCTGCGCGCGGGCCAGACCGTGTTCCGCACCCTGGCCGCGCTCTTCCCGGTCGTGCTCGTAGCGCCAGGCGAGCAGGCTTTGCTGGTCGCCGGGGCCTCGCGCGACCACCTGACCCTGGACCCGGTCGTCCTGGCCCGGCGCTACGAGTCCTTTGCCCCGTCCCCCCGACCCTTCCCCCCGGAGGGCTTCGTCACGATGCTCCCGCCGGACCGGGTGGCCCTGGCCGCCTCCCTGTACGGGGGGGAGCCGCCAGGAGACCTCCTCAACCGCGACGACCGCCCCCTCGCCCCGTTCCTGCATCTTCTGTCGTTCCTGCGCGAGTCGGACTCGCCACTGGTGGGGGTCCTGTGGGCGGTCCACGAGTCGGGCCCTTCCCTGGCCGCGGGTCTTTTGCTCCTGCTCGCCCTCGTCGCCACGCGCGAGCGGGTGCGCCGGGGTCCGAGGGCGCCCGCCTTTGCCGGCAGCATCCTGATGGCCATGGCGGGAGCGGTCTCGATCTCGGGCTTCGTGGCCCTGCTCGCCGCGTACCAGTCGCGCGTGGGGGCGGTCTATGGCGAGGTCGGGGCCGCCACTGCCGCGTTCATGGGGGGGCTCGCGGCCGGGGCCTTTGTGGGGCAACGGGTGAGCAGGGGTTGGGACCTGCGACGCGGGCAGGCGTGGTCCGTCGGGTACGCCCTGATCGCCGGAATCTTCGTGGCCGCGACCCCGCAGGTCCTGGCCTGGCTCGACCCCCTGGAACCCTGGCCGCGGCGGGCCGTCCTGGCCGGGCTCCTGGTCGCCCTGGGCGCGGGGACCGGGTTCGCGTGGCCTCTGGCTGGCACCCTGGCTGGCCGCGAGGCCGTGGCCGCCACGCTCGAGGCCGCGGACCACTGGGGCGCGGCCCTCCTCGCGCCCCTGACCGGCTCGGTGGTCCTGGCATTGGCCGGGGTGGAAGGGACCCTGTGGGTCATGGCCGGCCTGCTCGGGGTCGCGGCGCTCGTCCTGGCCGCGGACGCATGGCTTGCGGGGCGGGCCGGGGCGCGGTTTTTCGGCTCGCGCCTGGGCCGCCTCCTGTCCTCTCCCGCCTTCCCGCACCGGCTGTGGCCCGCGTTCCTGGCATTTCTGGCCATCTCTGCCTGGTTGTTGTGGCACCAGTCCCAGGGCGCCGGACCCGGGCCGGTGACTCGCCTGGACCCTGCGCAGATCCGGCGCTTCGAGACCTTCTCACGCGAGGAGTTCCGGCAAGCCCCCGTCCCCCATCACCGCCTGTCCGGGGTCCAGGAGCCCCCAGGGGACGCGGTCCTCGCGACCACCCAGGCCGCTGCACCGGACGTCAAGGGCTACGGTGGACCTTTCAACCTCGTCCTGTCGGTCGGCACGGATGGCCATGTACGGCGGGTGGGGGTCCTGTCGCACCGCGAGACCCCGTCTTATGTGCGGGGGCTCAACACGTTCCTCAAGGCCCTGGTGGGCCAAAATGCCCGCAACCCCCTGGCCGTCGCCGACCGCGAGGCCCTGGACGCCATGACCGGGGCCACGGTGACGCGCGAGGCGTTCCTTCGCGCCCTGGACCGCACCCGCGAGGCCCTGGCCGCGCAGGTCCTGGGCCTGCCCGCGGCCTCGGCCCACCCGGAGCCCCCCTGGTGGAAGCCCCTGTTGGAGCCACGGGTCTGGACCGTGCTCGCGTCTCTGCTGGGCCTCGTCCTGGTCCACCGGTGGGGGACACCGCGGGTGCGCCTGGCCTTTCTATTGACCTCCCTGGTTATCTGCGGATTCTATTTCAATATACAACTTTCGACATCATGGCTTCTCTCCCTGGCCAGGGGGGAGTGGCCCGTGTGGGCCGGGAATGCCGCGATGTGGCTGCTCGGGGCCGGGGTGCTGGTCCTGGCGCTCTTGTTCGGCCCGGTCTATTGCGCGCACCTGTGCCCGTTCGGGGCGCTCCAGGAGGTGGCGAGCCGCCTCTCCTCGCGCCTGGGGCTCTTGACGCGCGCGGCCCCGGACTGGTCGGTCCGGGCCCGGGGGCTCAAGTACGCGATTTTGGTCCTCGTGGTCCTGGCCCTGTTCGTGAGGGTGCCCACTGCGGCCTTGCGCTTCGACCCACTGGTCACGGCCTTCTCTGGGCGGGTCGAGGGCGTGGGGGCCGTGGTCGCGGCCCTGGCCCTCGCAGGGTCCCTCGTGGTCTTTCGCTTCTGGTGCCGCATCTTCTGCCCGGTCGGGGCCTTCTTTGCGTTGTTCAACCGGGTCGCATCCTTGCTGGGCCTGGTCCCCACCCGCCGCTATGCGGCCTGCGACCTGGACGTGCGGGGGCCTGCGGACCTCGAGTGCCTCCAATGCAACCGCTGCGCCCGCGAACCACCCGCGACCCGGCCCATGACCCGAGGCGCCCGCCCCCCGGCCTGGGCGGCCCTCCTCCTTGCGACCGCCGGCATCATCGCCTGGTCCTTCTGGACCGGCTCGGCCACCCGGGTCGAGGCCGCCGCGGACGCCTCGCGACGCACCCTGCGCACCGTCGCCCCCGACACGATCTTGCGCCTCATCCAGGAAGGCCGCCTCTCCGACAAGGAGGCCCAGTTCTACGTCCCCGTAGGGCCTTGACGGTCCGGTGGTTCTAGGGTGGCTGCTAGGCTGCGTGTCCACCCTGAGCAAAGTCCACGACACCCGGCGCGGGCTACCTGAACGTCCTAGCAGTTGTACGTTTTGTCGAGAGGAGAGCAATGGCCGCCTTCGCGCCCGTGCTCGTCCAATCCGTTGCGCTCGATTTGCATGAGCACGACCGCATCCGAGCAAAGATCGCGACCACCGACCGGCAGATTGACGAGTCGGTGTACCGTCTCTGCGGCCTTCCCGACGCCGAGGTAGGGGGGAGAAAGGGCGATGAACTGGCGTCTGAAGTCTGTCTGCGTCCGCAACTTCATGAGCCTCGCGGACGTGGACCTCGATATCGGGCCGGTCAACCTACTGACCGGGACGAACGGCGCAGGCAAGAGCAACTTGCTTCGCGCCATCATGGCCGCGGTCCTGGGCGGCCGGGAGATACCGCCGTGGGTGCACGCCATGGTCCAGACCTGACCCGCATTTTTTCTGAAAGGTGAGCCATACCCCGCGCCAGGGCGCGGGATACCCCACTTGTGAAGCGACGAGCAGATTTGCGCA
>FWWM01007788.1_pt1 | contig 21157 bp, 21 predicted proteins | sample 2228351 | NCBI WGS metagenome assembly FWWM01 (sample SAMEA103939774, study PRJEB20133) | metagenome
CCCGGCGACGCCAGCGGGCGCCGGCGCAGCCTCCCGCGGCGGGGCCGACGCGGGGCCCCCCGGGGAGGCGGCCGAGCGGCCGAGCTCGGCGATGATGGCTTCGACCAGCTCGTCGTTGACCGCCATGGAGGCTCCTTCCCCTCAGCCCGCCGATCAGCTCGGGGTCGGGCCCTCCCTCCGGAGGATCGTCTCGGTCTCCGCGTGCGGCCGGGGGATCACGTGGACGCTCACGAGCTCGCCGACCTTGGCCGCGGCCGCCGCCCCGGCGTCGGTCGCCGCCTTCACGGCGCCCACGTCGCCCCGCACCATCACGGTCACGAGGCCGCCGCCGACCTGCTCGCGGCCGACCAACGTGACGTTGGCCGCCTTCACCATGGCGTCGGCCGCCTCGATGGCCCCCACGAGCCCCCTGGTCTCGATGAGGCCCAGCGCGATGTTGGTGGTGTTGTCTGCCACCGGCGTCCTCCTCCTTCCTTCCTCTCGACCGGTCACCGCCCTTCCCACGGTCCCGCGTCGCGACCCCCGGGTCCCCGCCCCGGGCCGTCCGGGCCGCGCCGCTCGCTCCGCCATCCCGCCTCCTAGCCCTTCCGGAACGTGGTCTCCTCGCCCACCTGGATGAGGTCCACGATGCCCACGACCGTCGCGTCCGTCGGCGCGCGCTGGGTGCGCCCCGGCACCCGGGCGCCCGATCCGAACGTCACCAGCACGACCTCCCCCACCCCCGCCCCCACCGTGTCGGCCGCGACGAACCGTTCCGCCCCCGGCTCCTCGACCCCGTCCGCGCCGCACGGCACGCAGAGCAGCAGCTTGAGGGCCGCGAGCCCCGGGTCCTTGGCCGTCGAGACCGTGGTGCCGACCACCTTGGCGAACCTCACCGGGGCCTCCTCACGCGTCGAAGTAACGGGCACGTTCCCAGTCGGTGACGGTCGAGCGCCACAGGTCCACCTCGTGCCTCCCGAGCGTCATGAACACCTGGAGGTACTCCCCGAGCACCTTCTGGGCCAGGTCGTCCCGCTCGAGCAGGTCCAGGGCCGCGCTCAAGGTCACCGGGAGCGGCGGCAGGTCGGTCCGGGCGTAGGCGTCCCCCTCCACCATGGGGGGCGGCTCCAGCCCCTGACGGATCCCGTCGATCCCCGCCGCGACGCACGCGGCGATCAACACGTAGGGGTTGGCGTCGGCGGCCGCGTTCCGCCACTCCAGCCGGTTGGCGGGGCCGTGGCCGACGATGGCCCGCACCGCCACGGTTCGGTTGTCGATCCCCCAGCTCACGTTCACCGGGGCGAACGTGTACCCCTTCACCCGCTTGTAGGCGTTGACCGTCGGGCTCCCCAGGGCCGTGAAGGACGCCGTGCGGGCGAGGAGCCCCGCGAGGTAGGCGCGCATCACCGGCGGCGCCCCGTGGAACCCGTGGCCGGCCGGGGCGAACGCGTTCTCCCCCGTGTCCAGGTCGGTCAGGGACTGGTGGACGTGGTACCCCGAGCCCGACTGATCGGCGAAGGGCTTGGCCATGAACGACACCCCGAGCCCCTCCTGGGCCGCGATCTCCCGCACCGCGGCCTTGAAGAGCATCGTGCGGTCCGCGGTGGTGAGGGCGTCCGCGTAGCGGATGTTCACCTCCACCTGGGCCGGGCCGTACTCGGTGTTGCAGGCCTCGATCTCGATCCCGAAGGCGTCGAGCTCCCGCCGGACCCGCCCCAAGAGCCCCTCGAGGGCCGCGCCGCGCACCAGGCTGTAGCAGTCGATCTCCGGGTACAGCGGCGCCCCCTGGGCGTCGAAGATGTAGAACTCGAGCTCGGAGCCGACCTTGGGGTCGTAGCCCATGGACCGGGCCTCCGCGACCACGTCCTTGAGGATCCGACGGGTGCTGACCACGACGTCGGACCCGTCCTCCTCCACGCAGTCGCAGATCACGGAGGCCGCCCCCGGCCGCCAGGGGACCGGCCGGAACGTGGAGAGGTCGGGCACGGCCTTCATGTCCGGGTACCCGGTGTCGAAGTTCGCGTACCCGACGTCGGGCAGGACGTCGCACTTGCGATCCCAGATGAGGGCCGCGTTGGCGATGTCGAACCCCCGGTGGGCGCGCTCGAGGAACTGCCGGACCGGGATCCGCTTCCCCCGGGGGAACCCGTGGGCGTCGGGGAACGAGCACTCCACGGTGTGGATGCCGGCCTCCTCGCAGATGGCTCGAACCTCGCCGATGTCCATCCCCGCCTCCTACAGCCCCGCCGTCCGGCCCGGGATCCAGTCGGTGCCCGCCAGGGGGACCTTGGCCATGGCGGCGGCCTCGATCGTGAGGGCCCGCAGATCCTCGGGCTCGAGGTTGTGCACGTCGCCCTTGCCGCAGGCCTTGGCCAGGAGCGTCATCTCCATGACCATGGCGTTGAGGAAGTTCGCGACCCGGGTGGCCGCCTCCTCGATGTCCAGGCGGGCCACGAGCTCTGGGTCCTGGGTCGTGATGCCCACCGGGCACCGCCCCGTGTGGCAGTGGTGGCACCGGCCGGGGCGCGTGCCGAGGGCCGCGTAGTCGTCGAGGTAGAGGGGGGCGTTGCAGTTCAGGGCGATCAGGGCCGCCGTGCCGATCGCGACCGCGTTGGCCCCGAGCGCGAGGGCCTTCGCGGCGTCGACCCCGTTGCGGATGCCTCCCGAGATCACCAGGTCGACCTCGCCGTACAGCCCGATGTCCTCGAGCGCCTCGCGGGCCTGGGTGACGGCGGCCAGGGTGGGGATCCCCGTGTGGTCCAGGAGGATGTCCGGGGATGCCCCGGTCGCCCCCTCCATCCCGTCCACCACGATCACGTCCGCGCCGGCCTTCGCGGCGATCTTCACGTCCTCGAAGACCCGGGTGGCCCCCATCTTCACGAAGATCGGGATCCGGTTGTCGGTCGCGATCCGGAGCTCCTCCAGCTTCACCTGCATGTCGTCGGCGCCCAGGAAGTCCGGGTGGCGCACGCTCGACCGCTGGTCGATCCCCTTGGGCAGCGTGCGCATCTCCGCCACCCGGTCCGCGACCTTGGCGCCGAGGAGCACGCCGCCCGTGCCGGGCTTGGCCCCCTGGCCGACGGCGATCTCGATCGCGTCCGCCCGCCGGATGTGGTCGAGGTCGAGCAGGTAGCGGGACGGGGTCATCTGGTAGATCAGCTTGGCCGACTCCCGCCGCTCCTCCTCCAGCATCCCCCCCTCGCCGGTGCAGGTGCAGGTCCCGACCCTCGTGGCCGCCCTGCCCAGGGCGGCCTTGGCGTTCCAGGAGAGGGCGCCGAAGGACATCGAGGTGATGTAGATGGGGATCTCGAGCTCGAGCGGCGCGCTGCACCCGTGGCGGCGGCCCAGCACCGTCTTGGTCTCGCACTTCTCCCGGTAGCCCTCCAGGGGCAGCCGGGTCATGGACGCGGGGAGGAACGTGAGGTCGTCCAGCCGCGGGATCCTCCGGTGGAGCGAGAACCCCGTCAGCCGGTACCGCCCCAGGCGGGCCTTGGCCTGGATGTCCTCGATCGTGACCTCGTCCCAGGTGGGGCTCTCCCGCGTCGCGCTCGGGCCCCCCGGGAAGGAGTCGCCCAGGAGCTCGCGCCCTCCGTCGCCGTTCATACCTGCCTCCACAGGGCGGCCTCGCGGACGTCGAAGAACCACAGCCGGCCCTCGGCGACGACCTTCCGCAGGGGCTGGTCGGGCATCCGGAGGCCGTTCGCCTCCAGGTCGCGTCGGACCTCCTCGAGCTCCTCCGGGGTGGGCTCGCGCTCGACCGCGTCGGCCCCCAGGCTCCGGACGGGCCCGGCCACGAAGATCCGCCCCTCGTACATCGAGGCCCCCAGCGCGTCGCCGGCGCCCCCCAGGACCACGAGCTTCCCGGCGTGGGCCATGAACCCGGACATGAAGCCGACGCTCCCCGCCACCAGGATGTCGCCGCCCTTCATCGCCACCCCGGTCCGGGGACCGCCGTCGCCCTCGATCACGATGGTGCCGCCCCGCATCGAGGCGCCCGCCGCCCACGCCGTGTTGCCGTGGACCACGATGCGGCCGGCCGCCATCGCCTCGCCCAGGCCCCACCCCGCGTTCCCGTGGATCTCGATCGTCGCTCCGTTGTTGAAGCCCCCGCAGTAGTAGCCGACGCTCCCCAGGAACACGACGTGGACCGGGCGGTCGAGGGCCACCCCCAGGTTGTGCCGGGACCGGGGGTTGTGGACGGCGACCACCTCGTGCGAGGCGGCCAGCTCCTTCAGCCGGCGGTTGAACGCGTGGGCGTCGAGACCGTCGGCATCCAGGTGGGCGGCCCCCTCGGGGATCTGGACCTGGATGCCGCGGGCGCTGACGGTCGCTGCCATCGGACCTCCGTTCACGCCGCCCGCCGTTCGGGCGGCCGCGCCTGCCAGACCCTCGCCGTCCCCTCCAGGGGGACGTAGGTGTCGATCTCCTCGGGGAAGATGTGGCGGAGCGCCTGCTCCTCGGTGGCCATCGCGATCCGCCCCCCGGTCTCCGTCACCACGAGCGGCTTGATCGCCAGCCGGTCGGAAGCCATCCCGATCCCGTCCGCCGTCGAGAGCAGGTACGTGAACACCCCGTCGAGCTCGTCGATCGACCGCCGCAGGGCGTCCTCGAGGGACACCCCGAGGGAGAGCTGCTCGGCGATGTAGACGGCGATGACCTCGGAGTCGTTGTCGGTGAGGAACCGCAGGCCGCGCTGCTGCATGAGCCGGCGGAGCTTGAAGTGGTTCGTGAGCTGACCGTTGTGCGCGATGGCGACGTCGAGGAACGGGCGGGCCCAGAAGGGGTGGGACCACTCCACGTTCACGATGGACTCGGTGGCCAGCCGGGAGTGGGCGAGCCCGTGCGTGCCGACGAAGTCGTCGATCCCGTGCCGCTCGGCGACCGCCCGGGCGTCCCCCACGTCCTTCACGATCTCGAGGCGGCGCCCCATCGAGTGGACGACCACGCCCTCGACCCGCTCGACGGCGTCCAGGAGCGCAGCGGGCGGGCCGGGGAAGGACACGAGCAGGCGCAGGAAGCGATCGGCGGCGGCCGGCGTGTCGTCCAACGTCGGCTCGGCCACGAGCGCCGCCCCGAGCCCCCTGATCCCATCGACGATCCCTCGCACGGCATCGTCGGCCCGGGAGGCCTCGCGGATCCGCGCGCGCACGACGATCCGGTCTTCCTTCGGCTCCTCCCCGTACAGCGCGAAACCGGTCGAGTCGGGGCCCCGGTGGATCATCGCCACCTCCATCTCCTTGAGCAGGTGGCCCACGGGCCCCGGCCCCGGGAGGATCAACCCGCACTGACCGCACATCCCTAGCCCACCTCCGCCCCTCGGACCGCCGCGAGCTGGGCGGCCAGGGCTTCGTAGGCCGCCCGGATGTGGCGGCGGAGGAGCCGCTCCACGGCGTCCCCGTCACCCGCCTTGTACGCCTCCACGATCTCCCGGTGCTCCTGCACCATCCCGGAGACGGTGCTCGGGTCCCGGGTCTGGAAGGCGAAGGCCCGGGCCGACGTGTCGTGGTGCCAGACGCTCCCCAGGAACCGCAGCACGAGCTGGTTCCCGCAGGGCCGGGCCAGGCCCATGTGCAGTTCCATGTTGCTCCGGAACGCGATCGAAAGATCCCGGGGGTAGGAGCGCTCGTGCCGACGCTGGATCGCCTCGATCGTGCTCAGGTCCCTGGGGGTCGCTCGCTGGCAGGCGAGCCGCGCCGCGAACGGCTCCAGGATCTCCCGGACCTCGTAGACCTCGCGGATCTCCTCGGGCCTCACCCCTCGGACGAACATCCCCCGACCCGGCGACGACTCCACGAGCCCCTCCCGCTCGAGGCGGAGGAGCGCCTCCCGGATCGGCGTGCGGGACACGCCGAGCTGCTCCGCCAGGCGCCCCTGGTGGAGCCGGGAACCCGGAGGGAGGAGCCCCACGCTCATCATCTCGAGGAGCCGCTCATGGACCTCGTCCGCCAGCCGGCTGGTCTCCCGTCGCACCGGTCGGACCGTGGTGCACCCCCGATCACGTCCTCCCGTCCCGGGATGCTGCATCCTGCATCCAGGACGCACGAAGCATGCTCCTGCCCCCGGGCCCCTGTCAAGGCGGAGGCCCCGGCCGGGGGCCGAGGCCGGCGGCGACGCGACGGTCGGGCCGCCCGCGACGCGCCTCGGCGAGCCGTCAGGGGGTCCCCAGATCCCCCTCGAGGGGTGGGTCGGGGACCACGGCCCCATCCCCCTCGGCCCCGCCCCGACCCGCCCCGCCCGGGGCGGGGCCATCCGGACCACCGTCCCCGACCCACCGGATCACGGGGAGGAGCAGCAGCGCCGCCGCCCCCGCCGTCGCGCCCCCGATCGCGTAGACGCCCTGCGGCCCGGCGAGCTCTAGGAGGGGCCCCTCCGGCGGAGGGCGGGATCCCCGAGGAGGAACGCGAACCCCGCGCGGAGGCCGCCGTCACCCCGACCGCCCTCCCCCCGCGGCGCGGCGAACCTGCCCCTGACCGAGAGGACCAGGAGCGCCGAGACCACGAACGAGGCGGCGTTGCCGACGAAGACGGCCCGGGGCCCCACCCCGGCCGCGAGCACCCCTCCCAGGACCGGGCCGATGGTGATCCCGACGTTCCTCCCCACCGAGACCAGGCTGTTGGCCCAGGCGAGGTCCTCGTCCGGGACGAGGTTGGGGATCGCGGCGACCGAGGCCGACCAGAAGGGCGTCTCCACCACCGCCGAGGCGAAGGCCGCGGCGAGCAGCGCGCCGGGGTCCCGGATCAGCGCCATCGCGAGGAAGCACCCGGCGCCGAGGAGGTCGGAGGCGACCATCACCCGACGGCGGTCGACGCGGTCGGCGATCACGCCGCCCAGGGGGCTCGCGAGCCCCTCCACGCCGATCGTGGCCAGGAGCGCGGCCGACAGCCACCGGGCGTCGCCCCCGGTGGCTCGGAAGATCGCGTCCATGAGCGCCGTGTTCGCGGCGGCCCCGCCCGTCACGGAGATGGCCCGCGCCAGGGCGAGGCGGCGAACGTCAGCGCGAGCAGCGGCGGTGGACCGGGGCATCGAACGGGACACGAAGCGGACCCCTCTCGAGATCGGACGCGGCGGCCGGGCGGCGCCCGGCTGGGCGGGGGCGTGCCCGGCCGGCCGGGAGGGCTCCCGGCGGTCAGGCGACGAGCGTGTCCTGACCTCTCGTCCGCTCCATCACGGCGGCGAGCGTAGCACCCCGGGACCTCAGGCGGGGAGGACGATGAAGCGGATCGTGCTCGCGCCCACGGCCGCCCGGACCTCCTCCACGACGTCCGGGGGCACCGGGGTGTCCACCGTGAGGCCCATCAGCGCGAGGCCGCCCGCCTCCTCCCGGGCCACCTCCATCGTGGCGATGTTGATCCCGTGCTCGCCGAGGATCGTACCCACCCGGCCGATCACCCCGGGGCGGTCCTCGTACGTGAGGAACAGCATGTTCCGGGCGGGCGCCATCTCCAGCTCGAAGCCCAGGACCCGGGTCAGGCGCTCCCGCCTCCCCACGAGGGTCCCCGCCACCTCCACCGCCCCGTCCTCGGTCTCGGCGCGGAGCGTCACCAGGTTCACGTAGTCCGGGGAGACCGTGGAGCGCACCTCGGACACGGCGATCCCCCGCTCCGAGGCGACGATCGGGGCGTTCACCAACGACACCGGCTCGGAGACCACCGGCGAGAGCGCTCCCTTGAGCGCGGCGAGCGTGAGCACCCGGGTGTCGGCCTCCGCGATCCGGCCGAGGAAGGCGCACTCGATCGACCGGAGCGCCCCGCGGGCGAGGCCGGTGCAGAGCGCCCCGAGGCGCTCCGCGAGTCCCAGGAACGGGCGGACGACCTCCGGCACCTCGGCCCCCGCCGTGAGGTTGACCGCGGAGGGCACCACCTCGCCGGCCAGGGCGAGCCGGACCATCTCCGCGATCTGGGCGCCGGCCTTGTCCTGGGCCTCGACCGTGGCCGCGCCCAGGTGCGGGGTGATGACCACGTTCTCCAGGTGGAACAGGGGGCTGTCCCCGGGGGGCTCCTGGGCGAAGACGTCGAGGGCCGCCCCCCCGAGGTGCCCGGCCTCGATGGCCTTGGCAAGGGCCTCCTCGTCCACGATCCCCCCGCGGGACGTGTTCACCAGCCGGGCCCCCTCCTTCATGAGCGACAGCTCGCGGGCCCCGATCAGCCCCTCGGTCTCGGGGGTCCGGGGCAGGTGCAGCGACACGAAGTCGGACTGGACCAGCAGCGAGTCGAGCGACGGCATCAGCTTGACCCCCAGCTCCCTCGCCCGCTCCCGGGTCACGTAGGGGTCGTGGGCGATCACCCGCATCCCGAAGGCCAGGGCGCGCTGGGCGACGAGCGTGCCGACCCGGCCGAGCCCGACGATGCCGAGGGTCTTGTCGGCCAGCTCCACCCCCTGGTACCGCGACCGCTCCCAGCGGCCGCTCCGGAGCGCGGCGTGGGCCTGGGGGATGTTCCGGGCCTGCGCGAGGAGCAACGCGATGGTGTGCTCGGCGGCCGACACCACGTTCGACCGCGGCGCGTTCAGCACGAGGACCCCCCGGCGGCTGGCCGCCTCGACGTCGACGTTGTCCACGCCGATCCCGGCGCGGCCGATGACCTTCAGCCGCTCCGCGGCCTCCAGCACCCGGGCCGTGACCCGGGTCTGCGAGCGGACGATCAGCGCGTCGTAGGGGCCGATGGCGGCCGCGAGGGCCTCGGGGTCCGTGAGGCCCTCGCGGACGTCCACCTGGAAGTCCCTGCGGAGGAGGGCGAGCCCCGCCTCGGAGAGCGGCTCGGTGATCAGGACGCGCACGGCACCCGACCCGTTATCGCCCCGCGAACACGCCCTCCGCGGCGGCCACCGCCGCCCCGCGCTTCGCCGGGTAGCCCATCGCCTCGAGCGTCATCTCCAGGGCCGCGAGCCCGCGGAGGATGTCCAGCTCTTCGTAGTAGCCGAGGTGGCCTATCCGGAAGACCTTGCCCTTGAGCGGCCCCTGCCCGGGGGCGAGGATCACGCCGTGCTCGGCCCGCACCCGGGCCACGAGCTCGTCCCCATCGACCCCCTCCGGGGCCCGCACGGCGGTCACGGCCCAGGCCCGCTCGGGATGGTCCCCGTAGAGGTCGAGCCCGAGGGCCCGCACGCCCTCCTTCACCGCCCGGGACAGCCGCTCGTGGCGGGCGAGCGCGCCCTCCAGCCCGTCGCGGAAGTAGACCTCGAGGGCTGCCCGGAGGCCCATCAGGACGTGGATCGCGGGCGTCCAGGGGCTCTCGGGGCTCGGGAGCTCGAACGAGCGCTTGTACGCGCGCCAGTCGAAGTAGAACCGGGGCGAGGTGGCCCGCTCCGACGCCTCCCAGGCGGCCGGGGAGACCGCGACGAACGCCACGCCCGGGGAGGCCGAGAGCGCCTTCTGCGAGCCCCCGACCGCGACGTCGATGCCCCAGGCATCGGCCTCGAACGGGACGGCGCCGAGCGAGGAGACGGCGTCCACGACGACCAGGGCCCCCGCCGCCTTCGCGACCCGGGCCACGGCCTCCACGTCGTGGACCACGCCGGTCGAGGTCTCGCTGTGCTGGACGAGCACGCCCCGCGCCGGCGCCTCGGCCAGGGCGGCCTCGACGTCCGCGGGGTCGACCGCCCTCCCCCACTCGTAGTCGATCCGCCGCACGTCCAGCCCGTAGGCGTGCGCGATCGCCGCGAACCGCTCGCCGAAGTAGCCGGCGACCGGCACCACCACCCGGTCGCCGGGGGAGAACAGGTTCGCGACGGCGGACTCGAGACCGCCCGTGCCCGAGGAGGTGAGCACGAGCACGTCGTTCCGGGTCCGGAACAGCTCCTTCAGCCGCTCCACCACCTCCCGCAGCAGCTCGCCGAAGGCGGGCCCGCGGTGGTAGACGAGCGGGCTCCCCTGGGCGAGGAGGACCTCGGGCGGGATGGGGGTGGGGCCGGGGGCGAGGATGATCTCGGGTCTTTCCATGGCGGACGCGCGACTCCTTGCCAGATGCCGGGGACGGCAGCCTACCACGCGGCTCCCCACGGCCGGACCCACGGGGGGTGCGCCGCCGGCACGGCGCCTCCCCGCGGTAGCGGATCACGGCGCGCGCCGACGCGCGGCCCGTCCCGAGGCCTCTCCACCCGGAGCCGGGGCCGGAGGGAGCGACGAGGGTCGGCACCGCCCCCCGATCGGCCGTCCCGCAGCCGCGCCTAGACGCGGAGCGAGGCCCAGACGTCCTCGCCCCGGGGGGTCGCGTCGCCCGGGGCGATCGACCTGCGGGTGGTCCGCCGCGGCCAGCGGCGCCGGGGCGGGACCGAGCGCGCCACGGCCTCCCGCGTGGCCTCGGCGATCCTCCGCTGGTGGTCGAGGGCGCAGGGCACGTGGGTGAGGACCGGCGAGAGCATCACCTCTCCCCGCGCGGGACGAGCGTGCGGAGGTCGACCTCCGGGTCGGCCAGGGCCTCGGGGGCCGGCCGGGCCCGCGCCCGGATCAGCGGCAGCGAGCGCCGCGCGTCCCTCGGCCAGGCGACGGTCACGGTGGAGCGCAGCACCCCCTCCTGCAGCAGGAACGCGGCGAACGAGCGGTCCTCGAGGCTCCCCCGGACCACCATCCGGTCCCAGCTCGTCGCGATGCCGGCCACCTGGATGTTCACGTCGTACTGGTCGGACCAGAACCAGTGGGGATCGTCGAAGACCTCGTCCGCACCCAGCATCGCCCGGGCCGCCGCCTCCCCCATCTTGATCGCGTTGTCGAAGTGCTCCACGCGGACCTTCCCGAAGATCGGGTGGTCGTGGAGCACGACGTCGCCGGCGGCGAACAGGTTCGGCACGGGCGAGCGGAGCCGGGCGTCGAGGTGGACGCCCCCCTCGAGCGGCACCCCGGTCCCCTCGAGGACCTCGGTGGCCGGCACCGTCCCCACGCCGACCACGCAGAGGTCGCCCTCGAGGCGGCGGCCGGCCCGGGTCACGACGGCCTCGAAGCGCCCGTCGCCCTCGAAGCGCTCGGCGGCGTCGCCGAAGACCATCTCCACCCCGTGGTCGCGGTGGATGGCCTCGAGGACCCGCCCGAGCTCCGGACCGAGGACACGCTCGAGGACCGTCCCGAAGAACTCGACAGCCACCACCTCCAGCCCGAGCTGCCGGAAGGAGGCGGCGAGCTCGGCCCCGATGAACCCCATGCCGACCAGCACGGCCCGGGACGCGCGGGCGGCGGCCTCCCGGATCCGGTCGCAGTCCACGACGGTCCGCAGGTCGAAGACGCCGGGGAGGTCGGCGCCGGGGACCGCCAGGCGGCGGTTCCGCGAGCCGGTCGCCACCAGGACCCGGTCGTAGGCGATCCGCTCGCCGTCCGCCAGCACGACCTCCGAGCCCGCGACGTCCACCCGCTCGACGCGGGTGCCGAACCGCGCCTCGATCCCCTGCTCCGCGTACCACCCCGGCGGCCGCACGAACCCCTCCTCGAGCGGCCGTTCGCCGCGGAGGTACTCCTTCGAGAGCGGGGGTCGCTCGTAGGGCGGGAGGGGCTCCTCCCCCACCATCACGAGTCGCCCGTCGAACCCGCCCGCCCGGAGGGCGGCCGCGGCCGAGGCCCCGGCGAGGCTCGCTCCGACGATGGCGAACGTGGTCACGATCGGGCCCGCGCGCGGCTAGACGGCCACCTGCAGCTCCCCGCCTTCCTCGCGGACCTCGAACGTCTCCACGGGCTCCGCCGCCGGGCCGTCGAGGACCTCGCCGGTCGTGACGTCGAACCGGCTCCCGTGGCACGGGCACTCGATGGCGGTGCCGTCGAGCTCGCCCTCCGAGAGCGAGCAGTGGGCGTGCGTGCAGACGTCGTCGAAGGCGTAGAGCGCGCCGCCGACGTTGGCGATCGCGACGGTCCGGTCGTCGACGACGTAGGCCGCGACCTCGCCCTCGCCGACCTCGCCGGCCTCCCCGACCTTCACGAATCCCGCCATCTCGTCCCTCCTCACGTCGCGCGCGTCGGCGCCCGACCCTCGGGCGCCGACCCCGAAAGCTTACGCCGGACCGCGCGTTCCCGGGGCCCCCGGGCCGCCAGGCCCCCGGCCCGGGCTCAGACGATCCCCGGGAGCCCGAGCTCCCGGGCGATCACGAGCCGCTGGATCTCGCTCGTCCCCTCGCCGATCTCGAGGATCTTGGCGTCCCGGTAGTAGCGGGCCACGGGCGACTCCTCGATGAACCCGGCGCCGCCGAAGACCTGCACGGCGTCCCTGGCGCAGCGCACCGCGGCCTCGCTCGCGTGGAGCTTCGCGACCGCGGCCGCCGCCTTGTACGGCCTCCCCCGGTCGCGGAGCCAGGCCGCGCGGTACGTGGCGAGGCGAGCGGTCTCGACCGCCACCTCCATGTCCGCCAGCTTGAACTGGATCCCCTCGAAGGCGCCGATCGGGCGGCCGAAGGCCCGGCGCTCCCGCGCGTAGGCGAGGGCGGCGTCCAGGCAGGCCTGCGCGAGCCCGACCGCGAGGGCGGCGGTCGTGATCCGGCCGCCGTCCAGGATCTCCAGGGCCTGGGCCAGCCCCCGCCCCCGCTCGCCGAGCAGCGCGCCCTCCGGGACCCGGCAGCCCTGGAACGAGACCTCCCGGGTGTCGCTCGCACGCCACCCGAGCTTCCGGTACGGCGGCCCGACCGAGAGGCCCGGCGCATCGGCGGGGACCAGGAACTGGGAGATCCCGTGGGCCCCGCGGTCGGGGTCGGTGACGGCGGCGACCACGAGGGCCCTCGTGAGGGGGGTCCCGGCGTTCGTGATGAACGCCTTCGAACCGTCCAGGACCCAGGCCCCGTCCTCGAGCCGCGCCGAGGTCCGGATGGCCGCGGCGTCCGAGCCCGCCTCCGGCTCGGTCAGGGCGAATGCGACGAGCGCCTCCCCGCGGCACAGCGGCTCGAGGGAGGAGCGGCGCTGCTCCTCGGTCCCGAACCGGTGGATCGGCATCCCGCCGAGCCCGACGGCGGCCGCCAGGGTGATCCCGACGGACTGGTCGACCCTGCCCAGCTCCTCGACGGCCAGGCAGAACGTGAGGAGGTCGGCGCCCTGCCCCCCGTACTCCTCCGGGAACGGGACCCCGAACAGCCCGAGCTCCCCCATCGCCCGAACCACGTCCAGGGGGAAGCGCTCCTCCCGGTCGGCCTCGTCGGCCCGGGGGCGGACCACCTCGTCGGCGAAGGCCCGGACGGTCCGGCGGAACTCCTCCTGCTCGGGGGAGAGGTCGAGGTCCATGGGACCGGCGTCAGCCCTCGACCGGTCGGAACCCGACGACGTCCAGGATGCTCCCCCGCCGCCGCTCGGGGGGCTCGAGCACCGCCTCGACCCGCATCCCCACCTCGAAGGCGGTCTCCTCCGCCTCCAGCACCCGGTGGAGGAGGACCGCGTCGGCGCCGTCCAGCCGGACCAGCCCGTACACGACGGGGGCCTCGAGCGGCCGCCCCTCGTGGTCGACGTAGGTGACCGTGAACGACTCGAGGACGCCGCCCGGCCCCACCTCGACCTCGGCGGCCGAGAGATCCGCGAAGCACCGCTCGCAGAACAGGCGCGCCGGCACGTAGGTGTACGCGCAGGCCTCGCAGCGCGAGCCGAGGAACGCGCCGCGGTCGCGGAGCGCCTCCAGGAACCGCGAGCCGGCCACCCCCGCCGTGTAGCGGTACCGGAACGGGAACGCCCCCGGCCAGGTGCGGACCTCGGGTGCGCGCTCGAGCATCAGGCCTCCCCCCGTGGCCGGAAGTGGGCGATGTCGAGGATCGAGCCGGTTCGCTCCGCGGGCGGCCGCCACGCCGGCTCGACGGCCATCCCGATCCGCACGTCCTCCGGCCGGACGCCGCCCAGCCTGTGCAGGAGCCCCCCGTCCGACCCGTCGAGGGCGATCACCGCCGGGATCTCGGGCTCCTCGAGCGGGCGCATGTCCCAGGACACGTGGCAGATCGAGAACGTCTGGACGACGCCCGTGCCGGGGAGCTCGACCCAGCGGGTCGTCGGCCGGAAGCACCGCTCGCAGAACATCCGCGGGGGCACCAGCACCCGGTCGCAGGAGGGACACGCGCGGCCGAGGAGCCTCCCCTCCCCGAGCCCCCGGAGGAAGCCACCGACCGCGACCCCCGCGTCCCACGCGTAGGCCGCGCCCAGCTCGTCGTCGACCGCGAACGGGTCGGTCCGGAACGCCTCGGCGGACAGCCCGTGGCCGGGGGTCACGAGGGGCGGGGTCCGGAGGGCGGCCTGGAGCACCGCCCCCGCCGGGCTCCGGGCGGGGGGAGACGGCGCCCCGCCCCCGGGGCCCGCGGCGGAGCCGGCCGGGGATCCCCCCGCCGGGGCGACCGCCGGCGGCTCGGTGCCCATCACCACGACGGTCCCCACCTGCATCAGGTCCCCCCAGGCCTGGGCCACCCCGCGCTCGGGGTTCCCCGGCACCTGCCGGGCCCCGGCCTCGCCCCGGAGCTGCCAGAAGAGCTCGGCCACCTTCATGAGCCCCGCCGCCGCGATCGGGTTCCCGACGCCGAGCAGGCCGCCCGACGGGCAGGAGGGGAGGTCGCCGTCGCGGTCGAGCACGCCATCCCGGGCCGCCTCGGGCGCCTTCCCCGGCTCGAACAGGAGGAGCCCCTCGAGGTGGTGGAGCTCCTTGTAGTCGAAGGGGTCGTAGGGCTCGGCGACGTGGATCTGCCGCCGGGGCTCGGTGACCCCGGCCATCGCGTAGGCCATCCGCGCCGCGTCGGCGACGTACCCCGGGAACACGAGGTCGCGGTTGGTCCAGTACGCGGTGTCCAGGTTCCACCCCACGCCCTGTACCCACACCGGCCGGTCGGTGAGGCGGCGGGCGGCCTCCTCCGAGGCCATCACCACCGCCACCGCGCCGTCGGAGACCGGCGAGACGTCGAGCCGCTGGACCGGCCAGGCCAGCACCTCCGAGGCGAGGACGTCGTCGACCGTGAGGTCGGCCCGACCGAGCTGGGCCGCGGGGTGGTCGGCGGCGTTCCGCTTGTTCTTCACCGCCACGGCGGCGACGTCGCGCTTGTCGATGCCGTGGACCGCCATGTAGCGGTGCATCTCGAGCGCGAAGATCCACAGGAGGTTGGGGCCGAGGGGCCGCTCGAGGACGTTGTCGAAGATCGTGAGGAACGCGCCCTGGGGGTGCGGCTGGCAGGAGGACATCTTCTCCTCGGCCACGACCAGGACGACGTCGGCCAGCCCCGACGCGACCGTGTACCAGCCCTGGATCGCGGCGAACACGCCGGTGCCCCCGCCCACGAAGCTCCGGACGAAGGGCCTCCCGTACGCCCCGCACCCCTCGGCCAGGTACTCGCCCTTGCGGTGCACGCCGTCGAAGGCGTCGGGCGCGCTCCCCAGGCACACGGCATCGACGTCGGCGAGCGTGAGCCCGCAGGAGTCGAGGGCGGCCTTCGCCGCCTCCCACGAGAGCTCCTTGCCGGTCTCGAGGGCCCGGCGGACGAACCGCGTCATCCCAGCCCCGACGACGGCCACCGGCCGGCTCATCCCGCCCCCTCCCCGTCCGCCCGGAGCACCGCCACCGCCGCCGAGTCCGAGGGGAACCCCCGCCAGGACTGCGCCACCGCCACCCGGGCCCCCGGGACCTGGGCCCGGCCCGCCTCCCCCCGGAGCTGGGCCACGGCGGCCGTGAGCCGGGCCAGGCCGGCCGCCTCCCCGAGGTGCCCCTCGCCGAGCGCGCCGCCCGAGGGGTTCACGCGAGACGCGCCGTCCCGCTCGAGCCGCCCGGCCTCGACCATCGCCCCGGCCTGTCCCTCGGGCGCGAGCCCCAGCGCCTCGAGGTGGAGCAGGGCCCGGTACGAGAAGGCGTCGTCGACCTCGGCGACGTCCACGGAGGCCGCCGGGTCCTCGATCCCGGCCTGGCGGTAGGCCATCGCGGCGGCCCTGGCGACCGCCGTCGCCCGGCCCCAGTCCCGGGTCTCGAGCGAGGAGGCCCCGTTGGCCCACCCCACGCCCGCCACCCACACCGGCCGATCGGTCAGGTCGGCGGCGCGGTCCCGGGCGGCGAGGACCACGACCACGGCGCCGTCCGCCGGGAGCGCCGCGTCCAGCGACCGAAGCGGCCAGGAGACCGGCGGGGCCTCGAGGACCTCCTCGGGCGTGAGGTCGGCCGCGTAGGCGGCGCGGGGGTTGGCCAGCGCCGACCGGCGGTGGCGCGCCGCCACCAGGGCGCAGCGCTCCTCGGTCTCCCCCGAGCGCTCGAGGTAGCGGAGCATGTCCAGGCCGGCGAGGGCCGTGACCGGCACCTCGAGGGGCCGGTTCCAGATCGGGTCGAGGGCGAACCGCTCCACCCGGCCGGGGGTGCGGACGTCGGAGGCCTTCCGGTGGCCCTCCGCCACCACCACGCGGGCCAGGCCGGAGCGGATCAGCATCACGCCGGTCGCCACCGCGTGGAGCCCGTCGGCGGCGAGCGTCTGGACCGGCCGGCGGGCCGCGCCGAGCTGGTCCGGCACGTACTCGTCGAAGATGCTGGTCCCCTCCTCGAGGTCCTCGGAGACGCAGACGAACGAGTCCACGTCCCGCCGGGGATCGACGCCCGCGTCGGCGTAGGCCCGGCGGGCCGCCTCGTGCATCAGCTCCTTGTAAGAGACGCCCGCGATCCCCGGGGAGAACCCGGCCACGCCCACGCCCACCACGGCGACCGCGCGATCCACGGGGTCGTTTATACCCGAACGGACGGGGCGCCGACGAACCGAGGCCGCGGCTACTGCAGGATCCGCGCGAGGACCCTCGCCGTCGCGCCGCTGCCCCCGGTGTCGTCGGCCCGCTGGAGGATCCGCTGCGGGAGGGCGATCGCGATCCGCCGGAGCGGTTCCGGGGGCAGCGGGACCCGGGGGGCCGTGAGGACCGGGAGGTCGGCGAGGTCGCTCTCCCGACCGAGGGCGAGGTCGCGGACGACCTCCCCGACGAGGTGCGCGGGGCCGACGTCGTGGGCCGAGTAGCCCACCACGTAGACCGCTCGACCCCCGCCCAGCCACCCGACGTGGGGCATGGCCGTGACGGTCGCGTCGATGGGCCCGGACCACCCCCCTTCGATCCGGACCTCCGCGAGCTGGGGGAAGGTCGCCCGGAACGTCTCCTCGAGCCGGGCGTAGACCCAGGGGATGCGGTCGAACCTGGGGTCGGGGCCGCCGGGGACGTAGGGGGCGTCCCGCCCGCCCCACAGGATCCGGCCGTCCGGCGTCGGGCGGAAGAAGTGCGGCATCGTCCGCCTGTCCTCGACCCCCAGGCCCCCGGCCACCCCACCCGGGCGGCGGCGGCCCTCGCCACCGCCCGCCCGATCCCCCGCGAGGCACCGGTCACCACGGCGACGGACCCCTCCCAGCGCACCGTGCCCTGGGTCTACACCGCGGCGCGGCTCGGGATCCAGCCCCAGGCGCTCAGCCCGGCGGGGCCGGCCGGTACCGCGCGTGGTCCGGGTACCACATCGCTCGGTCCTCCGCCTCCTCGACCGCGGCCCGGTCGGGCCGCTCCCCCCGATCCGCGGCCACGGAGAGGGCCACGGCCACCGCGATCGCGCGGGAGACGCTCCGGAGGTCGGAGACCGGCGGGAACAGCGCCCCCCCGCCGCAGCCGGTCCCCGCCGACGAGCGCGGCGAGGGTGCGGGCCGCCACCAGGAAGACCTCGTCGCGGACGGTCCGGGCCTCGGCCACCACGAGCCCCAGGCCCACGCCGGGGAAGACGAACGCGTTGTTGGCCTGGCCGATCACGTGGGTCCGGCCCCCGGAACGGACGGGCTCGAAGGGGCTCCCCGTGGCCACGAGCGCCCGCCCGTCGGTCCACGCGAGCAGGTCGGCCGGCGTCGCCTCGGCGTTCGAGGTGGGGTTGGAGAGCGGAAGGATCACGGGGCGCTCGCGGTGCCGGGCCATCTCCCGGACGGCCGCCTCGGTGAAGGCGCCGGGCGTCCCACTCGTGCCGACCAGGATTCGTGGGCCGCACCCGACGCACGACCGCCTCGAGGTCGAAGCGGTCCGCGCCGGCGAAACCGTAGGCGGACATCTCCGCCGGGCTCGGTCCCCCATCGGACGGGCCCTTCGGGCGGGCGCCGGCCGCGGGTGGCGGGCCGGCGGTCCCTCCCCGGGCCGCTACCCCGCGGCGTCGTCGGCCGGCCGCTCGGCCCCCGCCCCCTCCTCCGCCCGCCGCCCGGCGAGGCGACGCTCCACGTACGGTTGCCCGAAGAAGGCCGCGGCGGCGAGGAGGTAGAACCCGGCCAGCCCCAGGATCCCCGCCCGGAAGCCGAGGGGGAGCATCGCGGGGAGGAGCGCGCCGAGGACCCAGGCGAGCTGGAACGCGACCTCGTAGCGGACGAACACCCGGCCGAGCGCGCCCCCCGGCGCGTGCCGCTGCATCAGCGCCTGGAACGCGAGGCGCCCGAACTCCGTCGCCGCCCCCACCGCCACCCCGAAGGCCGCGAGCACCGGGAGCGCGAAGGCCTGGAACGCGATCAGCGCGCCGAGGCCCGCCCCCAGGACGCAGCCCACCACCACCGCTTCCTCGCGGAGCGTGGCCGGGAGCCTGGGGGCGAGGAGGTCGGCCAGCAGCCCTCCCCCGGTGCCGGCCGCGGCGAGGACCCCGAACCACCAGGCCGGGAGCCCCTCGCGGCGGAGGGCGAAGGCCAGGAGGAACAGGAGGAACCCGGCGGCCGCCCGGAGCCCGGTGGCGCCGATCGCGGGCGCGGTGAGCGCGGGGATCCTCCCCCGCGGCCCGACCTCGCCGAGGCGTCGGCGCACCCGCGGGTGGGGCAGGCGGAGCGCGAGGAGCGCGGCGAGCGCGTACGCGACGGCCGATGCGACGAGCACCGCATCGGAGCCCGCGAGCCGCAGCAGCAGGAGCCCCGGGGCGGCCGCGAGCGCCGCGCCGGCCACCGCGATCCGCCCGAGGCGGGCGTTCGCCGGCATCAGGCCCTCGCCGCGGCCCGCGTAGGCCACGGTGAAGCCGTTCTTCGCGACGCCGTGGACCCGGGACAGCACGAGCAGCAGGAACGCCGCGGGGAACAGCAGCAGCGTGCCCAGGCGCGGCGCCGCGTAGAGCGCGAGGACGGCGCGGCCGGCGGCGGCCCCCACGGCGATCGCGCGCCTGGGGCCGGCGCGGTCGAGGAGCGGCACGAGGAGGGGGGCCGCCACGGCGAACGGGGCCATGGTGAGCGCGAGGTAGAGGGCGACCCGGACCTTGGCCTCGTCGACCGGGAGCTGGAAGAACACCGAGTCGGCCAGGGCCACCGCGAGCAGGGCGTCCCCCCCGACGCTCGCGAGGTGGGCGAGGGCGTAGGCGTCCAGGGGCTCGCCCGAGCGCCACATCCGCCGGAGCGGCCAGGTCGCGGCCTCGACCAGCCCGACCAGGCCCAGGAGGATCAGCTGCCACCAGGGGTAGCGCGGGGGCCGCTCCTGCCTCACGGGCCCGCCCCCACGGCGGCTACCCCCGGAGCCGCTCGAGCAGCAGCTCCCGGGCGAGCTGCGGGTTGGCCGAGCCGCCCGTCCGCCGCATCACCTGCCCGACGAGGAACCCGAGCACCCCCTCCTTCCCGCCCCGGTACTGCTGGACCGGGCCCGGGTGCTCGGCGATCACCGCGTCCACGACCGCCGCCAGCGCCGCGGCGTCCGAGACCTGCCGGAGCCCCCGGGCCTCGACCACGGCCTCCACCGGCTCGCCGGTCTCCACCACGGCCTCGAGCACCTGCTTCGCCCCCGCGGTCGAGAGGGTCCCCTCGGCCACGAGCCGCACCAGGTCGGCGAGGTGGGCCGGCGTCACCTTCGCCTCGTCGATCTCGAGCCGCGCCCGGTTCAGGAGCCCCGCCAGGTCCTGGGTGAGCCAGTTCGCGGCGGCCGCCGGGTCGGCGCCGAGCTCCACGGTCTCCTCGAAGAACGCCGCCCAGGCCCGCGACCCGGCGAGGATCCGGGCCTGGTCGGGGCGGATCCCGAGCTCCCGCTCGTAGCGGGCACGCTTGGCCGCCGGGAGCTCCGGGAGCCCCGCCCGGATCCGCTCCACCCAGGCCGGATCGGGCCGGAGCGGCGGGAGGTCGGGCTCGGGGAAGTACCGGTAGTCGAACGCCTCCTCCTTCGAGCGCAGCGGGACGGTCCGCCCCGCCGCCTCGTCCCAGTGCCGGGTCTCCTGGACCAGGGCCTCCCCCGCCTCGAGGGCGGCGACCTGCCGCTCCTGCTCGAAGCGGAGCGCCCGCTCGAGCGAGCGGATCGAGTTCAGGTTCTTGATCTCGACCTTCACGCCGAACCCCTCGGCGCCCTCGGGGCGGACCGAGACGTTCGCGTCGCAGCGGAGGGAGCCCTCCTCCATCCGGACGTCGGAGACCCCGAGCGCCTCGAGGAGCGACCGGAGCTCGCGGAGGTAGGCCGCGGCCTCCTCCGGCGAGCGGAGGTCGGGCTCGGAGACGATCTCGACGAGCGGGACGCCGGCCCGGTTGTAGTCGACGAGCGCGTACTCGGCCTCCGAGATCCGCCCCGTGGCCCCGGGGTGCGTGGTCTTGCCGGTGTCCTCCTCCATGTGGACCCGGGTGATCCTCACCCGCTTCGTGCCGCCGTCCACCGGGATCTCGAGCGAGCCCCCCACGCAGACCGGCAGGTCGTACTGGGAGATCTGGTAGTTCTTCGGCATGTCCGGGTAGAAGTAGTGCTTCCGGTGGAAGAAGGACTCCCGGGCGATCTCGGAGCCGAGCGCGAGCCCGATCCGGACGATGAACTCGATCGCCCGCTCGTTCGGCACCGGGAGCGTCCCCGGGTGGCCCAGGCACACCGGGCAGACGTTGGTGTTGGGGGGCGCCCCGAAGGCGTTCGGGCACCCGCAGAACATCTTGGTGTCGGTCGCGAGCTCGACGTGGCACTCGAGCCCGATCACGGTCTCGTAGCCGCCCACGGCCCCCACGATACCCCTCGGCGGGAGCGGTGGCGGGCCCCGGCCCCGGGCTCGGGCCCGCCGCGTCAGGCGGGCGCGAGGACGGGCAGGCCCAGGAGCCGTGCCCCCTCCGCCATCCGAGCGTCGTAGGTGAGGATCTCGAGGAGGTCGTCGCCGAGGGCGAGCGCCGTCGCCACGTGGATCGCGTCGAGCGTCCGCAGGACCCCCGGCTCGAGCATCCCCGCCGCGTCGAGGATCCGGTCGTCGACGGCCACGAGGTCGACCCGGCGGAGCGCGGCCCGGACCGCCGCCCGCGCCTCGGGACCGAGGTGCCGCACGGCCCGCAGCGCCTCGGCCCGCAGCAGGGCCGAGGACAC
>FWWM01007789.1_pt1 | contig 21156 bp, 14 predicted proteins | sample 2228351 | NCBI WGS metagenome assembly FWWM01 (sample SAMEA103939774, study PRJEB20133) | metagenome
AATTTCTTCGTCCAAAAGTAACCAGCCTAAAAATATGGCAATAATAGTATTAATATAAGCCAGTATGGAAACCTGTATCGGTGTGATTTTGGTGAGTGCATAGTGAAAAGCAAAAAAAGCAGTTACAGACCCAAAAACCGCAAGATAGATCATAGCCGATATACTTTTTAAGGTCCATTTTCCAAAATTGTAATTGTCTGAAAATATAAAAGCCAGTATAATCTGTACAACTCCGGCAAAAGCAAATTGATAAAATAAGTTCAATGAGATATTACCGCTTTGTATATTCATTTTTTTAGTAAAATGGCTCTTCAATTTATTTTCTAGTCCCATGTCAAACCTTTACATCGGCAGCTGCAGCTGGAAATATCCATCATGGAAGGGATTGGTCTACTCGGCAGCAACCGGCATTGACTATTTACAAGAATACGCGCAAAAATACAACACCGTGGAAGTCGATCAATGGTTCTGGTCGTTGTTCGCTGATGATGTGATCAAATGGCCCGCTGCCGCTGATGTCGCTGCTTATCGCCGCGCGGTCCCCCCTCACTTTCGTTTCAGCATCAAAGCACCCAACAGCCTGACCTTGACGCATTTTTATCAGAAAAACAAAAACGAGCCGCTTAGGGTCAATCCCCATTTCCTCTCCGCCGATTTATACCGCCGCTTTCTCGAAACCATAGCTCCGTTGCACGATGTGATGGGGCCGATTCTGCTGCAATTCGAATATCTCAATCGCCAGAAAATATCTTCTCAAAAGGCCTTTATGGATCGTTTAAAAGCGTTCAGAAAATCTATACCTGCGATGCCTGTGGTGGGAATCGAAACGCGCAACGCCTCTTATCTCAATAACGAATTTTTCGGTTTTCTCAGCGAAAATCATTTTATCCCCGTGTTATTGCAGGGGTACTGGATGCCATCCATCGTTGAGGTTTATAAAAAATTCAGCTCATATCTGAAGGAATCTCCCATCATCGTTATCCGACTCCATGGGCCCGATCGCAGCGGCATCGAGCGCGAAAGCGGTGGCGACTGGAGCCGCACCATCTACGACCGCAGCGAGGAATTGCAGGCCATCGCGCAAATCTGTTGTGAGCTGCTTTCTGCGGGACAAGAGGTTTATGTTAACGTCAACAACCATTATGAGGGTTCGGCGCCGCTGACGATTGCGCGGTTAATAAATTTACTTCAAAATAAAACTTATAGTCTGAATTGATGGCGCCAAAGCCTCTAACCTTAAGCTCGCCAATAACTAAATAATAGATAATGGCAATGTAAAAAGTTTATTATTCAAGTTTGAAGGAGTTTGTACAACTAAAAAAACCTATGATGTCGAGGATTACCAGCGACGAGATTTTAAATCCTCTTACCTGTTTTAACCATAAGTGTAATAATCGTCAGAGACGACTCTTGGTATGTCGACGCGTGCCAGCGATGATAAAGCTTTTTTCACACTTTTTATAGATGAAAAGCATTATAAGAAAAGTTGTCCCTGACGACGTTTAGAGAAATATATAGAAAATAGAAACCATTTTCGCTATTAAGGATCAAACCTTTGACTTATTCCAAATGGATGGTCATCATGAATAAAAAAATGATAAAGCCAATAGCCATCAATCAAACACCCGCAAGCACCGGGGGCGCAAGGATACCGTAATAGGAGTCCGCCCTAATATCTCCCCATCCGGTGTGAGGGTTTTATCAAAGGCGGGTTCGAAGCGCATTTCTCGCGCCTGAAAAGTCTCCACCTCTGGCATGCGCACATGTGTACCGGTAAAAATTTTCGGCAACGCAGTGAGCAACCGCCGTCGGCTGACTTTATTCAGCAATACCACATCTAATAGGCCATCGTCGATTTTGGCTGTGGGCGCCATGAGCATATCGCCGCCGGTTTTGGTGGAATTACAGATTTCCACGAAAATATTGTTGCGTTCAAAAGTGCGGCCATCGATTTCAACCCGCAAGGGAAAGGACTGTAATCTCTTGGTGATGATAAACACACCGATAACATAACTCAACGCGCCGAACTTTTTATACTCATGGGCTTTTTGAGCGACGTCGGCAACAAAACCGAAACCAAGGATGTTGATGAAATAAAAACTGCGATCCGCAGCCTGACAATACCCGAGATCGATCAGGCGGGTGCGTCCATTCGCAATTTTTTCCACAGCATCTTGGATATTGCGAATGTGCAAATCACGTGAGAATGAATTGCCTGTTCCCACCGGGATCACCCCTATGGGTAATGGCCATCCCGAATTTTCTCGGGCTATGCCATTGATCACTTCAAAGAGGGTGCCATCGCCGCCGACAGCGACAATCCCGTCCCACGAACCCTCAACGGCGCTGCGGGCGAGCTCGAGCATATGCCCAGGATATTCGGAGAAACGCATTTCCGTGGCAAGCCCTCTATCGCTAAAAAGCTGTTGCGCTTGGGCGGCCACTGCAACCCCTCTCTTTTGGCCAGCAGCGGGATTGACCAGCATCAGTACTTTCATCGCCATAGATAGTTTTACATTTAGTTTAAAAAGGACTCAATAATGCGCAAAAATGGAAGAGTTTTTTTTATAGGAAAATGATTATATACCCTTTGACCATTCAAATCACATCTCATTTTATCGCATGGATAGAACAAAATAAAAATAGGCCATTTACCAATAAAATAAAAAAAGCCCCACCAAGGGGGCTTTAAATCAAGCTTTCAGCGCTATTTCAAACTATAGGTGACACCAACTTGAATAGTCAGCCAATCACCATCGGACATGCTGTATTTAATTTCAGCAAAACCATCAATTTCCGGCGAGAACTTTTTGGCTACCCCACCCAGCAAGTGGATGGAAATATCGGTTTCGCTTTCGGAATTACTGCCCCATCCTTCAACCTCCACCTCTGCCGTGGCGATGTTAAGTCCGAGGCCACCACCGACATAGGGCTTTATGTCCGCAGTCGAAAATTGATATTTCACAATAGCGGCAATATCGATGACGGATAAACTGCTCTCAAAACCATAGCCCTCTTCACTTTTGCCCCAATAGTCCAGATAAGCGAATAAACCAAGGTTGGGCATGAGTGTGCCCAAATCCATGTGAGTACCTACTCCCAGCGTGCCTTCCATGTCTTCGGGATCGACATAACCTAAACGAATGCCCACGCCATTCAACCCAACTTGAGCCGATACCAGGCTGGTTAGACTCAGGATGGCAATAAGAATAAATAATTTCTTCATCATCATCTCCTTTGAGTATGTTTAATTTATATTATTTTTTTAAAATACGTATTTTTTGGATAAATGTCAAGGTAATCTCAAAATTTATTCTTATACTTAGCAGGATGATATAACAAAAGTTTGCTTTTCCTATAATATGGTATCATTTCTCATCAGCTGAGCTATTGAAATATTGCTCGCCTAATGGCTGTTATTATAAGAAAAGTTATAAAGATTGAGACCTGAATGCTCTGTTACCTTGCCAGTAGGGTTTAAAAATCCTACTCAATAGAAGAATCAGGTTACGCTTCAAACGATTCATAATAAAAAGTCCTTATTAAGATAAGGCAATTGGATCATGAATAAATACTTTAATCAACTTATTAGCCATTGATGTTGTCAGTAACATTTTGTTTTTTGAGTTAATCCACAGGAGCTTCGATGTTTACCAGAAAGAAAATTTTATCAACAACCGTATTCATTTTTGCATTAGTGACCATTGTTTCATATATGCAGACGAACCACCTATTTCCCCAGGAGAAGCCTATGAAATATAATAAATTGACTCCAGAAGAGGAACGCGTGATCGTGCATAAAGGTACCGAGAGACCTTTTACTGGCAAGTATTACAAACACCACGAAAAGGGCACCTATGTGTGCAAGCGGTGTGATGCTCCTCTATATCGTTCGGACGATAAATTTGACTCTGGCTGCGGTTGGCCGAGTTTTGACGATGAAATTCCCGGTGCCGTCAAGCGGGTGCCGGATGCCGATGGCGTGCGCACGGAGATCATCTGCGCCAACTGCGGTGCCCATCTGGGCCATGTATTCGAAGGCGAAGGTTTTACCCCAAAAAATACACGCCATTGCGTCAATTCCATATCATTGAATTTTATCCCTGCTGAAACTACCACTATGATGGAGAAGGCCTATTTCGCCGGCGGCTGTTTTTGGGGCGTGGAATATCATTTCGAAAAAGTCAAGGGCGTACGCTCGGTGCGGTCTGGCTATATGGGCGGACATGTGGAAAATCCGACCTATGAACAAGTCTGTTACACACATACTGGCCACGCCGAGACTGTCGAAATCGAATATGATCCTAAACAGGTGAGTTATGAACAATTGGCCAAATTATTTTTCGAAATTCACGACCCTACCCAGCTCAATCGCCAGGGGCCTGATGTGGGTGAGCAATATCGCTCGGCCATTTTCTATACCGATGAAAAACAAAAAGCCACTGCCTTGAAACTGATTGAGATTCTCCAGCAGAAAGGTTATCGCGTTGTCACTAAAGTCGAGCCGGCGGCGATGTTTTGGCCGGCGGAGGACTATCATCAAGATTATTATCAAAGGACCGGCAAACAGCCCTACTGCCATTTTTATACCAAGAGATTTTAAATGGTGCGAATTTTTGATAGGCGAACCTCAAAGATCTAATAGTAAATGGGGGAAAACCTCAAAAGAGGTATGCTATCAAGGATCACAGCTAAGAGACCACGCTAACTCCAATCTTTTTAATTAATTGTCAATATTAGATATAGCGTGATCCATTAAAGTTGTCGACTTTTCATAGTAGCACCCGCAAATCTGTTAGATCATACACCGTCAATGCCGCAGGCACGACGTGAACCAGGTTTCGGCTTGCCAGATAGGGATCAGTCACTAATGATTCGTAGGATATGAGGTCATCTTTTAATATAACCTGGCCGAAGAGTGAACGCTCCAATGCGGCGGCGTGCAGGGCAGGTATGGAGACCTGATTGCCACGAGCGATCAAGGTTATTTTCGTTTTCAGCTTAAAAAATCGCCGGGCTGCAGACGCGGCGGCGAGAATGTCTTCGCTGCGCATGGCTGTATAGGAACGGCCCAGCATGTAGCTGAGCACGACATAAGCGTCTTCCAATCCATACCAGGGATTGGCGATGCTGCGGGTCTCACCGAGTCCGCGCAGATCCACGGCCAGTACGGCCTGGCCTTGCTGCAAAGCCTTCTTAACAGCACTCGCGGTATCCGCGCTGCTTTTGCCCTGTTCATCCAGCCATAGCACGACGTTCTTTATTTTATTATCGGGGATGAACGCCAAAGAGGGTAACACGATCCCTTTGTCTGGGGTAATGATCCATTTTTGCAGACAATAGCCGGCGAATGCGGTGGTGCCGATGATTTCGATTTTCGGTTTTGGCAGCTCTGCGGGGCGACGGATGCCAGTAATGCGACGCACCATCTTCAACACTTTTTTTGAGCCTTTTTCGGCCCAGAGGGCACGGCGATGTTCACGAAGGGAGAGTAAACGCTCGTGATTGACATCGTAAACCGATCGGGCGCCTTCCAGATCGAGCACCTGGCCGGTGGGCGTGACCTGTATTTCGGCATCGCTGAGCACCGGCAGAGAATCCGGTTCGCTGACGGTGAGGTTTTTGCCTGCCAGCCAGCGGAGTATCCACGAAGCGGTGGCCTCACGATGAGATCGATGCCAACTATGCTTCCCCGGATCGACGCTCAGGGCGATATGGTCTGCAGCGCCAAGTCGCTCGTAAATGGTACTGGCTACTTCCATGGCCGCGCGCGTGCCGGAGATGGGAAAAAAATCTTGTTCGGCGGCGGCTACCAGCGTCGGCATCGGTGCCCGCATCAGCAGGAACCCCCAATGATTCAAGCCAGCCCGCAGTTGGCCGGCGATGTTTTGTTCGGCGTCGGCGGGGACGTCGTTGCGATCGCGGATCAATGCCAACCAATGCGCCAAATCGGTGATGTAGCAGGAAGGGGCAGCCGCTTTCACGCGATCGTCGATACTCATCACCTGCGCGGTCTGGGTGCCGCCGCCGCTCTGTCCGGCCATGCCCAGTCGCTGACCGTCGATATCCACTCGTGATTGAAGATAATCCAGACAACGTAGGGCGTCATAAACCATGAATTGCGCAATATTGGTGCCCAATAACATGCAGCCGATGCCGAAGGCATTATGCGCCCGCGTACCCCACAAACGCGACTGACCTTCCGGTGGTCGCCATTGCAGTCGCTCGCCATGATCGATGGCATCGAACATCAAGGCTGCGATGCCGTTGATGGCCAGGAGAGCGGCGCCACGTTGATAAGCCTCGAACCCCTTGCCATTTTGCGTATGACCACAAGCCACCAGCACCGCCGGATAGGGCGGCGGATACAGCGACGAATCCGGTAAAAATAACACTGCTGTAACATAGACACCGGGTTGTGATTGCAGCAAAACCTTTTCCACCCGATATCCGGGTCGTGTGAGCCTGCCGGTGATGCGCGCATTCAGCGGCGTATGCTGCGAGGGCAGTCCGCCTATGACTTGTACCAGCCAAGTCCGCATCTTTGCCTGCCATTGGTGGATATCCTCTGCATGGCGCAGCTGCAATATCTGCTGCCGTTGACTCTGCAAGAGCGCCATCGCTTGGTCCATGAGATAGGTGTGCATCATCAGATCTGCAGGCATACTGTCGACCTTGCCGTTCAAAACCTCTAACGTTAGAGCTGGATTCTCGGTCTGGATTAGACTGTCTGGCCTTGATTTTTCGATTTGATGGTTCCCATCGAGCGCTGGCGTCGGGTTCTCGGCTACCTGAATCAGATCGGTCACACAAGAACGAGCTTGGGATACCGCCGTCAGTTTTTCCGTCGCCTCGTCGGCCGCTTGAAGTGTCGATATGAGTATCGAGGCTACAAGTAAAAAAGCCGTGCACCGAAAGGATTTTAATCGGGTGATCATCCTTTGATGTATATATATTGACAGAGACATGGCAAAATCACCTCGTGAATGATGGTTCAGATATCCATTCTGACAAACACTGAGCGTGGGGTGGTGAAATTAAAGATACGAGCATGTTTCATTGCCTTCGACAAGAAATATCCATCCTATTACCTTGACAATTAGTTTTGGGGAAAAGTTGTCAAAAACTATAAATGGCATCCACGTATATTGTTCGAGCTTGAGTTCGCAAAAACAAAAGATCTTCATAAAAATGATAAAAAACGCTGTAAGTATTGTAAAAGCTGAAAAATAATATATTTAATATTATCAAACAATTACGGCTATGGTCATTGAAGATGTCTCGTCGCTGGCGCTCCTCGACATGACACGTTTTTAGGGGTTTTCACCCCCTCACTTTAGCTTGTGGTGGGTCGGATAACCGTCCTTCCGTTTTGCTTTCTAAATGGAAACTGAGGATGAGCATTCCTGCCCGTTGTGGTTGTATCGGAGAGCAGGCATTCATGCCCGCTGGGGGTGGTATTTCATTCTCATTCCATCGCTCTGCGGTGGAACGGAGATGATGACGCTCAGCGTCGAATAAAAATTCTCATGTACATACGCACTCCCAGGACGTCCTCATACCATGTCTCATATAAGAAAATTTATCATGTCACCCATTCCGGGTTGCACACCTATTTTTTCTTTTGCTATAATCCTCTCACGCCTTTGGCGTTTTTGCATTTTACATCACAGCAGAGCGGCGAGATTACGAGATTGTATAAGCCGTAATTTTTTGATAAGTGATGAAATTAACTCCGTCATCTAAAATAGGCTCTGTGTTCTCTGTGGCCTCTGTGGTTTTTTTATCATGCAACAAAGCACCGCCAATAATACGCCGCACTCCAAAGGCAATTGCTTACGATTATAAGGAGTTCATAGGCACTAAATAGAATGGCGGGCAAGAATGCCCGCCCACTTGTTTTCCGTTAAGGCCATTTGACTTTACCTTCTCGGCAAAGCCATTGACAAATGAAAGGCGGGCAGGAATGCCCGCCCTCCATTTGGCTTTATTTAACCAACAACATCTTTTTGGTGATCATCTGTTCGCCGGCTTTGAGCTGATAAATGTAAGCGCCGCTTTGCATTCCGGCAGCGTTCCATGTAATCACGTGTTGGCCAGCATCCATGACCTTATCTACCAATTCGGCAACTTGCTGTCCCAGCAGGTTGTAAATCGTCAGCGTGACCCATGATCTGCTCGGCAACGAGAATTGGATTTGGGTGCTGGGATTGAACGGATTGGGATAATTTTGCGCTAAAACGTACTCGGTCGTCGGTTTAGCTTTATCAATTACGGCACTGGGAACCGGAACCTGAAAATTAAAGGTGCTCCAGCCGGCGGTCCAATCCTCTGTGCCAAAAGCACCAACATAATTGGCTGTGGGATCGTAAAAGCCATCGTTCGGTGGTACCGCGCCACCCTGCCATACCGGCGAACCAGCCAACGGCATGGCATTGGGATTCACCAAATTGAACGGATCGGCCAGCAGCACATCCGCATTGCTCGCATACACACGTCCACCATTATTGGTAAACCACGCCTCCATGTTCGCCTGAAAACCCGCGTCCGTCGACGCAAAATTGCTGCCCATGCCCGACAAGATGCTGTTCTTCACATACATCGCTCCGCTCTGCGCATCCGCCACCGTCGTCGCTCCATCAATCAATATCCCCGTCGGCCAACCCATCAACAACGCATTGTTCACCTTGTTCTGCGACGACCGCCGCAAATGCATCCCTCGCTTATATAAATTATTCACCACCGTCGTCGGCGTCGCCTTGGGCCCTATCAACGTCACATTCCACCACGTCGGCGCCGTCCGCGGACTATTGGTCGAACCCGCACCATCATTATCCGACTCGAACCCATTCGAACCCGACACATCCGCTACCTCAGGATCGCGTACCCCAAGCAAAAACTGCAACCGCCCATTATACCCAAAATCGGTGTCAAAATCATCGTCCAACCCAGCATAAGATATCAAATACTTGCAATCCACCGTACCACCAAACCACTCATAGGAATCATCGTTGGCATAACTGACCTGGATATGATCAATCCGCGTTCCTCGTCCCACGCCGCCAAACGTCAAACCATTGATCTCATTGTTCGGAGAAAACGCGATACCCGCATACTCTATCCGCACATAGCTCATCACACCACTATTATCATCCGGATCATTACCCCCATAAATGTCCCCAGGTCCCTCTATCGCCGCCGTTCCTCCTGGCACATTCACCGGCGCCTTGCCCAATAATATCACTCCGCCCCAATCTCCACGCTGCGGCGCCTGACCTGAGCCCGCACGATTGTACTGACTGGTGAAAATGATCGGCCGCGTCGCCGTTCCCTGGGCCATGATCTTACCACCCGGCTTGATGATCAACGACCCCTGCGTGTTGTACTCCCCGTACAAAACCGTACCCGCCGGTATCGTCAACGTCGCACCCGACTGCACACGCACAAAACCGCGCAGCAGATACGTCGAATCCGCCGATAACGTACGATTCGTTGTGATATCTCCCTGCAACACCAAATCTTGCGCCTGCATAACCCCTACAGCCACGCAAAACATCCATAGTACTATAACTGCTTTTTTCATTTTACCTCCTTTTTGGTTTGTTAAATTTGTTAACCTTAATCGTCTTTTAGCTTGGCATCATTGTCCCAGGGGTATTATACCCCGATGAGTTGCATTAAAATAAGATTCATATATTAACTCTGAATTAAGAACGATGTAAAATATGGTTAAGAAAGCATGTGCTGGTCTATTCGTGTATTTTTTCCTCTCTTTCCTCATAGCATCGGCTTTCGAGACCAAAAGATTAACCTGCGTGTATAAATGTTTCCTAGACGGGAAGGACTGATTGTTTAGTAACCTGATGGAAAAAAACCTTGCATATAACCATAAAAGGCAGACAAGAAGGGGTTGAGCATTAAACAGAAGAGCATCTTGAGGGTGTGTGAAAAATAAAAAACTCCCTGACTTTTGCAAGCCTGGGAGTTTATCATTTGGGTCGGTCGTGTAATTTTAAATTTTTTTCATCGTTCGGGGGAAAACTATAGTTGATAGCCCAACCCCAGAGAGACTACACGACCGGTACGACGCACTTCGGCGGTCTTGTCGCCTTCCAAGGTCCGCTGAATGAACCGCTGGTCTTGATTCAACAAATCTTTAGCTGCCAATTTAACCGAAAGATGTTTTGACACCTTGGCCGAAACATTCATATCCACTTGATCTTTTGGCAGTTCGACGATATCACCCAGATTAGCAAAACCGACGCGGGAAATTCTCTCCCCAACTTTGTTATAAATTAACGAAGCGGAGAATCGGCCGTTGAAATCTTCGTAATACAATCCGACATTAGAGATAAAATCGGCCTGTCCCTGAAGTGGTCGTTTGTCGGCTATGAACGCCTTGTCGCCTTTTAGGTTGATTTCCGAATGAATCAAGCTCAAGTTGCCGACCAGGGAAAGGTCTTTCAACGACGGGTGAATGAACCCAAACTTTTTTCGCACCTCGAATTCCACGCCATAAGTAATAGCCTTATCCGCATTTTCATAGGTGCGGATGGGCTCGAATCCAGAGGCGGCAATCAACACCTGTTCTATAGGATCCTTAAACCGTTTATAAAAACCACTCACCGCGAACAATTCGCCCAGTGTGGGATAGACTTCATAGCGCAGGTCATAGTTGCTGATGAGGCTCCTTTTCAGATTGATGTTTCCTTGCACCAATTCGTTAGCTACGAAATCGAAATAACTGAAAGGTGCCAGTTCGCGGAATTCCGGTCGTGCCAGCGTTTTCGAAAAAGCGGCACGTACATTCATGGTAGGCGTAGCGGCATAAGTGATGTTGACGCTGGGCAGCCAATCCTTGTAATCAGGTTGAACAACAATCGGTTCGTTGGTGATGCTGAACGAATGCAGGGTCTGTTGAGAGTACTCATAGCGCACGCCGCCGATAACCTTTATTTTGCGCAATAAATCGAAATCGGTCATGAGGTATCCGGCAACGACTTTTTGATCCGACTTGTAAGAGTCGGCGGCTTTGGTGATTTCGATGATTTCGATGAATTTGTTGCCAAAATTTTCCGGGGCGAAAATCCGCTCGATGGGTTGGGTCATCATCTGCTGTTCATATTGAAAATTTCCGCCGGGTAAATTCCTAAATCCGAACGTCCGAGCATTGAATTTTCTATTCTTATAATCGTAATGAAAACCGAATTTGAATCTCGGCAGAGAGGGATTGGCAAACGGTTTTAAGGTAATATTGCTGCTACCGCCGCGATTGTAATCGTCCAAATTGCCGAAGAAACGTGTCGTAAGGTATTGATCCAGCAAGAGAACGAAATCGGCTTGAGGATCATCGATATCACGATCATAGACATAACGCCTGGCATCGGGTTCGTTACGCTTAGAGTTGCCATAGTTCAGATTCCAATCGAATTTAAGCCCATGGACGAGGTTAAAATAGTGTTCGCCGATGAGTTGTGAGGAATAAAGCGAGCGGGAAATAAACCGAAGGCCTGTTACCTTGCGATAATCGGGGAAATAATAATAAGGTCCCTCGTAAATGGTGATTTCGTTATCCGCATTTTGATTATAGATATTTTTAAGACTAAATTTGTGGTTGCGGCCCAGCTTTAAACTGGTATTCACCATGGCGCTCCAAGCCACCGAATTGGTAAAGTCGGTGCCATGGTAAAGATATCTCGGCCCTTCGAAAGTATAATTGTTCTTTTCTAGATCGATAATGGCATCCTGATTGGAATAACTGACCGAGGCAACATAGCCCAACATACCGACGCCGAAATCATGTGAATTGCCCAATCCGAGTTTAAAATTGCCTTTCATGGGTGCTGTACTGTTTTGGGTGTGCCAATTATTGCGAAAAGCCAAACCAATGGTCTGTAACTCTGCTTCGTTATAATTGCCCCTGGCGACTTTGCGCGAGTTGATCTGCGATGGTAGTGCCCGGGTGCCATCGTCCATGCCCAGCCAATCGCGATTGCCGCCTTCGTAGCGAATAAAATCATTAAAGCTGGTGCGACTATCATAGGAGGTAGCAGCGTTGAAATGGAATATCCGCTTTGCCGGGAATTCGATGGTATTAATCTCGATGAGGCCACCGGAGAAATCCGCTGGTTTATCCGGCGTCGCTGTCTTGGAAGTCATTAATTGCTCGATCAAATGCGCCGGAAACAGGTCATAGCTGAAACTCTTCTTCTCGGGATCGGTGCTGGGTAATGAAGATCCATTCAATAAGGTGCTATTATAGCGGTCGCTCACCCCCCTCACGTAGGCAAACTTGCCGTCCGATATGGTGACACCTGTCATCCTTTTCAAAACATCGGTGCCGTCGCTGCTGTTGTTCTTTGAGATCAGCTCCGCACTGATACCGTCGACAATGCTGTTGGAATTCTTTTGAATATTCAGAACCGAAAGTTCGCTATTCTTCAACGCCTCTGCGGTGACGGTCACCTGATTCAACTCGATCGTCGAAGGCACAAGCATGACGTTGAGTTTGCTCTCCCTGCCGGCAGACACCGTCACTTTGTCCACCGTAACACCTTGAAAAGAAATGTAGGAAAATTTGACCTGATAGGTTCCGGATGGTACCTGTTTAATGGAAAAATATCCGTCTAAATCAGAGATCGCACCCAGAGTGGTTCCCACAATCATCACATTAGCGCCCACCAGTGGTTCGTTATTCGATTTGTCCACTACCCTACCGCTGATACTGCCGGTTTGCTGGCCAAAGCCAATAGTTGTGAATATAAAACACGATAAAAGAAAAATGAATAAAGAATGACCGGAAAGGTATTTAATGGTATGTAACATGGAATATCCTCCCAAAAGAATGATAAGAGTTTCAACCTTAGGAGAATAAATTAACTATCTTATGTTAATTCTGTATTAAGATTTCATTAAAAATCGAAAAAGTAGTACGCTGAGGGTAGGGATCAAAAAATAACGGACACCTGTGAGGTGTCCGTTATTTGCGGTAAGGTAGAAATTATTGAGTAGAAATTAGTGTTTGGCGATCATTTTTTTCATACGATCCACAAAAGGATCACTGACGTAATCACCCGAGATTCCTTATCTCATCAGCACCATTTGTCGGTGTGTTGAAAAATCGCTTGTCTGCAACCGATAGAGATAAATACCGCTGGCCAAGCCAGTGCCATCGAAGGTGAAGCGGTGCCATCCGGCCGTCATAGTATGGCTGGCGATTTCCTGAATCAGCTCGCCGAGAAGGTTGTGCACCGTCAAACGAACCTGTGTGGTCGTGGGCAGATAGAATTCGATTTGCGTGTTGGGATTGAAGGGATTAGGATAATTTTGTAACAGTCGGTATTCGGAGACAACCGCACGATGTTCCGCTACAGCCGAAGCTGCACCGTTGCTGGCGCCGCGGGTGACATTGGTAGTTTTCTGCCAGATGCCACCATCCGGAACACGACTGTAGGATTCACCAGCCACCATTGCGACGAAAGCGACCGAATCGACGACCACACCCGTCTCATCTTCCAGCCAAACCTTCTCACCACTGCTAGAAAGGCCGAAATCGGATGGATCGCCAGTTCTGTCGGTGACAACGACGAAAAAGCCTTTCGGCGCCAGTTTGGTTCCGGCTGGCATGGTCTTCTTCGGTTTGGGATTGGTAGCAGCGAGAGCGCCATTATCATAGATCTTGTAACCGCTGATATCCATCGTATCACTCGAATTATTGTACAGCTCGATCCAGTCAGGATTATCATTGGTACCTGTAGAATAAATTTCGTTCATTTTGACGAGCACATTGGATTCCCCTTTGGTGATGTAGTTACAGATCCGCCATTGGCCGCCATCGGGTATGCGCATGTAGGATTGATTCACTGCCAACGCTGGGATGACCACGTGATCGATGACGGTGCCGCTGGCATCCTCCAGCCATACTTCATCGCCGCTGCTGCCGAGGCCAAAATCGCTGGCAGAATCGGTGGTATAATCGGTATTGATCGCCAAAAATCCATAGGCTGGAATCACCGTGCCGGCAGGAATCACCTTTTTCGGTTTGGTGCCTGGTGGCACCGCACCGGGATCATACACCCTGTAACCGCTCACATCTACCGGCGCATCGGAATCATTGTAGAGCTCCACAAAGTCCGGGAAGGTGTTGTTCTTCGTTCCTTGGGTAAAAGCCTCATTCAGAACGATGGCTGCAGAGGCCGGCAGCGACCAGCAACAAGCGATCACTGCTGCGACGCACCCAATCCATAACAATGTTTTTTTCATACTTTCCTCCTTGATTTATTGGTAAATTTATGAATTTTTGATAAAAGCGGCAATAACAATTCTCCTGGTCATGAATGTACAAATGATAACTAGTTAAAATATATCTCCCATTGATTCATCATCTGTGAGGCATAGTTTGCCATATTGTGCATCGATCTCCTCCGCCATATTTTTCGTTCACCAGCGACGGTCTTGTTCAAGGATCGGCCTGTCGAAAACATAGAGTTTTCCCGTTTCATCATTGGCAATAAATAACCGATCTCCCACCGAGGCAATCCCTTCCCCTTTATCGAAAGGTATCAGCCATTCCCCTAACAGGGTGCCAGTTCGGGTGGTGGCGATGATTTTCCGCGACTCGTCGCTGACGATCCAAAATGCATCCGTCGTTTCATCATAGCAGACGTCGGAGAGATCGGCAACAGCGGTGATCTCTCTTCTGGATATTTCCTGCGCTCCACGGAACTCGAGCAACAAGCGGGGATTTTTTTCGTTCAATACAAAAAGATGGTTTTGATTGTCGATGGTGACACCCTCCAGCGCATTGTTGTCCAAAGTGGCGACGCGCACGGGAAACGAACTCATCATGCTGCTGTCCAGTCTGTAGCAGACCACCATCTGGTTGCGCTCCTCGACTACAAAGAGGGTATCGCCCCCCTTGTTGATGGCGACACCCTCTAAATCGGAGCTGGTGGTGGTGATTTTCCTTTTGATGGCACCGGTGAAATCTATCTCGAAAATATCCGGCTTGGAATCGGACACCACCATTAACGTGTTGTTGTTAGAATTGTAAGCAAGACCCGATGGTTCAGGGATATCCGGCAACAAATCCACAGTAGCTACCGGCTGCAGAGTTTTTATTTCCGTTGGTGGCGAGCCCACGGTCGGTTGTTTACGGGAACAATGAGTGGCTGTCAGCAAGCACATTACAATAAAGAAAAAATAATAGTGTTTCATTTTTCCGTGCCAAATATAGACCACTTCCCTTTCAAGGTTGATTAGGTGCTCCGCGCGTCATGGTATTAGTCAATTGCCAATTTGGGCTACCGTCGGGTATGCGGGCATAGGTTTGTCCAATCTGCAGGGCAGGAATTTTGACGTAATCGATCACCGTGCCAGCGGGATTTTCCAACCAGATTTCGTCGCCGGAGCTGGAGAGGCCGAAACCATTTGGATCTTCATCCACAACGATCACGTAATACCCTCGTGGAGGCACCACGGCACCGGTTGGGAACTCTTTTTTCTGTTTCGTCCCCGGGGGAACAGCGCCAGGATCGTAGATCTTATAGCCTGAGAGGCTGACGGCAACGGTATTGGGGTTGTAAATTTCGACCCAGTCGGGACTCTCAACCGTGCCTCGTGAATAAGCTTCATTCAACATCAGATCGAGCAACGCCACGGCCCCTCCGGAATTAGAAGAACCGCGGGTGACTGTGTCCACCGCCCAGGTGGCGCCGCCATCGAATTTTCGGCCGTAGGATTGAATATCCGTCAGCGGCGGGACTACCACATGGTCGATGACTTTACCCGTGGCATCTTCCAGCCAAATCTCATCACCATTTTTGGATATACCAAAACCGCTGGCTGTTGTATCATCGGTCACGATGACCAGAAAACCGGCTGGTGGCACCACCGAACCTGCTGGTAATTCTTTCTTCGGTTTGCTACCACTCTGACCACCGCCATCGTAGATCTTGTATCCCGAAATGTCCTGCGCAGTGCCACTGGCATTGAAGATTTCCACCCAATCGGGGTCAATCGCAGTGCCGCCCGCAAAAATCTCATTCAAGAATATCGTCTGCGGTGACTCCGGCGGTTTGGGGGTTAATATCGCTGGCGCTTCACGTGAACAGGAAAACAACACAACAACCGCCGTTAATAAAACCATGAGTAAGACAAATTTTTTCATGTGTGGATACCTCCCTCTTAGAACGACGCCTGCACTCTGAATTGAATGAACGAATGATCGTCATTGCCCTGCAAATTGCCTTTGCGAGTGGCATACTGGTCAAAGTCGACTTGAGAATAATTGAACTGTAACTTGATGTTGACATTAGGATAATAGTTGAGGCCGAGCATCCACTGTTTGGATTTACCGCCACGGATGCCGGCATCGAAATCATTCAGATCCAACGTGCTGACCCGTGCCGCCAGTTCCAACGCACCCCATTTATGTTTGGGTTTTTCGATGGGTCCGATCTCACCTTCATCGACGTAATAATAACGAGTTTCGCCGGTGAGAACATAGGCTGCCATAGCATAGCCACCTTTTAGATGAACGCGCGGCTTGCCGTACCATCTCTCGATAGTGGTTCCCATGGCCTCGCTCTGAAAATAGAATGGACCGTAGATGGCCATCAGCTCAGAGCCATAGCGGGTGTAATAATCTACGTCGGTGATGTCGCCAGTGTGCAGCAACTTGTGATCAGAAACATAGGTCTCGTGCCGTGCTCTGATCTCAATGGTATTTTCGCGTAGATCAGGGACTGCATCGGGAATTCGGTAGGACATGGCGCCACCAATGTGCACATTCTTGCCGTGCTTGTTGATGGGAGCAAGGGAGAGCCGCACATTAGTGCCATAGCCTTCGTCGCGCTGGCCTTTATCGATGCGCGTGCCGGGTTCGTGTCCGAAAATGCCACCGGCGAACTGGCCATGATTGTTCCAATAACGCACAACAGCTCCCATGCGCCGACCCAGAGGAAAGGCATTGGAGACCGAGGCGCGTTCCAAGAACATCAGAAGACGAGAACTGTTCAAACGCTCCATGCCAAAGGGCTCCTTGAAATGTCCGACCTGAAACGCCAGGCCGATGCCCGGCACGCGGTATTTCACCCACATATCACGTAGATCGACCCCACGATCGCCGTACACTCCTTCAGCAAGGTCGACGTCGAATTCGGCATCCCAATCGTTGTAGAAAGTGGCTTTCATGGCAAACGTCAACCGCCGGAAAACGGTGCCGTCGCTCATGTCATTTTTACTGCCAAAATAAAAAGCCGCATCCATCTGTAGGCGGGAATCGAACCACCAACGGAACGATTGATCCTCGCTTTGGAAAACGAGTTTACCGTTGAGGAACTCGCCATTTAGCGGCACCGATTCTTCTCCGCCCGGAACACGGGAATCTTGCGCCATGGCTGCAGTAGCTGCAATGATCATCAGTATGATCGTGATGGCGTTGAATTTGGAAACAAGTGTTTTCATACCTCCTACTCTCCTATGGGTTTGGTTGTGATATTGATGATTTTTGAATTTTAGGTGCTTGATCTGGTAATGGTAATATAGGAATCTTTGTGCTATCCTTTAATGGTTTGACAGATTTCTCAGGATACATTTGCAAATTGGTTGTATCTTTTATCGTTAAACTATCTCTTTCGACAGAGACAGCAGAGGGAGCGGTCTTGGCTTTTTCTACTTATGTTTGTCGGATAATCACCGGTTGTTCAAAAACATTCTGCACGAAAAAAAGAGCCACAAAAGTTGTGACGCAAGCCATCACGGGTGTTAGGATCCAACCTAAGGAAATTTTGCCGAGGATACGATAATTGATGCCGCGTCCGCCTTTGATGATGCCGACACCGATGATGGCGCCGATGATCGCCTGCGAAGCCGAAACCGGCACCAGTGGCAGAGGCGGCAGCCCGATGGCGATCAATAGCTTTTGCAGAGTCTTGGACGCGAACATCAACAATACCAACGAATGTGCCAAAACCACAATAAACGCAAGAATGGGTGTCAATTTAAATATGTCGTTACCTACGGTCGTCATCAGACGATAAGAATAAGTATAGATACCTACGCTGATGGCCACCGCCCCTAATAGAAATAGTTGCTGCGTGCCGTGAAAAGTCAAGAAATGACCTACCGTGATATCTCTGAAGGGTGATGCAGGTACGAAAACGCCCATGACGTTGGCGATGTTATTGGCACCCAGGCTATAGGAACCCAAGGCACCGACTGCGATGAGAGCCGCCCGGGTATAAGCATCCAACCGAAGCATATGGATGCGCGCCTTGCTCAACCAGTCCTTGAAGATAAGATATAACAACATAGCAAAGAGAGCTGCCAGTAAAGGGGAAAAAATCCACGAGCCCACGATTTTCGATAGTATCTTATAATTTGTTGGCGAATGGGTGAAAAAATTCCAGCCGATGATGGCGCCGACGATGGCCTGGGTGGTCGAGACCGGCAAATTGGTGCGCGTCATCCAGGTGACGGTAAAGCCAGCCATCAACGCCACGGTGAAAGAGCCAGCCATGGCATTGACGGCTCCCAATGCAGCCAATGTTTCAGTGGTTCCGCTGCCGCCAAAAACCGCCCCGAGGATGACGAACAGGCTGGCGATGAAGGCAGCTACCTTGAACTTGACCATGCGGGAGCCCACCGCCGTGCCGAATACATTGGCAGCATCATTGGCTCCCAACGACCAACCTAAAAACAATCCACTGGACAGAAAAAACCAGATCATCTCTACCTACTCTCAGACATAGCGCTTGATCGTCGCAATAGATAGACGATCGCAAACATCTTCTGCATCTTCGGCAATCAGTTCAACGTGATAAGCAAAATAGCGAAGGTGAATTTTATGGCTCAAGCGCAGTTCCCGGCGAAATACCGCCCGTTTAAATTTCTCAGCTATCTTGTTGGTTTCTTTACGATAAAACAACACTTGCGTGACATTGTCGCGGACTGCTGCCAAATCTCGAAAATAGCACCGGATGGCTTTGACCATTCCCTCCACGGTAGCGATTGCATATTCCGAGAGATCGCTATATAGAGGATCCAAATCATCGGGTATTTCCGGGATCTCTACAGATAACTGCATCAGGGTTTCGGTTATTCGGTTGACCACCTTATCGGTACTTTCCAATAGTCCCAATACATCCCCACGCGATTCGGGAATCAAAGTACGCAGGTATAATTTGGTTTCAACCTGCCGGCGCAATTCATCACATTTTTCTTCTAAATGGCAAAGTTCCTGTAAACGCATCTCGAAATCATCGATTCTACCTTGCAGATAGAACTTGACGCCTTGTTTGAACAACAAACCGCCTTGGATCACCAAATCGAGATATTCGTCTATTTGCCCTTCAATCTGTTTATGTTTTTTGAACAATATGGCCATGACCCACCTTCCGAGAAATGAGTTACCTAAAAAATGCCAAAAACACCCTGTGGCGTTATGCCCAGGTAGCGGAACCAAGTCTCTCCCGCAAGAATAATGATGAACCAGGAGATCACCATCATGGAAAAACCAAATCGGAACGCATCGCCCAAGCTGTAGCGGTCGGTTTCGTACAATAGGGCTGCCGGTTTGCTGTTAAACGGGAGCACATAAACGTGTTCTATTAAAAACGCCACTGGCAGGGATAGGCTCAAGACGCTATATCCGAAGCGGTTAGCCACACCAATGGCGATGGGGATGAAAATCATTGTCCTCATGGTTTTGGATTGGAACAGCAGAGCGCTAAACAACATCACGCCAGTCAGCAACAAATAGAGCACCCAGAAAGGCGTATCCGAGCCGATGCCAACGTGATCGAAAAATGCATTGACGCTGATGGATGGCAGATCGGTGACGGATAGACCTGCGCCCAGAGTATAGGCACCGGCGGAGAACAACATGAGATGCCAGGGGATATCCACATCGTTCCAATTGACCACGCCCATCCGTGGCAACAACGCTATGATAGCCCCCACAAAGGCCACCGCTGTGGGACTGATGCCGTGCAATCGGTCAGTAGCCCACATGGCCAAAATGGCCACAAAGATGACCACCGCTTTGATTTCCTGCGGGCTCAGTTTGCCTAATTTTTGATATTCTCCTCGCAAGCGATCCATGCCGCCTTCAATCTGCGGCAGCCGTTCTTTGGGGGAAAGAGGAAAGAATACCTTCATGGTCAAAAGATATCCCAGCAGCATGGTGCCGATGACGACCGGCAACATGGCTATCATCCAATCCGAGAAGAATACTTTGCCGCCGATGGCACCGCCAATCAATGCCGCAGCCAGAAGGTTGGCACCCGAGCCGGTCATGAAACCGCCGGCGCCGATATTGATTTGAAAAAGATTCTGCAAGACGATGCTGCGGCCAAAGTTGTTCCGCTCCTCTCCTCCCTTGGCCCCATAGATAGCAGCAATCACCATAAAAATGGGTAATAAAATAGCCGCTTTGGCGGTGGTAGCAGATATAAACGCCGATAAAATAATATTGATGACAATAAAGCTGATGAAAATGTAACTGGCATTTTTTCCGAATTTGAGGATGAACCAGAGGGCCAGCCGTTTGGCCACGCCGGTCGTCACCAACATGCTGGCCAGCACAAATGACATGATGTTGAGCCACATCACCTCATGGCCCAATTGCGCATAAGCTTCTTTTTCGCCTAACACACCGCTGAGCACCAGCGAGATGATGAGGATCAGAGACGTCAGATAATTAGGGATGGCCTCAGTCATCCATAAGATGATGCCAGCCAGAAAGATACCCAGCATCAGTTCGTTGCTACGAGTGAATCCTACTGCACCTAATTTATTATAGGCGGATTTGGCTGCTCCTGATACCAGCTGATTTGGGTCGATTTGTTGTAAAAAGGGCAATTTGATCAAAAAGCCAAATAGAATAAATACGGCAATGGCAAAGAATGGACCGGATAGCGCCAACCATTTTTCGAATTTGGTCTTTTGTCTTTTCGGCAACCGCTCGATGCGGTAATTGTGCATGTCCAACGGATCAAAAGGTGGCATGGGTTCCCTTTCTAAATGGCCAATCGATTCGCTTTTAATATGACTTGCGCTGCTGTTGTAAGTCGCAAGTTTTCAGTCAAAATCGGGATTTCAGGCTTTAGCCTTTCAGTCATGAAATCCTAAAGGAGGACTGGCGCTGCAGACCCC
>FWWM01007792.1_pt1 | contig 21152 bp, 17 predicted proteins | sample 2228351 | NCBI WGS metagenome assembly FWWM01 (sample SAMEA103939774, study PRJEB20133) | metagenome
AACGGAGTGGGATCACTTAAGTGGCGAGCAAGTTTTCCTCACTCCGGAAGAAGAAAGGGAGACCATCCGGCGAGTTCAGGAGGGAGACACGAACGCTTTTGAAGCCCTCGTCAATGCGTACCAACGTAAAGCGTATTACGTGGCCGCAGGTTTCGTGAATAACCACGAAGATGCTCTCGACTTGTCGCAGGACGCTTTTGTTAAGGCGTTTAAGGCGATCAAGTCATTCGATCTCAACTCGCCGTTTTTCCCATGGTTCTACAAGATCATCAAGAATCACTGCCTCAACTACATCAAGAAGAGCGGGCGTGTCCGCAGCGACTCCATTGAGGGGTTAGAAGAAGAAAAGTATATGCAGTTCCGCGAGGAGAAGCCTGATCCTCGCGCGCAGTACGAAATAGATGAGGTCAGGCAGAAGCTGTGGGAAGCTATTGAGCGGCTGAAGCCCGATTTCCGTGAGATCATCATCATGAAGCACTATCACAACCTCGCCTATAAAGAGATTGCTGATGTGCTGAACATCCCGATCGGAACAGTAATGAGCCGGTTGTTCAACGCCCGTCGGGAGTTGCGAGAGAAATACCTCGAGATCCTCGGGGAGAAGCAATAGGCCGCTTTCTGAACGACGAGAGCTTATTAGCCGCACACGGTCAACTGGGTCTTGTGCGGCTTTTCTTTTAGGAATAAGTCCTCACAGAAAAAACCCCGGGGAATCTCGGCAATGTAGCGAGGAGATTTCGCAGATCTGATCAGAGTGTTTATCTGTCCTCCCCTAATACAGGTTTCATCCTAGGGCAAAGCTCTCAGCAATTCATCGAGCTCAGCGACGTCGTTGTAAAAATGCGGGGAGATGCGCAGGAAGCCACGGCGAGCAGCCACAATAATTTTCTTTTCCTGAAGGGATTTCACTAGCTCGGCAAGGTTTGCGCCAGGCACGCGCACGCTGACGATTCCCGCGCGATTTTCAAAGCGACGCGGCGTCACAATTTCATAGCCTCGCTGGGAGAGCTGCTCAATCAAATATTCCGTCAGCTCGCGCACACGCTCCGTAATGGCGGGGATCCCAACATCGAGCAGCAAGCGCAAAGAGCTCCCCAGGGCATGAATCGTCATGAGATTGTGCGACCCTTCTTCGAACCGCTTCGCGTTAGGCTTGTAGGGCTGATCGTAGTTATCATAATCCTGCGGATTGACCAGTCCGCACCAGCCGCACATACTCAGGTTCATCTCGCCAATGCATTTTGGTCGCACGTAGAGGATGCCGCAGCCCTCTGGGGCGAGCAACCACTTGTGGCCGTCAGCGGAGAGAAAATCGATGCCGAGCTCATTGACGTCGATGGGCAGGACACCGAGTCCCTGAATGGCATCGACAAAGAAAAGAATTCCTCGTTGATGGCAAATTTCAGCCAACGCGGCCAAGTCGTTGCGCACGCCTGTGCTGTATTCCACCCACGACACAGCGAGAAGGCGCGTCCGCGCGTCAATTGTCTCCAAGACGTCCTGGAGCGAATATCGGTAATCGGCGCCTTCAGGCACCATACGCAATTCCACTCCTCGCTCCCGCAGATTCCGCCACGGATGCACATTGGCGGGAAACTCGTGAGCAAAGCCGACAACGTTATCGCCAGCTCGCCAGTTGATCGAGTTGGCCACGATGAGCATGCCATGCGTTGTGTTGTGGGTGAAGCATATGTCGTCTGGCTGACAATGAAGCATTTCTGCGGCGGCATTGCGGGCCTGGGTCATTCCATGGAGCCATGCGGCATAATTGACGGGGCCTTCTTCTGCCGCAGCGCGGGCAAATTCCGTGATCGCCATCTGCGTGCAAACCGGGATGGGGGCAACACCTGCATGATTAAGGAAAATATATTGCTCGCGAATGGGGAACTCTTCAGCAACGTCGATGGGTAGCGCCTGTTTTTGAGTCATGGGTGACAAGTGCCTCGTTTTGCGCGTTGACCACTTTCTATTGCCAGTTTAGGGGTCGGGTCAAAGTTTGCGAAAGTGTGGGCAGCCATGGCTAGAGAAAACGAAGAGTTCGCGAACATTCCGCAAACGATTTGCTCTGAGGCTGAACTTGATGAGCTCCTTTCGCGTCCGACGCCCGCAACCATTGAGGTTGTCAGCCGCTTGGATGGCGATTTTCTTATTCTTGGCGTCGGTGGCAAGATGGGGCCCTCATTGGCTCGAATGCTCGCGAGAGCTCTGGAAGCGTGTGGCCGAAAGGCTCAGGTCTATGGTGTGGGCCGCTTCTCCGATCGCGATCTCCCCGCGCAGCTGGCGTCGTGGAGAGTTTCGTCGGTGGCCTGTGATCTTGTAGACCCTGACGCCGTGCGAACTCTTCCGACGGCAGCCAATGTGTTTTATCTCGTCGGGCGGAAATTTGGGCAGCTGGGGACAGAACCGTCAACGTGGGCGATCAACACTGCTCTTCCCTTGCACTTGGCGAGCCTATTCCGAGAGGCGCAAAGAATCGTGGCTTTCTCCACGGGCTGCGTTTACCCGCTCGTGCCTGTCGATAGCGCGGGCTCGAACGAAAACGATCCTCTTTGCGCTGTGGGAGAATACGGCTGGTCAGCCGTTGGACGTGAGCGCGTCTTTCAGTTTCTCTGTGACACCTTCCGCATCCCTACGCTTCTTTATCGACTCAATTACGCTCAGGCACTGCGGTACGGCGTGCTCACGGACATCGCCGTGGCTATTCAGCGTGAACAGCCCGTCAGCTTGAGAGTGCCTGCCGTCAACATCATCTGGCAGGGAGATGCAAATAATTACGCCATCCGCTGCCTGGAAGAAGCCTCCGTACCCGCTAAAGTGCTCAATATCACTGGCCGCGAAAAGCTGCTGATTCGTGATGTCGCCCACCAGATGGGGAAACTCTTGGGTATTTCCCCGCAATTCGAAGAGCCGGAAGGCAGAGTGGCCTACTTGAGCGATGCCTCTTTAGCTCTGCGGAGATTTGGTGCGCCGCAAGTGTCGCCCGCGCAAATGATCCAGTGGACAGCGGAATGGGTCAAACGTAACCTGCCCATACTCGACAAACCGACGCATTATGATGTTACCGACGGTCAATTCTTGGACTAGAAGAGGGACGGACGATGGCTTCTCCCAGGCCTGATGCTGAAGTGCTCTCGCGAGTGCGCCGTGGTCTCGTCATTCCGGCGATGCCGCTGGCCCTTGACGAAAACCGCCAGCTCGACGAACGCCACCAACGGGCACTTGTCCGCTATTATGCTGCAGCGGGTGCCGGCGGATTGGCCGTTGCTGTTCATACGACACAGTTTGAGATTCGTGAGCCAGCCGTTGGCCTGCTCAAGCCGGTGCTGTCACTATGCGCGGAAGCAGCGCGTGAGGCCGAACGCGTGGCGCGCACACGCCTTGTCAAGATTGCTGGCGTGTGCGGCAACACTGCCCAAGCTCTTGCGGAAGCGCAGTTGGCAATGGATCTCGGCTATGACGCAGTTCTCCTCAGTTTGGCGGGTTGGAACGAACCTGAGACAAGCGCTCTTCTAGCGCATTGCCGCCAAGTGGCGAGCGTGGCTCCTGTCGTGGGTTTTTACCTCCAACCGGCTGTTGGTGGCCGCGTCCTTCCTTACGAATTCTGGAGAGAATTCGTCGAAATCGATAATGTTGTTGCTATCAAAATAGCACCTTTTAACCGCTACCGAACCCTTGATGTGTTGCGGGCCGTAGCAGATGCCAAACGTCACCACGAGATTGCTCTTTATACCGGGAACGACGATAACATTGTCGCGGACCTTCTGACTCCTTTTCGATTTTGCGAAGCACAGGAGCCTCTTCTCATACGGGGTGGGCTTCTGGGGCAATTCAGCATCTGGACTCGGACCGCGGTGAAGCTCTTGCATGAAATCCACGAAGTTCTCGCGACTCGCTCCGAAATCCCCCTTTCGCTTCTTGAGCGCGGAGCGCAGCTCACGGATGTCAACGCGGCTGTCTTTGACGCTGCCCACGATTTCAGAGGATGCATTCCAGGGATCAACGAGGTGCTTCGTCGCCAAGGGCTCCTGCGCACGCGGCATTGCCTTGATCCCCGTCTCGACCTCTCTCCTGGGCAAGCCGAGGAAATCTCCAGAGTCTGGGAGGCTTACCCCTGGTTGCCTGATGACGAGTTTGTCCGCAACCACCTGGCAGAATGGCTGGATTAGCAGATTTTGGCTCTGTAGCCACAGGGGAGGATTCGTTTGGCAACATAAGCCGCGTGGAAACTGTACGAGCTTGATCAAATTGTTAGGAAGCTAACTATTCGAACATCGGCTAGTCTCTACACACGTCGCACTAGGTTCTGAATGAACGACCATCTTCTCTTCATGAGGCGCTGGCAGACAAACGCGTACTTTCTTTGCTCACGGCCGAAACGTGGTTTTCCAGCTTTTTCGCAAACCGGTAAGTGCTTACAAATTTGCCCCGAAAAAGTGGTGCGGTGAAAGTCCCAAATGGTGCGAAACCTTCACGGTTGCTCTGGATAATCTTTTTCCCACGCAACAACGGGCCGAAGAGCAGGTACCAAAACTTTCAGCCGCACTGCTGGCGACGTTGTCGAAGCACCATCACAAATCAGCAGCCCCGCCGAGGAAGTCAGCTCAAGATGATCCTTTGGCAGCTGGGAGGCCGCCACGCGCGCCGCAAGAACCTCAGCGCCCCGCATGAGCCATTCTGCACGCGAACGATAGAGTTCTTGGCCGACCGCGTGAGATTGCCGGTAGGTCCGCTCACTGAGTCCGGCGGTAAGAATGAGCATCACCGCCACGATGCCAGTGACGTACAGGAGGGTTGTTCCTCGAGAGCTGCTGTTTCGGCTCGCATAGCGGCTCATGGTTTCTGCTCTCCTCGCGGCAGAGTGATGGCGTCTGTTTGCTGGGCTGCCAGCAGGGTGAGTTGAGTTGTTTTTCGGTAAGCGTCAAAGCCGCTCCCCTGCTCTAGGCCAAGAAGGAAAATTCCAGGCTTAGATCCTTGTTCAAAGCGAGCTTGATTCAGTTTCTCAACAAGAGTGCTTGAGGTCAACTCTTGGCCGGAAGGCCCAAAAACTTGCCGGACGACGGCCTTTGTGCCATCGGCATTGGCAATAATCTGGTACACACGACGGCCTCCCTCCTTTCCCTTCCCCTCGTACTTAACCACCAAAGTCTGAAGGGTGGTACTTGAAGCAGGCTCGGAGAGGCTTACCTCTGCAGCCCCATGGATATCCTGTCGCCAAGCGCGGTTGAGAAGCTGAAGCGAGTGCATGGCAAGCTGCTGAGAGGTGACACCGCGCTCGATACGGATGACCATCAGATAGGCCACGAGAACACTCGAAAGAAGAACCGCCATCATGGCGATAACGATGAGCATTTCGATGAGTGTCACGCCGCGGCCAACAACTTGTCTGCTGTCACGCGTCTGCTTCATTGGGAAGTGGCCTCCTCGCGGGAAAGGATCGTTTCGAGCGTGATATCGAGAGGCTTCAAGGCATTGGCCTTTTTCACTCGTGCCTGGACTCTCACCAGATCTCCTTCGAGCGGTTCAACTGTCAGGACGGCCGACCAGGGAGAAACGATTTGGTGTGCGGTTGGATTCGCGAAGGGGTGATTTCCTGGTGTGAGTTGCTGGCGCTGAGTTTTTGGCGCTGCACTCCACCACTCGAGCTCATTCTCAGCCCACACGAGTCCGCTGAGAGCCTCGCGCGACCATTCAGTGGCCTGCATTGACTTTTCGACAACAGCTAGATACCCCAAAAAACTGAGCGCCGTGACACTGACAACAACCAGCATCTCCAGAAGGGTCAGACCTCGACGAGGGCGGCAACATCGTTTCATCTCACCCTATTACCCATCATTCTCCAAGATTGATGACCATGTACCATTTTGTTACTGGGAGAAAAACACTGACTGCAAAGAGGGCGACGAGAACACTGATAACGGCAACGGCTGCGGGCTCCATGCGTTGAATCGTCTCAGCCATGCGTGCGAGGTCCTCTTCCATCCTTTGCGCAAGCTGCTCGAAGTAGGTTGGCAGCTTTTCGTAACGTTCCGCTTGCTGGACAAACCATATTTCCTCCGCAGGAAAGACAGTGCCCTCGGCAGCAAGCCCTGACGAAAGGGGCTGCCCCAGTTCCACGGCATGAAGAGCAGAGCGCGCCGCCTTGCTCACAAGGGGGAGTTGGTCATCATTGGCCAAAGCTTGCAAAGCGTCGCTTATGGGAACGTTGCGGCGCAATTGAAGAGCCAAAGTGGTGGCAAAATGAAAACGCATATAGCGGCTGAAGATTTTCCCGTAGCCCGGGAGCTTGGCCACGAATTGATGGAGGCGCGGATGAGAAGGAGCGACGAGACCGAAAACGCAAAGACTCGCTGCCGCGGCCCACGCCAACAAGAAGAGAACGGCAACCGCCTGAATGGAAAGAATAGCGTAACGAACAATTTCCGGCGAAGCGGCTTGCGGGAAATAACGCCAGTACTCCAGATGGATTTGCTCAATGACCGCCCATTGGCGCGGCACAATGTAAAACGCAACCAATGACGAGACAATCGCCCCCACTGTCAGGAGGGCCATAGGATAGATAAGAGCGTTGACAAATGCTGTCGTGACGCAGCGCCGCATGGCGAGATAATGAGCAGCTTCTCGCAAGGCAGCGTTGAGATCGCCACTCTTCTCGCCAGCACGAACAAGTTGCTGAATCACGGGCGGCACCTTATCTCCGACACGTTCAAGAGCGACGCTGAGCGGTGCACCGTTTTCGTACTGAGCAGACAATTCTCTCAGCAGCTGGCGCACCCCTCGCTTTCGGGCTCCCGATTCTAACACTTCTAAGGCAACACCCGCATCCATGCCGGCGGCATCGAAGGCTGCCAGTTGCCCAAGCAAAGATTCAAGATCTTGGAGTGAATAGCCCAACAGCTTTCCCTCATCACTCATACGGGATAGATGTGCTGATTTTGAACAGCACGAGATAGACGGCGACGACGAAACATCCCCCTAGGAGAAGAACGCCCAACGCGTAAATCATGCCGACCACTTTTGCCAACAGCCCTCTCAGTTCAGCGGCACGGTGGAGATAATAGTGGGAAACCTGTTCTAGAAGGGGCGGAAGGCTCTCTAAGCGCATCCCTAGGGCAAGGTGATCGGCAAACCAAGAAGGGGTCGTGCGGGACTGGAGGATCGCCATTGGCAGGGGGACTCCACAGCAGATCTTTTGACCCACAAATTGTGCCAAGCGAGCCAAGATGGGATCTCGGGTTGCAACAAAGGAGGTATGGACAGCGACATCAAGGGGGAACCCACGCCTTAGGGAGTGGGCAAGAAGGAATGAGAGGCGACTGAGCGAGTGGAGCCAGAACAAATCCCCGAAAGGATATGTCGCGCGAGCCAACATCTGACGAAAACGTGCGGAATGCCTAGCGATCACCATTGCGAGCAATGCCACTGCCACGGCGACCGTCAGCACTCTCTCAATGAAGAGCTCGATACTCCCAAAAACGATGACAGAAAACCGTGGGAGTTCCGCATGACTTTGGTCCGCGATTTCCACCATGCGGCTCAGACCGCTGATAAGTACCACTGCCACCAGGAGAACGACGACTCCTAATTCCAAGCTATACAGAACGAGCAGGTTTCGCGACCTGACCCGTGGGAGAGCTGAGCGTAACGACTGGGTAAGGTATCTCAGGACGTTGGGAAGCGAGTCGCTCTCCGTGGCATTCAAAAAGGTGATTTCGTGTTTCGGGAAGAATGGACCACTCCGAGCGAGGCTTTCTGGTAAAGAAACCCCACGCTCCAGAGCCGCCCCCACGGCCACAAGAGTTCTTCGAGTCACTCCATCCCACCGATGGGTCAGAAGGCTCTTCACAGCTTCGGTGAGCGGGATATCTTCCTCAACGGCCAAGGCAAGGTGCTCGTAGATATGGGAACGTGCGACCGCATAACGTAGGCGCGGAAACCTTCTTCTTATCGCGAAGAACAGAGATATCCCTACGAGAAACGCAACCGGAGTCAGTAAGCTGCTCAAAAGATCTTGTGTCGCTGGTCTTTCACCATCGATAAGCCAGAAAAAAAGCCAAACATAGCTCAACAAGAAGGCCACAAGAGGTAGGAACCTCCCCGGATGAACGGGCCTGCGGAACGATGAAGTGGGCTCTTCTTTGTACGGACTTCCCTCAGCTAGCACGAACACCGGTATCAATGACATGAAAACGATGACAAGAAGCCACGCCGGTCCAAAATAGAGGACCGGAGCACAAATGACAGCGCCCACCCCAATCAACGTGCGTCGCCATCGGGAAATGTACTCCGCACTGTGAGTGACCAGTGGTCGGTAAAGGACAAGACAGTTGAAAGCCGCAAAGAGCGGGAGAGAGAGCGTCAGCAGCAGTGAGTCGAAGCTGCTCATCGATGCTCGGCTCAACTGCGCGCGTGCTGCAGGAAGCACAAAGAAAAAACCCTCAAGAACCTCCCCTCGAACGAGATAATGGACCCAACACGAAGAAAAACCTATCGCCAAAACTAATCCCAAAACCTCGAACGCTACAGGAGTAAACAGCGGATGAGGCGGTTTAAGCCATGCCCGAAGGGCAAAGTCTATGACCACGACCAAGCCGACAAATAATATCCAAACGGAAAAACCGAACAAGGCGAACAAAAGAATGTCTCTTCCCCCCCCGACTGAAAAAATCGAAATAAGAAATCCCAGAAACAAAGCTGTCACGCAGATTACGAAACCCCAAAAGTTGATATGAAACCGCCACGTTGGCGGAAAAATAATCTCCACGGGCTGCGAAAGGATGTGTTTGAGCTTCCCCACTCGGCCCTTGTCCGCGTTCTTCACTTCTGATTTCTTGTTTTCAAAATGTTTCATTTTCGGTGACCCCTCCCAACAAACGGAGTCCCTCTTCGATTGACAGTTTTTGGTTTAGAAATGCCTGGCCAATGGCCTGGCGCAACGGACGCATGCCACCCCGCACAAGGTGAAGGCTGATTTCGCTCGTGGGGGCACGACTGAGCAGGGCTTCACGCAAACTCGCGTTGGGAATGCCAACTTCGAATAAGGCCATGCGTCCCTTGACACCCGTATAGAGGCAATCACGACACCCCTGAGCAGTGAGTCCTTGAGTTTCGGGGGCATCGTCACCCACCAGGAGGCTCTTCTCCGCCTCTGAGAGTTGGCGAAGTGTTGCGCACTTTTGGCAAACGAGCCTGGCAAGCCTTTGCGCCACAACTGCGGAGACGGCGCTTGCCAGAAGAAATGGCTCGATGCCCATGTGGAGAAGCCGAGCGTAGACCTGCGCCGCCGTACCCGAGTGAATCGTTGTCAACACCCGGTGACCACTGAGCCCTGCATGAATCGCGATGCGTGCTGTTTCGTCGTCGCGAATCTCACCCACAACAATGACGTCGGTGTCCATACGGAGAATCGTGCGAAGGCCAGTGAGAAACGTGAGCCCTCCCACGGGGTCGATCTGCGTTTGATTGACCCCGGGAATCTCTTGCTCGATGGGATCTTCGAGCGTGACGATATTCGGCTGGGCAAGCGCATGACTCAAAATGTGCCGTAAGGCAGCATAGATAGTCGTGGATTTCCCGCTGCTCGATGGTCCCGTGAAGAATACGACTCCGTGCCCACCCAAAAGCACTTGCTGGAAACGACTCTGCTCTTGCTCTTCCATGCCCAGTTGTTCTAGGTACTGTGGGGCGCCGCTTGCTGGGAGCCGGAGAACGGCCTTTTCACCATGCAGAGTCGGCATGAACGCCGCACGAATGCCAATCCCTTCCGTGCCCTCGACACGACCGTCCTGGGGGGCACGCGTGCGGTAGGTAAGAACCCGCGCCTGCATCTTGAAGCGCGCAATGAGATTTTGGCCTAGCGCACGAGGAATCGAGAGGAGCGGCACAAGGAAGCCATCCTTTCGGTAACGCACGCTGTAGCAGTCCCGCCGTGCCTCCACGTGGACATCGCTCGCTCCGACTTCTCCTGCCACAGCAAGAATCAACTCCGCAAGCTCAGGGATCCCCTCTTCGCCCTTTACAAGCAGTTTTTCGAAAACGGGGCTATAAGCATGTGCCAACATTGGATGATTGTTCTCGGTCCGAGCGCTCCTTACGAGATCCCTGTCTAATACCAACTGTCTACGACGAGGCGAAGATGCCGGCAAGCTTTATTTTGACGCTTCAATCAAGGAAGGCGCCTTGGTCCGGGGAGGGGGCTTTCTTCGCTTGCCGCTCGAAGACGAGCCATCCAACCGCAACAAAGACAAGAGTCGCTCCCACCCAAAAGCGATGGGAAGGGTATTCTTGCAAAAAGACCATCGAGAAGAGGGCACTCCAGAAAACAACCGTGAGCGACAGGATGCTACCTTCTGCTGCAGTAATGAAACGATACGCCTTTGTCATCACGAGTTGGGCCAATGCTGCTGTGGCTGCCAAAGCGAGGAGGAATCCCCACTCACCTACTGTTGGATGCTTGTAATGGAGCACTATGCCAGGCAAACTCAGAAGGGCACCAATTGCCGTAAAAAACATCACGATCCACCAGGATGATTCTTTTTGGCGCAGTCGGCGCACGCTGACAATCGCTGCGCCCGTAAGCACCCCGGCAAGCAGGCCAACGACATCAGCCACAGACACTCCGAGCGAGGTGGGGTGGGACCAGTCGAGAGTCACTACGACACCGCAGAGCGCGAGAAAGCACGCTGCGAGAGAACGCGCCGTCGGGCGTTCAGCCAGTTCAAGCCAGGCCAGCAATGTCGCCCAAACTGGATACGTGTAGCAATAAAGCGTCGCTTTGGGGAGGCCGCACCGATCAATGGCGTAGAAATAACATATCAGGGCGAGGCTGCCATAGACCCCCCTGAGAATCAGCCCGCGATAATTCAGCGGACGGGGAAAGGGGCGGCAAAGCGCAACGAATGCTGCCGCAGTCATCAGGAGCCCAAAGAGACTACGAAAAAATACTTTCTCAATGCTTGGCAGCGTCGAGAGAAAACGTGTGATCAACGCCATGGCTCCGAAGGAGAAGGCCGATGTCAGCATAAGTAGCCGGCCGCGCGCAGAAGGAGACAACCTGTTTATCATTTTAACTGGCCAGACTCTGGGATGGCGGGGCTGGCAACCTTCCGCGGATAAAACAGGTAATGACGCCAGAGGCGGCCATCAAGAAAACGCTCTCGACATTCGTAAGCTTGCCGAATCGCATCCCGCATTTCCGGAGTAAAAGCGTCCGTATAATCTTGGCCAGCAAGATCCACTGTAGCGACGATAAGGGAGATCTTCCCCTGCCGAAGCTCCTCGACAAAGTGAGTCTGATCCCAGCGGCCTTGCCGGGCTAGCTCACTCATGATAAACGGCTGAAAAAGGAACTCCTTCTTCGCAAAAAGTGCGTATCCTCCGAGCTCACTTACGACACCACCATCAGCCACGCGCAAGCGCTGGGTCACAGCTGCGGCATTCCGAAAATCCTGTGGAGAGGGGTTCCGTCCAGCGCTAAACATCATGGGCCAGACATGGGTGAGCCGCACCGCATGCGCAATGAGGAAGATGAGCAGAAACTTTTTGAAAAGGGGATCGACAACATCCGAGCCGCGACCCGTTGGATACGCCATTCCGAGAGCCACACCGACCAACAGCGCCGCGGCAGCCAAAGGTTCGAGAAGATAGTTTTCAGCACTTCCCGCCTTCGCGCTGCCAACGATATTAATGAGAGCAATAACAAAATAACATAAAATCAATTTGCACCCAAATGTCTGGTCGGCTTTCTCGCATTCATTCGCGTGGTACGTCCGAACTTCCAAAGCATCGGCCTGGTTCCGTGGTCTCTCAGCAGAAAGATCCTCCGATGTTCGGTAGCTTCCGACACTCGGGTCTGTGGGTGTCAGCAGTCTGCCGTGGTGGAGCAGCAAAACAAACCTCAACGGGATGATCAAAGAAGCAAGGCACAGGATCCCCCACATCGGATAAAACCGAGCGAGATGCCGTGCCCAAATCTGCAAATCAGACCAATTCATTTTGTTAGCGTTATAAATGACCGTGTGCACGAGGTATTGCCCGCGAGTCAGCATCGATAAAAGCAGCACAGGAATCCCTATTGCCGCGGCGAAGACAATACAGTGCTTGAGAGCGCGCTTTCGCTCGCGCAGAAAGTGGACAAACAGGAAAGCCAGGGGCGCCGCTATCGCGGTTTGTTTCGTCAGAAGGGCCATAGCGAACAAAAGGGGGGGAGCATACTGACCGACTCGGCTTTGCGACCCTATCACCGCAGTAGTCACCCCAAGGAGTGAAAGTGCCAAAGCAAGAAAATCGACACGGAAATAAGGAGACCAACTCCAAACCTCAAAGGTAACCAGAAATAGGAGTGGAGCAAGCAGGAGAGCGAACAGCGACCTTGTCAGCCACCCTGAGATCAAAGCGAGGGAGAGAACGCAACTAGCAAGCGCGACAGCGGTAACAAGGCGCCCACCAAAGAACGAGGGCTCAGCAGTGGACGTCAAGAGAGCTGAGATGATGAGATAAAGGGGGGGATAGGTGCCTACCATAAAGGGAGGTGAGTCAATGGGCCGATAAGGCAGGCGCCCCTGTTTGATTTCGAGCGACTGAAAAAGCAGTGCACCCTCTTCATTGTCGAGCTGAAACAAAGGATGAGTCAGACCGAGTCCGACTCGCTGAATCGTAAAGCGGGCAAACATCCCCAGCCAGCAGATAAGAACAACCAGTAGCAACCAGGCAATACCATCCAGCCTGACGCTGGGGGCCGATCGCAGAAGCGCATTGCGGTGCCGTGCGACTGGTCCTTCCGCCGCAGCAGGCACATCACTCTGTAGGTTGGCGTGGTTGTTCATACCGTTTTAGTACCCTGACGACAGCCTCCGCAACGGTGCGCGGGAGCATTGCCTGCATGCAGGTAGGTGCCTTGTCACAAGTCTTCAGGTAACAAGGGCTGCAATCAAAGTCCGTCACGATCTTTTCTCCGCGCTCATACAGGTCGACCTCCGTGGCGGAGGTGGAACCGAAAAGAGCAACGACAAGCTTTTTCAAGGCGATGGCAACGTGCATGGCAAGGCTATCGGAGCTTATGACAAGGTCGCAGGCATCCACAACGCCAAGGAATTCTTCGAGCGTGTTGTCGCATCCGGTATCAATGACATCAGGATGCGCTGCCAGGATTTGCGCATTCATATCCTTCTCTGCTGGCCCACCAAGAAGCAGGAGCGAAGCTCCCGGGACCAGCGAGCGAAGCTCTGAAATGAGTCCAATCCAATGCTCAGTGGGCCAAAGTTTCGTGCGAAAGACCGAACCGCATCCGGTGTTGAGGCCAATCCAAGGGCGCGGGGCACTTACGAACGTCCCCAAAAGTTCCTCGCGGCGCTGCAACGCAGATTCGGACAAAAAGAGTTCATAACCGTCGCGTCCCCAGGGCAGCTCTGCCATTTCCGCGATGATTTGTGGATAGGTTTTTGCGTTCTGGCGAAATTTGAGCTCGTCGCAAATGCCGAGAATCAGAGCGTATTGCGATGCTTCGTTGAAGACAGTTGGGGTATTCCACAGAGTGGGAGCAAAGCCCCGATGGCAGCGAGCGGGAACCTGGCCCGCGAGGGCCAGAGGAGCCGGGTCCTTTTCGAAATTGAGAAGCAGGTCAAAAGTCTCGTGACGAAGAGCTTCTGCTATCTCCGCCGTCAGGGGGAGCAATCGGTGGATGCTGGGGTTGTGTTGAAGCAGCGGGAGAGCGGAGGCATCTGTCACCCATGTGATTCGGGTGTTCGGATAAGCGCGCTTGAGGGCGGGCAACAACGTCGTGGTTCTCAGGACATCGCCCATGGCTGCCGTCTTGATGATCAGAATGGATTCAACCTGGCTCGCTGGTTTTCGACCTTGCGCGAGCTGCCGCACTGGCACGTGAGGCTGCGAGGCATACGGTTCGCGTGGTTCATAGTGGGGACAGTGCCGGCATTCGTTGCCGTAACGGCAAGGCTTGTAGCCCGTATAGAGGGAACAGTCGAAACGAATATCATCGAACTCAATCATGATGGACCTACGCTGCTAATGATTCAGACGCAATTCTGGCAACACCTTTCGCCAGAGCGCGGGAATCAAGCTGAAGCATTCGCACGCCCTCGGCCCTTGTGGTCTCCCATCTGCAACTGATAATAACGTGCATACTGCCCGCCTTGAGCGAGGAGTTGCTCGTGAGTGCCGCGCTCCACAACACGTCCTTCGTCGAGGACGAGGATTTCATCGCAATGCAGAACCGTTGCAAGGCGGTGGGCGACCACAAAGACGGTGCGGTTTTTCATGACTCGGTAAAGTGCCTCCTGGATCTGCGCCTCGGTCTCAGCGTCAAGTTGACTCGTGGCTTCGTCCAGGATGAGAATTGGCGCGTCCTTAAGTAAAGCCCTTGCGATGGCGATTCGTTGACGCTCGCCCCCAGAGAGCCGCACCCCTCGCCCTCCCACAAGTGTGTCGTATCCTTGCGGGAGTCTCATGATGAACTCGTGGGCATTTGAGGCTTTGGCTGCTTCGATAATGCGCTTGAGCGGAGTGTCCTCGGGCATGCCGAAAGCGATGTTGCGAGCCACTGTGTCCTCAAAGAGAATGACGTCTTGCGGAATCATAGCAATGTGGCTTCGCAGCGAAGAAACGCGAACCGTTCGAATATCGCGCCCATCAACCAGGATGCGTCCCTGGGTGGGATCAAAGAAGCGGGGCAACAAACTGATGAGCGTCGATTTTCCGGAGCCAGTTTCGCCAACTATCGCGATTGCTTTTCCGACGGGGATTGAAAGGTTGATATCCCTAAGAACGTGATTCTCGGCCGCTTCGTAACGGAACCACACGTGGTCAAAACGGATTTCTTGCTCGGGCTTTGGGAGTTCGGGAGCGTCAGGAGTGTCCGTGATTTGGGGCTGCATGTCGAGGACAGCAAACACACGATCGCTACCCGCCATCCCTCTCTGGATTTTGGCCATAACACGGCTACTGCCCTTCAGAGGGCGGAAGACCTGGGAAAGAAAGACGACAAAAAGGACGAAATCTGAACCGCTGAGCTCTCGAGTTTGGAGAACGTAGTAACCGCCAACAAGAATCATCGTCGCAACGGTGGCAACCCCAAGGAAAGCGGTCGCACCGGTCCCCACTTCTTCCGCAACAACGGTTTTCAGCGCGCGCTTGAAGGCTCGCCAGCTCTCGCGCTCAAAGCGGTCTGCCTGAGCTTGTTCCATATTGAACGCTTTGATGACCCGGATGCCAGTGAAGGATTCCTGGATGAGGGATGACAAAATGGCGCGGAGCTCCTGAATTCGGCGGCTGATTTTGCGAACACGCCGGCCGATGACATAGAGCAAAATGCCCACGATGGGAGCCACTGTCAGTGTGTAGAGCGTGAGCTTCGGAGATATGAAAAACATTGCTCCAATGAGCATGAGCACGGTGATGGGAGTTTTGATCACGTTAGAGAAGAGAATGTCGATCGCGCCAGAAACTGCTGCAACATCCTGGGTCACAACCGACATCAGATTACCAATTGATCGGCGATTGAAAAAGGCAACATCCAGGTGAATCATGTGTCGCACGACGTGGTTGCGCAGGCGGGTCACACAAAGATTGGCCATGTAAGCACTCAAGTAGCCGACACCGAAAGAGGCCGTCACCATACAGAGGGCCGAGAGAACGAGAATGGCAAGGACCGCACTCAGCACACGAAATTTGTTAGCGCTACTTACCATGACGTATGCCTGAAGGCGCTCGAGGTAGGGAGTGAGGAGCTCCCCAAAGCGATGCTTCATCATCGAGAGCCCCTCCGCTTGTCGAGGCTGAGTCAAAACGGGCGGCGGGACATTCTTGTTGAGTGCTTCAAGAATCTCGGTTGCAGGGGGAGTCCCTGCCAAAAACACAGCAAAGTGACTTGAAGGGGTGAGCTCTGCTGGCAGAGAGGTCGAGGCCGGCATGATAAATTCTGTGCGTGGACCACGTGCTGCCACAAGGCGCCCGTAGAAAACTTGGGCCAGGGCTCCCTCTCCCACTTCGGCAGCTGATAAATCAAAGATGACCCGCTTGTGAGGGGGCTTCACGATAGCGTCGACAATGTCGCGCAACTCGTCTACCGCCCGTGAAGAGGCGAGGCTCCCTACCGCCCGAACAACCACTGAGCCGTCCGGGAGCTTGACGGGAGCGCCAAACTCAAATTGGGACTTTTGGCGTGCGTGAGCTGTTTCCGAGATACGGTTCTTAACAAGCAGGTCGAGTGTCGGCCGAACGAGGCTAATCGTGACGACCGTAAAAACCCCTTCCAACACCATGCACACTAGAAGAAGAACGACGAGTCGCCTTGTTCCGTGGAGATAGGTCAAAAGGCGACGGTAGAGGGCGAGATCAGTGTAACGGGGCTTCTTTTTCACTCATCCTCCTTGTTCTCGTCCACTTGGACTGCATACTCGAGTTTCTGCAGGTAGAGAGACAATATCTCGAGCAAATACAGAAGATTGAAACCGCCCGCAATCATCTCGCGCAACCACTCAGCCCACGGGATGAGGTAGGTCGCGCGGGGCCTATTCGGATGGCGAACCCGGACAACAGGCGTAAGCTCATCTGATTCATCGGGGAGAACCGTAAACCCACGCTTTTCAAGCTGCGGCAGAAGAACGGTCCCGAGAAACCGCTTAGCATTGAAGAACACCCAGATAGCTAGCTGGTCCCCAACAAGAAGCCCGGTGAGATCGTCCGGCAGCCACCTATGGTGAAGCATGGTGGACTTGGGACTTTCGCCGCGCGTAAAAGCGTCAACGAAATTAACCCAGTAAGGTCCTTCTCCCGACTGGCCCAGGAGCTCAGAAGCCAATTCTAAGACGCTGACCCAGCGAGATTCGCGGTGCACGTGATCCGGCCGATCAAAGGGAGCAAAAACAAAAACGAGATCGGGATCAAACTGCCCCAGTACGGTTGTCTTGTTTTTCCAGGCTTCCCGAGCAAAAGCTTCGACGAACTCACGAAAGCTTGCCCAACGCTCGATTCCTTCAACAGCCGCAGCAAGCTCGCGAGCGTGAGCTTCTAGCGCTTCGCGACAGGTGGCGAAGTCATATATGGCGAATCTAGACATCGTGCAATGTCGCCTACAGTGCCCCTCAAACGACTCTTCTCTTTCAAGCAAACTGTGGTCGGAATGAGTGTCAAACAAGAGCTCTTCCCCGCAGGAAAAAGTACCAGGTCGTCTCCACGCCATTTGCATCGATTTAAATGCATCTTGTCATCATTTTTTCACGAGACTGCGTGAACACAGCGTGCTTATCATATGTCCAATATATGGGTCCTAAGCTGAGTTTAGTAGGAGATTTTTTATGGCCATGCAGGGTCGTGTACGGGGTACGGCGGAGGCCGCACATGACCTTCGCCACCAAATTCTCGTGCTGAGTGCCAAGAGAGAGGGGCTTTCGGGATGCGAAAGCCCAACACCGAAACATAACCAAGAGCTGGCGTTCAGCCACGTCGCCACCTTAGAAGAGGCACTCTCTCTTCTTTCTACAAGGGACTTTGAGCTTGTCGTGATCGATGGCGACGAACCCACGTGGAATCCCCATGGACTCATCGAAGAGCTGAAAGCGAAGAAAAAGGGGCTTGTTTGCGCGATTATGGTGGAAAGGGGGGATGAGGAGTCCTGGGTGAGGGCCCTTTCCGCCGGCGCATTGGATCTGATAGAGAAACGACAAGCCGCCTACGACATTGCCTCTCTCCTCGGGCGGTTATCCCACCGACGCGCTGCCTAAGCGGGGACGAAAAAGTCCTTGCATTCGCGTATCGCCCCCTAGCATCTTGCGTGTACAATGTCATAAAGCGACTTTTTTTGCAGACGGAGGATTCTCCCTTGGTGACGTACACGCCCAACGGTGTGCGAAAAAAAATTCTTTTGTTGCTCGATACTGGCGACAACTGCCGGTGTCCAATGGCAGAGGGGTATCTCAAAAAGCTATTAGCTGAACGTGGCATTGACTGGGTCGAAGTCAAGACGGCTGGGGTCATGACCCCCACAGGGGTTCTCCCCGCTCCCGAGGCCGTTTCTCTCCTCAAAGAAGAGAATGTCGACATAGCACGCCACAAATCGCGGCCCATGAAACTTCCGATGCTGGAGGAGGCCGATCTAGTCCTTGGATTCTCCTCCCTGCATGTTCAAAGAGCGATCCGCGACGGTGGCGACGCAGTGAGAGGAAAAACCCACCTCCTCAAGGAATACGTTGGCTTCTCTGGTAAGGACGTGCAAATACCCGACCCCATCGGGGGGACGATGGACACCTTCAAAAGGGTGTTCGAGCAAATCAAAATCGCGCTCGAAAAACTCGTCGAAACGGACTTCATCAAGACTCCCCCCGAAGGATGGTTTGAACAACAGCGTCGAGCAGCAGCTGAGGAGGAGCAAGAGGCCACCGAGACTGCGCACGTTGAGGACGGAGAAACAAGTCCCCAGCGAGCGCCCCAAGAGGAGAAAGAGTCCACGGCAGTTGAACCAACTCCAAAACGTGGACGTCGCAAGAAAGTTAGCGAGTCGGAGCCGACAGCTCAAGCTGCTGAGAAACCGAAGCGTGGACGGCCACGCAATAGCGAGAGCAAAGAGACGGCCGTAAGCCGTGCCAAAGGCGTCGAGAAAGAGAGTGCCTCGGCCTCCAAAACGAGAAAGAAAACAACGAGCCGAACAAAAACTGTCGACGAGAAGCCCCCTTCAAAAAAAGTTACGACGCCAAAATCCACCACTCCGGCGCGCACTCCAAAGAAACAGACAGCAAAAAGCAAGGCGGAAAAGAAACCCAAGGCGCCCAAAGCGCAAACTCCGAAGAAAGAAACCGGAGATGCTGGGCGAAGAAAAAGGAAGTAGCCCGACGGAGTCAGTTATTTTCGCACAACACTTTACACGATAAGGGGAATTCCGCAGTGGTCCACCGAAGACCTCTAGCAGTGATACGAAGGATCTCTGCAGTACTCATTGGATGTCTAGCCATGGCCGGGACGGCAGATGGAGCCCCTGTTTCGAATCGAGCGAAATCGCCAACAAAACCCGAGCCCCACACGACAACCGTTCTGGCAAAGTCTCCGACAACCGCCAAGACACCACAGCCCCTTCCCGACGTCGGCAAGCCGGGCCACTTTCTCCTGGCAGTGGTCAAGGGCAGAGAGCTCCGTGAAGATGCGTTTACGACGTACTCAACTCTTGTGGAGATGTTGGAGGGTGTGGCGCGTGGTGAAAAACGCCAACGTGAACTGCTCCAGGATTTTGTCCTGCAACACGTGATCACGGACTTGCTGCCAGACATCGCCTCGAACATCAAAGAGCCTGACCTCCCCCTCCCCTATAAGACGCTGGCCGAGCTCAGCCTGCTGAAACGCACTTTGCGAGACAAGATCGAGCAGGAAACATCGCCGACCCGTGAGCAACTTGAAGCTTGGACGCGTGAGAATGCTGAGCGCTTTATGCGGCCTGAGCAAGTCCACGCCTTCCACCTTTTCATGCAAGTCTCGAAAGAGAATCCGACAAGCAGCCCTGAAGCCGTTCGCCAAAGAATGCAAGAGGTCAAACGCATGGCGGATAGCGGAACATCGTTTGCTCAGCTGGCTCGGCGCTATTCTGAAGCTGCAAGCGGGCGCGTGGGAGGGGACATTGGTTGGATCAGCCGGCGGATGCCGATAGGCCCAGAAGCCAGGCCGATGAACATCGTCCTCGAGAACGCGCTTTTTGATCTCAAACCTGGAGAAGTCTCGGAAATCATCCAGACGAGTCATGGCCTCCACCTCCTCTATTGTGGAGACCGCATGACGACATACGTGCCGACAACGGATGAACTCATAACGAGTCGGATTCTCCCGCGGACAGCGCAGGTCCACATGGCACGCCAGCGTTGGCTGGATGGGATCAAGGCTGCGCGCGAGAAATATCAGGCACAAATTGTCTACGATTTGTCGCGCACCGAGCCCGTGACGAGCAACGTCGAAGTCTTTAGGATCAAGGGCGAGACGTGGACTCTGCGCCAATTGGAGGAGCTTTACGGGCCTCGTTTCACTGGGGCATTCCGCTTGAGATCGCAAAGCACGGAAACCTTGCGAACATTGTTCAACGATGTCCTCGACGACCTGTTGGCTTATTACTGGGCAATCGATGAGGGCGTCGAGCGTAAACCCCACGTGGCGCGCGACCTGCAATGGGCACGCGACCGGGCACGGATGAAAAAAGTTTTGGCGCGCTACGTTGCCGAGCATTACCCCGTGAACGAAGAGATCCTGCGCAAAGCTTATGAGGCTCGCAAAGAAATGATGCGGCTGCCTGAAGGCAAAGGCTACATCATTAGCATCAACGCCCAGCCGACAACGGTCGGAATGTCGCGAGATGAAGCTCGTGCCGTGGCCCGCAAGAAAGCAGAAGAAATCCGCAACAAGATCCTTGAAGGGGCGGACATTGAGCTGCTGGCACGAGAGTACTCGCAAGACAATCGTGCCACCTCGGGGGGGCTTGTTGAACGATCGGTCTTAGCCAATCTCTCTGATCCGGCAGGCCGCATGTTTGGCGCCGTGGCAAGCTGGCTGAAGCCAGGCGAGGTGAGCGAAGTGCGGCAATTTGGCGACACTTTTGTGGTCGTCCGCCTCGATGAAAGATGGGAGGGCACAGTTCCCCCGTTCGAGGAAGTGCGCCCGCGTTTGGAAACAGCCATCCGGAGCGAGAACGATCTGAACGCGAGAAAAGACCTCCTCAAGAAAGCCAAGAGTCTCGGATTGGTTAAGTGGGCCAACCCCTCCGCCGCCTATGGCGTCAACCCCGACGAAGGATTTTAGACTCTGAGAACCACTTGCGTCGTGTCCAGGGATGTCCGCGAGGACATCCCTCTTTCTTTTTAGGAGCGCGGCTTCCAAATGAGACGATTGGGGCAGGTCCACGAGTAAGGTTGCCGAAGCGATCATTCGTAGCCAGACTCGATTGAACGACAAACTCATTGGCTTTCGCGCATCAGCGACTCGCAACGTCCGACCACGCAAGAGTGGCAGAATAGACTTGCGCGGGGACAGGGGGGCCGCTGGGCGCCTTTACCCGGACACTCAGCTCGCCATGTGAGCGGAATAAATTAAAATGGCGGTGGGAGTAGGATTCGAACCTACGAGGAGCTTGCGCCCCTGGCGGTTTTCAAGACCGCTGCCTTAAACCACTC
>FWWM01007795.1_pt1 | contig 21140 bp, 14 predicted proteins | sample 2228351 | NCBI WGS metagenome assembly FWWM01 (sample SAMEA103939774, study PRJEB20133) | metagenome
GACATGGATCGGGACGGCGCGGCAATCGCCTGCTTGCCCTCACCCCAACCCCGCTCCCGCTGCGCGCCCTCACCCCCAGCCCCGCTCCCGCTGGGAGCGGGGAGCAGAAACGGGCGCGGAGGCATGCCTGCCGCTTTCGAGTGATAGATCAAAACATCAGGAACGACAGGTAAAAGATCAACAGAAAGATGAACGAAACCGTATTGGCAATCAGCGCCGCCATATAGCTGGCAGCAGCCTTGCGCTTACGAATAAGCATGAAGACGAATCCTTCAACCAACACTGCTAACCCGAAAGCGGCAATGATCACCAACAGTGGGTTTTCCAGCGCCAGCAACAACTGACCGAGCAAGAAGATCACCAGCGTGGAGATAGCGCTGGCAAGCACAACGTCGCCCAACGCGCGGAATAATGGTTGCCATTTGATCTGCACCAGCGCCTGCCATTCGATCAGCAACATCAAGACGGCCAGACCAACCCCTAATGGACTAAGGAGGATCTCAACAAACGGAAACATCACTCACATCCTTGTCGTCCAGACTGCGCTCAACAACACTCTGACAGGTCACCTACCAATGGCTGGCGGATTACTGGCGAATTACTGATTGATCTGCTCACGCTTATGCGCTCCACAGCGACGAGCAAGACTGCCGGCCAGACGCAACGCCGCGAGATAGGTATGGTCACGATTGCGCAGGCGCAACTCGCTGCCAAGCAGATCGGTCAGCTCGATCGAATCGATTGCTACCGTGCGCTCGATCGACTGCGTGCCAGCGATAGCAGCCCGCGTGCAGGCATGCCCTGGTTCGCCTGCTAACGCCACTTCAAAGGCAGCGGGCTGGTTATCCACGGCGCGCAGCAGTAGCCGCACCGGCGCGCCATTAGTCGGATGCGCCACCGGACGCAGCTCGACACTGACCAGCCGAATTGCTGCCGGCCCAACACCGACCGCTGGCCGTCGCAGGTAGAACCGGATAGCCTCACCTTCGATCCCTACCGTCTCTTCCAGTGGCGTCCAGCGGAGACTGCTGGACAACCAGCCGACCAGCAGCAAGGGAGCAATTGGATTCAGCGTTCCCTGCCGACCATACTCGATCACGATCTCGTCGATCCGATGGAGATGCGGTAAAAACGAGCGCGTATCAAAGAACTGGGCCGTCAGTTCTCGCCACGGGGTCAGCCTCGTCCACCCCAGATCACTCACGGCGAGCGGGTCAGCAGCGCGAGCAAACTCAGCCAGCGCCGCCAGTTCGCGGATCGGGTCAGCAAATGAGGTGGAGTCGACGATCAGGCGATCGGCCAGCCGGCGCAACCGCTCGACGAAAGGCAGCGCAAACGGCTCTGGCCCCGGCACCCATAAGACAACCGGCAGATCAGGCACCAGCAACGGCAACACCAGACTAGCCAACTGGCTGCCCGCCACACCACGCGCGCTAATCAGCACCTGCTCGCCGCACACCTGTGAACGCCCGCCATTGACCAGAGTGCAGATCGCCTGCGCGCTGGCCTGCAATGTCGGCGGCTCGCCAGCGCGATCGATCACAATCACCATACGGCTCGGATGCTGTCCCATCAACGCTGGCGCAATGGTCAAGACCTGCTCGGCCCAATCGTCATCGGGCACGCGCGCGATCAGATTGAGGGTCAGCGCGCGGATAACCGCCTGCCCGCCCGCTTCAGGATGGGTAGCCTGCTCTTGCCACATCTCACGCAAGGTGCGCTCGATTGCGCCGATGTCGATTGCCAGCTCGCTCATAGATGCTCCGCCGTCACAAGCGACGCCAGACCCGGCCATCGCGTCCAATCAGTTCATCAGCTCCCGCCGGCCCCCAGCTTCCGGCCTCATAATTCGGGAAGGGTTGCGGCGGCCCCGCGGCCCAGGCCTGCAAGATTGGCGTCAGCAACGACCAACTGGCTTCGACCTCATCGCGCCGGGTAAACAGCGTGCCATCACCGAGCATACAGTCGAGCAACAAACGCTCGTAGGCTTCGGGAGAAGTCACGCCAAATGAGGCGCCGTAACGAAAATCCATCGTGACCGGGCGGATCTGGGGCTGACCGGGCACTTTTGAGCTAAACTTCAGCGAAATCCCCTCATCGGGCTGAATCTTCATCGCCAGCACATTCGGTTCGAGATCGTTCAGCGGCGTATCGGCAAAAATCATCGTGGGCGCAGCCTTGAACTGGATAGCAATCTCGCTCACCCGGCGCGGCAATCGCTTGCCGCTGCGCAGATAGAACGGCACCCCGGCCCAGCGCCAGTTGTCGATGAACAGCTTGAGCGCGACATAGGTCTCAGTTTGTGAGGCCGGGGCCACGCCCTTCTCCTCGCGATAACCACGCACCGGTCGGCCATTCACGATCCCGGCGCCATATTGACCACGCGCAGTATCCTCGACCGCGATCGGACGAATGGCGCGCAGCACCTTGACCTTCTCGTCACGGACAGCATCAGCATCGTAGACCGATGGCGGCTCCATCGCCACCAGACACAGCAACTGCATCAGGTGGTTTTGGATCATATCACGCAACGCGCCTGAGGTATCGTAATACCCGCCACGATCCTCAACCCCGATCGTCTCAGCCACGGTAATCTGCACGTGATCGATCTGACTACGGTTCCAGATTGGCTCAAAGATCGCATTGGCAAAGCGCACGATGAGGATATTTTGCACCGTCTCTTTGCCGAGATAGTGATCGATGCGGTAGACCTGATCCTCGTTGAAGACCGCAAGCACAGCCGCATTGAGCGCCTGCGCGCTGGCCAGATCGTGCCCAAACGGCTTCTCGATGATAATGCGAGTCCATCCCGATGAGTGCGCCAGCCCGTGTGCGCCAAGCTGGGCCACGATGATCGGATAGGCCTCTGGCGGCGTCGCCAGATAGAAGACGCGATTGCCCCCCGTGCCGCGTTCACGGTCGATCGTCGCCAACCGCTCGGCCAGACTGGAGTATGCTGCCGGATCATCAAAACTGCCCCGATGGTACTGAATGCCCTGGGCGAAACTCGCCCACGACTCGGCGTCAACCGGCCCCGACCGCGAATTGATGCTCACGGCTTCCCGCAACAGATCGCGAAACGAATCATCGTTCCAATCGCGCCGGGCAAACCCGATCACCGAAAAGCCGCCGGGCAGCCGTCGCTCACGGGCCAGATTGTAGAGGGCCGGCACCAGTTTGCGACTGGTCAGATCGCCACTGGCGCCAAAAATGACCATCGTGCAGGGTTCGGGGGTGCGACCGATCCGCAGACCGGCGCGAAGCGGGTTATCCAGTGCAGGCACAACCACGATACGCTACTCCGCCTTTTTCACTGCGTGACCGCCAAACTGTTGCCGCAGAGCGGCCAGCACCTTCATGCTGAAACTATCGTCCTGGCGCGAACGGAAGCGCATCTGCAACGAAAGCGTGATCACCGGAGCCGGCACATCGAGATCGATACTCTCCTGCACCGTCCAGCGCCCCTCGCCGCTATCCTCAACATAGCCGCGAATGCTGCTCAGATCGGCATCCGCGCTGAACGCCCGCTCGGCCAATTCCAGCAACCACGAACGCACCACACTGCCCTGGTTCCAGAGATGGCTGATCTTCGCCAGATCGAAATCGTAACGCGACTGGCGCAGAATCTCGAATCCCTCAGCATAGGCCTGCATCATCCCGTACTCGATCCCGTTGTGGATCATCTTGACGAAGTGACCGGCGCCGTGCGGACCACACAGCAGATAACCATCGGGCGGCGCCAGCGTCTGCAAGAGAGGTTCGACGTGGCGAAAGGTGACTTCATCGCCGCCGACCATCAGACAATAGCCGATTTGCAAGCCCCAGACACCGCCGCTGACGCCGATATCGAGAAAGCGCAATCCCTGCGCCGTCAGTTGCCCGGCGTGGGCAATGCTCGCCTTGTAATTATTATTGGCGCCATCGATCACGATGTCACCCGGCGTTAACAACGGCGTTACCGCTGCCAGGTGCTCGTCGGTGGCTGCGCCAGCCGGCAACATCAGCCAGACCACCCGCGGCGGGGTAAGCAGTTCGACCAGCTCTGCCAGCGACTCGGCAGCAACCAGATCATGCTCGGCGGCCAGTTCGCGCGCTCTGGCGACGGTGCGATTGAACACAACGACTCGATGCCCGCCGCGACGGAGCCGGATCGCCATATTCGCGCCCATCCGGCCAAGGCCGATCAGTCCAACTTCCATGATGCACTCCTTTAATATGCGCTTGTCATCCGGTGATTGACAATTCAGGCACAGGCATTATACTCCGGTCTGATGGCAACAGGAGCGCTATCGAACACAACCTCAGGCGGAGATAGACATGCAAACGCCACGACAACCTTCCCGGCCACCGGCAGGCAGAGCGCCCTACACCGGCGAGACGCTAATGATGCGTCGCCCAGACACCCAACGCCGTCAGACCACGACTAGATCATCACCGCCGCGCCGACGCTGGTCGATTGGGCGGATTGCGCTAGGCCTGCTGCTGATCGTCGTCTTCCTGCTGGGAGCTGGCTACTGGCGCCTGCATCAGCTCGCCCAGCGGATTGTAGTGCCTGATCCGCGCGGGCCAGCGCTCAGCTCGCCATTACTGGGGACGAATATTCTGATTGTCGGGGTTGACATTCGGCGCGATCGGCCCGAAGAGGGCGCGCGCAGCGACACCCTCTTGCTGATGCGACTCGATGGCATGGGGGGCTGGGCTAACCTGCTTTCGATCCCGCGCGATACGCAGATAGAACTGCCCGATCTCGGCCCGCGCAAGATGAACGCCGCCTACGCCTACGGCTACCTGCACGCCGGCGAACTGTATGGGGCCGATGTCACGAGCGATCAGGCCGGCATGGCTTACGCCGCCGATACCGTCGCGCGCTTTCTCAAGCTCGACCAGCGCGGCATGCGGGTCGATTACATCGTCCAGATTGATTTTGACGGCTTCGCGGCCCTGATCGATGCGCTCGGCGGGGTAACGATCGACGTGCCGCGCCCGATCATTGATGAGGCCTACCCTACCGCCGATTACGGCGTGATGCGGGTCGAATTCGCGCCCGGCCCACAACGGATGGATGGCGCGCGGGCGCTCATCTACGCCCGCACCCGCCATGCCGACAGCGATTTTGGCCGCAATGAACGGCAGCAGCAGGTCATCCAGGCCATCATCAGCGAAATTCGGCAGCGCAACTGGTTCGAGCGAGCGCTGCTGCTGCCGCGTATCCTCGACGCGGTAGCGCCAGCAGGCGAAACGCCTGCCGTGCTGACCACGCTGCCGATCAGCAATCTCGACACCGTGATAGCAATGGCGCGACTGGCCGCCAACCTCGATCCAGCCCTGCTGGGTCGCTATCGGATCGAGCCGGGAAGCGTCGGTGTGCGTGAAAACGGCACCAACCTGATCTGGGATGCCGCTGATGTGGCAACGCTGGTTAACCGCTGGCTGACACCGCCGGGGGAGGCAGGCGAACAGGCGCAGGTGCAGGTGCTCAACGGCACGAATGTGGTAGGGCTGGCCCGACGCACCAGCGAGGAATTGACGGCAGCGGGATTTACCGTGATCACCCCGACCGACGCGCCGCCGGGCGACTATCCGCGCACGACGGTGTATCAGGTGGGCAACGCCCCCTTCACGGCGCGTCGGCTCGCGCAACTGCTCGGCGCCGAACTGGTTGTTGGCGCGCCGGTGGGGATCAATTCGTCAGCCGATATCGTAGTGGTGTTGGGGAATGACCGGCAACCGTGAACGGTTTGAGATCAGACCATCCCTGGCAAGGATGAAAAGACCAGAGATCAAATGGGCAGGACAAACCACTGTATTCGTAATAAAGGCCCATAGCATGGTTGGTCAAACAGACATATACTGCAAGCAAAAAGCATAAACTGGAGCGGCAAAGGTGACAGAACACAGGGTATGCAGTACGGCAGTACATTAACCGCGTATGTCGCGGCTGATAGGGTTGCTCATGAAGTGACCGGCTCAGCACTGGCTCATGCTGGAGTGGTCATGCTTGCCGACATCTCCGGATTTACCCCTCTGACAGAAAGCCTGGCGCGGGCACTGGCGCCTGATCGAGGGGCTGAAGAATTGACACACGCTCTGAATAGCGTGTTGACCCCCTTGATCGCGGCCACTGAACGCTACGGCGGTCAGGTCATCAAATTTGCCGGCGACGCCTTGATTATCTTTTTTCCGCATCATCCGCGACAGCGACGCGCAACACTGCTGCACCGGGCAATTTCGGCGGCGCATGCAATGCAAGTCGCGATTCGGAAGCATGGTCAAATTGCCACTCCGGTCGGAATATTTACCCTCACAATGAAAATCGGGATGGCGTATGGCCCAGTCGCGCGCGTTCGTTTAGGCGATCCGAAATACGGCTATGAAGACGTTATTGGTGGCACAACCCTCGATCGGATGGCCGCAGCCGAGCATCATGCTGCACCTGGTGAAGTGGTCTTGGATCCGAAGGACGTTTTGCTGGATCATCTTACAGTAACAGAATGGCGGCACGGCTACGCTGTTCTCGCTCCCCCACAACGCTTACCACGACGCGTGCCCTTACAACCGCTATTGTCGGCACCCGTCACTGAATCACTTCGTTTCTTTGTGCCCTCTGAGATCGCTGAGGCCGTCATAGCAGGTCGGGCATATTCGGCTGAATTGAAACCTGTTGTGAGCGCCTTTGTCCGATTTACCGGCATCAGCTACGAAGATCTAGCCGCAATTGAGCAGCTAGCGCACTATTTTTCGACCATCCAGGCTATTGTCGCTCGCTACGGCGGACGGGTGAATCGTCTGATTACCGGCGATAAAGGCAGTGTTATCCATCTCATTTATGGCGCGCCACGAGCGCTTGAAGCCTGTGAACAACGGGCAGCGCTAGCTGCGCTTGAACTGCTCCGCGCAGGCGAGCGATTACCATTTATCAGCCATCAACAGATCGGGATGGCGTATGGTCGTGTCTTTGCCGGCCCGGTTGGCTCGCCCAAACGGTGCGAATACACTGTCATGGGCGATACTATCAATCTCTCAGCTCGACTCATGCAGCAAGCCGCTCCCAATCAGATTGTCATCGATGACGATCTGGCCAAGCGATTGGCGCCGCATTTTGTGATGCTCCCTCTTGGCGAAACAAAATTGAAAGGAAAAGCCGAGCCAGTATCACTGGTTGCGCTTACCGGCATCGCGCAGACAGCATCGCCGACGCCTATCACCCACGTGTATGGCCGCGATCGCGAACTATTGATCCTGCACGAGCAACTCACAGCACTCAACCACGGCCAGGGGAGTACCGTGGTCGTGATCGGTGAACTGGGGATGGGCAAAACCCATCTTCTCTCCAGAGTACGCGCAGCCTCGCCAGCACGCTGGATCCAGGCCAGTGCCTCACCTTACGATCAACTCCAGAGCGGTGCGCTGATGAGCGCGATCATTTGTTCAGCGCTCAATTTGGATACTACGGTTCATTTTACCGATTTCATATATGCGCTTCAACCATATCTCGGCGCTCGCGCGCCCGAAGCCGCGCTTATTCTGGCCCGTCTCGTAGGTATCGAACTATCGGATGAACAGCAGCGCCAGCTTGCCATTATCGGCAGCGATGGCGTGCGCTGGCAACTGTTCATGATCATCGAGCATCTGATTACAGCCATCGCCCATTCCAGTCCGCTGGTTATCGCGCTTGATGATCTGCAATGGGCAGACATAACATCGTTTGAAATCGTGCAACATCTTGCGTCTCTGACGGCGCATCATCCATTCCTCCTCGCGCTGTTGAGTCGCCCTCTACCGCCAACCGATGCAACGAACTTGCGCCAGCATGCCGATTACTGGATCGAGCTGTCTCCGCTCACCTCGGTTGCAGCGCTCGGGCTGATCCGGGCAATGCATCCTGGTCTCACGTCAGCAGAGGCGCAAATACTGGTCGAACGCAGTGGCGGAAATCCACTCTTTCTCGTAGAACTGGCGCGCGCCATCACCACAGGAGCAGGCATTGACACCTTGCCCGATACTGTGCAGGGACTGATGCTGGCCCAACTCGATCGGCTACCAACCGAACTGCGTGATATCGTGCAACAGGCAGCCGTGCTGGGGCGCCAATTTACGCCCGAAGTACTCGGACTGCTGACAAATGCTACCGATCTGGAGCAACATCTGACCGATCTCGTTGAGCGCGGTCTGCTGACAGGCAATGCGCAGACCGGGTATCGGTTTCGCCACGCTCTGATCCAGGAGAGCGCTTACAGCGCATTATTATTTGCCAGGCGCCGTGAGCAGCACTTGAAGGTCGCTTCAGTACTCATCGAACGCGCGCGTGGTCAGCTCGCCGAGCGCGCCGGTGAGCTGGCAGAACACTATGAACGCGCAGAACAATTTATGCTGGCTGCGCGCTGGTCTGCTCAGGCAGGCGATCAGGCGCGCCTGATCGGGTCCAGCACCGATGCGCTGGCAGCCTATCAGCGCGCGCTAACCCTGGCCGATCGCGCTGGTGATGATCCGCTCCGGGCAACCACGATGTTAAAAATCGCCCAGGTCGCTATGGATAGCGATAATTATCGCACTGCGCAACAATACTACGAACAAGCATTCATAGCCTTTTCCCAATCACGCAGTACGCCAACCAGCAAAGGAAAGACTCGGCCATTTCGTTTAGGGGTGTATACGCAAGGGCCAACAACGCTTGATCCCGGACTGATTGCCACCAGCGGCGATCAAGAAATTGTGCGCGATCTCTTTGAAGGGCTAGTAGAGCTTGATCTCGATCTCAATGTGACACCAGCACTGGCTGCGCGTTGGGAAGTTAGTGAAACGGGCAGATGTTATACTTTCTATCTGCGTCCGAACCTGTACTGGAGCGATGGTTCCCCGCTCACCGCCCACGATTTTATTTTTGCGTGGCAGCGGAACCTCAATCCAGCAACAGAGGCGCCGCAAGCCCATATTCTTTCCATTATCGCTGGCGCTGATGAAGTAGCTCAAGGCGCTGATCCTGACAAATTACAGGCCTGGGCGCTTGATGACCGCACGTTACAACTGGTCTTGCGCGCGCCCGCGCCACACTTGCCGTATCTGCTCACCCATCCAGTGTGTATGCCGCAACCAAGCCACGCCATACGACGCTACGGCGCAACATGGGCTTCCCCATCACGACTGGTCTGCAATGGCCCCTTTCGCGTAGCCCATTCACGAGCGGGCAGACCACTGGTTTTGGCATTCAACCCCCACTACTACGGCCATCATTTTGTCGCAATTCGTCGGATCGAACTCATCTATGTCAATCCAGACATCAGCGCCTTTATTGATCATCAGATCGATTGGCTGCGCATCGAAGATCACCAGCCTGCACCAGATCAGTCAAGTCTGATTGATTTGTTTGGCCTAACCACTTACTTTTTACTCTTCAACTGTCGCCACCCCTTCTTCCAGCATCCCGATACGCGACGCGCGTTTGCACACTGCCTCGATACAGCTCGTCTGGTCAACAACGTTTGGGGAGGTCGTCAACTGGCGGCAAGCGGCGGTCTTATTCCACCCGGTATGTCCGGCCATACACCAGGAATTCATTTGGAGTACGATCCCGCAAAGGCCCGATCAATCCTGCTTCCCTCACCAACACCCCATCTCACCCTCGCCGCGCTGGATGGTTTTCGCAGCATGCCGGAAGAACTATGTGCGGCCTGGCGACAGCACCTTGGCGTGGAGGTGCAGATTCGCACCGATCTGACACCTGATCAACTATTTGCCTGCCTGCAAACAGGGCAACTGACTATGGCACTGCTTGGTTGGGATTTTGACTATCCTGATCCGCAGCCACTCTTACACGGTTTATTCCATTCACAGGGATCACTGAATGTGAGTGGATGGCGCAATGCCACCTACGATGCGCTGATCGAGCAGATCGACCAGGCTGATCTTCCTACCCGCCGTCAACTTGTTCACATTGCCGAACAACTGCTTGCGCGCGAAGCAGTTGCGGTACCACTTTACTATCATCGCGCTCTCGGCGCATTGCGTTCCCCATTTACCCTCACAAGCGGACAGCACTTGATCCGTGGCGACCGCCCCCGGCTTAAATGGCTTGGCATCCGGAGAACTGACTAAGGAAGCGAGATACAGCTTCCCGTATTTGGAACAACGGTATGATCAGCATTGGCTACAATTGCGCACATCGCATTAGCGCCTGACGGTCGATCTTTAATGTTGTAGCCGCTAAATGGCGCACTGCTCCCGTAAATGCGCCAGTTGGCTGGATTGGCCGGCGCGCCAGCCTGGGTTGGCGGCACCGTATCGAAGAAGAAGTGGATATGCTGACCAGGCAACTGAGGGGAAAAACCGCTGGTTTCAAATGCACAGAGATATTGGGCTTCACTTACCGTGATGCTCTTGACGCGCACCTGATACGTCGTTGACACCTGACGCAAGAGCAGGGGAATCCGCACCCTTGGAACAACAACGCTGACCCCGCTAAACGAACTATTCGGCTCGGCACTGGCCGTATTACCGCTAAACTGATTATCTTCCAACTGCACAATAGTCGGTCCAGTAGCAGCGAATGCCCGTTCAATCCGCAATGCGCCGCCGCTGCCATTGCTGGCAACGTTGTTATTGAATCGATTAGCGCGAAGAATCACAGTTCCTTCGTACATAATGATGCGCAACGCCCCACCACTACCGTTCAGCGCTTCGTTATTAGCAAACAAACTATCCTGGATCACAACAGTACTACCCCCACGCACTACCAGCTCGATTGCGCCGCCACTTCCGGCCTGATTGCGATTAAATCGGCTATTCGTGATGGTCAGACGCGAACGATTTTGTAGCTCGAGCTTGATTGCTGCGCCATTGTTAGCGCCAGCCTGCACCAGATTATCGTTGAATTCAAGATTATCCAGCCACAAACGAGCGCCATTCGCGAGTGTGCCGCTGATACCAGCTCCGCCTATCGAATTACTGTTATTGGTAATATCAAGATGTCTGGCAACAACCGTGGCTCCATTCAGGTTGAATGGCAACACATGATTCCCTGATCCTAGCCCTAGCTCAGAACCTTGATCGGGATCAAACGTGTAGCCAAGAGTATACATCGCTGTTGCGCCAGATTGATCATTGCCAGTAACCTCGCAACGCGCCGTAGAAGTGTCGCTAAAATCAGGCACCCATCCGCCTTCGAGCACGAGCGATCGAGTAATCGGCTGCAAGTCATTGCTGGCCCGAAACCCAACCATCGCCGCTACCACGTCTCCCGGCTGCGCCCGACTGAGCGCTTCATCAAGGTTGCCACAACCGCCCGCGCCATACAGACGAAAACCAGCCTGCGCTATCACAGGCGGCATAAACAGCAAACAGAAGACGAGAAAACCGATTATCACATACCGTCGGCCATTGAAAAGAGAGCGTATCATGCCTTTTCCTTCAATGTAAATTCGGCAAATAGCAGATGGGGACGCAGTCAGGCGATGATGAAGAGCGGAATTGAAGAGTTGATAAGAATGGAATTAATGCGATTATAGCACTGGAAGAGAGGCTTGTCTACAGTTTGAGGCAACCCTAGACGAGAGATAACGCTGCTGGAATCCTTAAAACCCCGTTATACAACTTTAGGTGTACTATTAATCTCTGCCAAAGCAACCGAATATCTACATCACGCTCACCGTACCAAACACATGACAAGACAGCTCCCCGTTCGGATCAGCGCGCGAGCGCGCGGCGCTGCCCGCGTTCCAGCGCCCTCCTCCCGCCTGAGGAGGAACGCGCGGCGCTGCCCCGATCCATGGCATTGCGCGGGCGCTTTCGCGCCCGCAGCACTCCCCTGCGTCAGCGGGAGACCCCACGCCGCGCGCGTGAGGTGGGGATTGCCGTGCCGCACTGCACGCGGCGCGCACTAACATGCGGGGGAGGAGCGATGACCACGCCGCTGCCATCCAGGTTATCCCAACGTGAGGTGTACTCTCCGCTCTGCCCCAGCAACCGCTCTCCGTAGCGCTCCTACCTCATCCTTCTCGCCGAGACAGCGTTGGCGTGGCTGACCGATACGTGACAATGTTTCTAACGTTGGTATTACACACGCTGGCCGTTGAGCACGCTCAGAGTCATTGAGGCAACTGTTAGTTGCTGTCATTCAGAACCAATGACAGACTCACCCCTCTTCGAGCGTCGCGAGAATACGATGGGCGCGCACGGCCAGCCAGAGCGCAAAATGCTCTTCGGCATTATCAAGATCCATCCCGCTGATCTCCTTAATGCGCTCGATGCGGTAGAGCAGCGTATTGCGATGCACGTGCAATGCCTCCGAGGTGGCGCGCAGATTGCCGAGATGGTTGAAATAGGCCTCCAGCGTCTTGATCAGATCGGCGTGCTGCCGTTTATCATACTCGGCCAGACTCGCCAGCGTCTCGCGATAAAATGACCACAGCTCCGGCGTTTCGCGCAGCCGGATGAGAAGCCGGTATACGCCCAGATCGCCGAAGGCCAGCACGCGATCGTTGCCAAAAATCTGCCGACCAAGGCTGAGCGCCTGCTCGGCCTCCTCCAGCGTCCGGCGCCACTCGGTGAGATTATTGGCTGGAGTGCCCAGGGCAATCACCACATTCGGATGATCGCGGCGCAGACGACTCCGCAATTGCTCGGCCAACTCGCGCGCGCGGGTCGGATTCGGGGCGGGCAGCATGCATAACACATGACTTTCGCGCCGCGATATCGGCGCATTGATCCCCAACCGCTTCAGCTCATTCTGGACATCGGCAGCGGCCCGACCCAGCGTGACCGTGCTGGCATCATCGATATGCACCAGCAACGCAGCGTGAGGCAGGTTGAGCGTATACCCCAGCTCCTGACCGCGCTGAATAGCCGCTGCCAGATCGCCCGGCGGCCCCGCCAGAATACTGGCGATAAAATCTCCCCGCAGCCGCTCTTCCGCCGCCTGCGCCGCCTGCTCCTTGGCCAGCTCAAGCGCCAGCGCCAGCGCGCCGCGTTGGGCTGCCGTGCGATCCCAGGCGTCAAGCATCGCGCCGGCAATTGCCACATAACCGGCAGGCAGCGCGCTATTCCCAACCGGTTCAACCCAGATCTGTTGATTGAGCAGATGCTCCTCGCCGCGCGTCGTTGGGCGCAACGCCTGCAATGCCAGCCGGGACTGCCCGCGGCTCCGCTGCGCGCGCAAGGCTCCATTCGGCGCGTAAAACGCCACACTCTGCCCGGTGCGTTCTTGCAAGATGTCGAGCAACCCGCCGATTCCACCCCCTTGCAAGGAACACTGGGTGAGCAAATCGTAGAGCTGGGCAGCGCGCCGCTCAAACTGGGCATCAAAATCGGTGATCAGGCGCGTGATCTCGCGCTCGACCTCACGCAGATCAGACTCGGCTGGCAGGCGCAACAGCGGCAAGCGCGCCTCTTCAGCCGCCTGTTCATCCTCTGGCGCAATCGCGCCCAGCGCAACAACGCCGGCAATTGGCACCGGCGCCTGCGCCAAACGACGCACCAGAACCGCTAGCGTCAGCCGCGGATCAAGCGCGCGCGCAGCTTCAACCGAAAGCAAGGCCAGCTCACCGCCGCGCAGCTCGGCGAAGGCCGGGAGCGTGGCTCGTAAGGTTGCAATCCAGCTCACCTGACGCCCTAAACCGGCGGCGCCAGCCACGACCGTCGTGCCGACCGGCAACGCTAAGCGCGCGACATCGCGAACGGTGATCGTTCCCATAGCGATACATCACAATCGTTTATCACCGAAATCTTCGCGTATTATACATTGTTCTCGCCTTGCGCGGAGATAACCGGAGTTACTCGCCGGGCACATCACATGCGTTCACGGCATATCCATAGCCATCAGCAACCAGGAGAAGAGGCGCATCCGCCGGCGCGCGAGCGCGCGGCGCTTCCCGCGTTCCAGCGCCATCCTCCCGCCTGAGCAGGAGTAGGCCGCGCCGCCCCGATCCATGTCATTGCGAGGGCGCTTCCGCGCCCGAAGCAATCCCCTGCGTCAGCGGGAGCTATGCCTCATCGCCCAATCCTTGCGCGTGAGGTGGGGATTGCCGCGCCGCGCGGCGCGCACTGACATGAGGAACGCGGGAGCATGCTGCGCCGCCGTCATCCAGGTCACCCTAACTTCAGGTGTGCGATGCGATAGGTCCTGTCCCAGCAACCGCTCTCCATGTCACGCCCGCCGCATCCTGCTCACTGAGGCAGCGCTGGCAGGCTAACCGATACGTGACAATGTTTCTAAAGTTGGTATCACGTGCGTTCACGGTATATCCTTAGCCATCAGCAACCAGGAGAAGAGGCGCATCCGCCGACGCGCGAGCGCAGGACGAATGCGCTACAAAGGCGCGCAGTCTATCAGGGCCATGCTGATGGATTGCCGATCGCCCTGACCACGCGCAAATACACGCTAACCACCACTTGACGACAAATCGGTTCATCGTGTATAATCTCTGTCACAACAATTCTTTGCACAACAATTCTATCAACAACAAAAATAACTAACATCCAAATGGCGCCATCAGCACAAGAGCAACACCGCATGATTCATGAAGTCTACGTCCTGCTGGATGACGGCGATCGCCGCGTCTTGCGCCAGTTCCAGCTTAATCCCACCCAGTACGCGGCGCTCCTGTTGCTCGATGAACACAACGGCGCGCGGTTATCGGATATCAGTGTGCATCTGCTGATCGACAAGAGCAGCACCACCCGGCTGATCGACCGGTTGAGCGCGCTAGGTTTTGTTACGCGCGTAGCCGATCCGTCTGATCGACGGGTGCAGCGCATTATGATGACAGCGCGGGGACGCGCCCATCTGGCGATGGTTCGCGCCGCTCATTACGAATCAATCGCGCGCCGGTGGGCAGTGCTGGATGGCGCTGATCATGCGCTGCTTACGCAGCTTTTGCTCAAACTCCGGCGCGCCTTAGCCCAATTGAATCATGGCGAAGAAGGAGGTGATGAGTTGACCCAACCGGAATGAAGTATCGCAGGCTTACAGCGGGGAATGACGGTATCATGTGTCATGGGCATAGCAGCCCCTATCAAAGGAGATTGTTGTGAAGCGCTGGTCATATTCGTTGTTCGCCTTACTGGCTCTGTTCGCTACGTTGCTTGCCGCCTGTGGTCAATCCACTCCTGCCGCCCAACCAACTGCCGCTCCCGCCCAACCAACCGCTGCCCCCGCGCCATCGACTGATGGCATGGCTATTACCGGCACCGTCACCCTCTGGCATGCTTACGGTACCGGCAGCGCCGAAGAAAAAGCGATCAATATTCTGATCGATCGCGCTCGCGCCGCCTACCCCCAGGCCACCATCAACGTCCTCCAGATCCCCTTCGACCAGATTTTCAACAAGTTCAACAATGAGGTCTCGTCGGGTGGCGGCCCTGATATGTTTATCGCGCCCAACGACAGCCTGGGCAGCCAGATCCGCGCCGGTGTGCTGGCCGATTTGAGCGAGTATCAGAACATGCTAACTGATGTCGCGCCGACCGGTGTGGCTGGCATGTCGCTCAATGGCAAGCTGTACGGCATTCCCGAGTCGTTCAAGGCCGTGGCGCTGTACTACAACAAGAGCAAGATTGCCAACCCGCCGGCAACCACCGACGAACTGCTGGCGCTGGTCAAAGAGGGCAAGACGCTGGTGCTCAACCAGAACGCTTACCACAATTTCGGCTGGTTGCAGGCCTTCGGCGGCCAACTGATGGATGCCAGTGGCAAATGCATCGCCGATCAGGCAGGCGGCGCCGAGTGGTTCAGCTACCTCAAGGCGCTGAAAGAAGTGCCGACCGTGACCTTCTCGACCGACGGCGGTCAGGCTGACTCACTGTTCAAAGACGGCAAGGCCGACATGATCATCAACGGCCCGTGGGTATTGGGCGACTATCGCGCTGTGGCGCCGATGCCGGGCGCCAGCAAGCCGGCTGGCCCGCTCACCGGCGTTGACGGCTTCTACGTCAGCATCAACAGCCAGAATGTGGCTGGCGCAGTGGCGCTGGCGCTGTTCCTGACCAGCCCCGAGTCGATGAAAGTGTACGTGGATGAAGCCGGTCACGTGCCGGTCAGCACGAAAGTATCGATTAGCGATCCGCTGGTAGAAGCCTTCGCCCTGGCCTCGGCCACCGGTGTGCCGCGCCCGCAGATCCCCGAACTCGACAACTACTGGGGGCCATTCGGTGACGCGATGACGAAAGTGCTCGATGGCGGCGCCGATCCAGCCGCTGCCGTCGCCGAAGCCTGCGCGCTGATGAATACGGCCAACGGGAAGTAGCCGCCTGCAGGTCTGGCAGGCCCTCGTTGACGAGGGTCTGCCAGCCTGATTGTTCAGGCAATGGCGCACATTCAGAAATGCAACCGCAGGGGAGAAGGCCGCATGGCAACTACCAATCCAGAGTTGACCTCGCCGCCAGCAGCGGTTCGGCGCTCAACGCTGCGCGAGGGTTGGAAGCAGATTCGCACGCCGCTAGCCTACCTGATGCCGGCGTTGATCATCATGCTGGTGGTCACGTTCTATCCGCTGGCGTTTCAGGTCTGGATGTCGTTTACTGATTACGGCGTGATCAAAGAAGAGGGCAAGCAGACCCTCAATCCCTTTGGGCCGGGCGGAACCACGCCGCCGAATTATCGTCCCCCTCAATTTGTCGGTTTCAAAAACTATCTTGACATTATTACCAACAATCCACAATTTGTTGCCCGTCTTGGCGGCAATTTTGATTTCTGGCGCTTGCTGGCCTTCAATCTCTGGTGGACGTTCTCGAATGTCGGCTTCCACGTGGCGCTGGGCATTGTGATTGCTGTCTTACTTAATGTCGAAGGACTGTGGGGACGAAAGATCTATCGGGCGATCTATATTTTGCCAATGGTCTTGCCCAACATCGTGGTCGCAACCGTCTGGCGGAATATGTTTGATGATCAATACGGATCGATCAACCAGCTTATCAATCTGTTCATTACTCCATTTGGACTCGATCCGGTACAGATTCGCTGGTTCAATCAGATCCAGGATCCAATTCCCGGCATTGGACTGCCGCTGAGCTACTATGCCATGCTGATCGCGAATATCTGGTTGGGCTGGCCGTTTATGACGATTGTCGCCACCGGCGCCCTGCAATCCATTCCGAAAGAGATGTATGAAGCGGCAAGCATCGATGGCGCGACCGGCATGCAGCAGTTCTGGCGGATCACGCTGCCATTGCTGCGCCCGGCGATGGTGCCGGCAGCGATGGTCGGCATCGTGACGACCTTCAATCTCTTCCACGTGATCTATTTTATGAGCGGCGGCGGCCCGCTGGGGCGCACCGAGATTATGGTGACGCAGGCCTTCAAATTGATTAATGTCAATCAACTGTACGGGGTTGCCGCAGCTTTCTCTGTCATCATCGCACTGGTGTTGATTCCGATCTTCCTGATCACCAACAAGATTTCACGCGCCACGGAGAGCTACGATGTCTAGTGTCAGCGCTACCCCTCGTCGCCCAGGCAGCACAACCGCCGGTCGCCGTCTTAAGTGGTGGCACCAGCTCATCCTGCAGGCGATCTGTCTGTTCATTGCGGCAACCGTGCTCTTTCCGATCCTCTGGATCGTGAGCATGTCGCTCGACCCGCGCAATATTTCGCGCCCGACCGAGCTAAACCTCATCCCGCCCGGCGCCTCGCTGCAAGCATACTTGCAGGTGCTCGACCGGCCAACCGCCAATCCGGTGACGTTTGCCGAGCTAGCATTTAACAGCATCCGGCTGGCCGGCGGCGTTTCGGCGTTCGCGCTCTTGATCGGCGTGAGCGCGGCGTATGCCTTTTCGCGTTTTAAGTTCCCTGGCCGGCAGTTTATGATGATTGCGGTGCTGGCAATCACGGTGCTGCCCAGCGTGGCAACTATCGCGCCGCTGTTTGCCCTGCTCAACAGCATCCGCATCAGCAGCGCCATTATGAGCATTGCGCTCGTTCTGGCCGGTGTGATGCTGCTCGGCCTGACCATCTTCGCCGTGGCGCCGGCGATTCGGATCGGCTCCGCCGGTCCGGGCAACTACTTCTTCGGCGCCGTTGGTCTGGCGATCAGCCTGGGGTTGATCTACAGTGGATTATCACCGGCGCGCAGCGAAGTCTTCATCTTGCGCAACTCGCTGCTCGGCGTTGGAATCGCGATGGTATCGGGCGCGTTGCCGTTTGCCATCTGGAATCTGAAGGGCTATCTGGACACCATCCCCAAAGAGCTGGAAGAGGCGGCGATTATCGATGGCGCGTCACCCAATCAGGTCTTCTTCCAGATTGTGCTGCCACTCGCCACGCCGGCACTGGCGGTGACCGGCTTCCTCGGCTTTACCGGCGGCTGGACGGAATTCTTCCTGTCGTGGCAGTTTCTGACCGATCCAAAAGACTTTACGCTGGCGATGTCGCTGTACAACATGACCGGCCAGTACGCCGGACAGATTCCCTGGTCGCGGTTTGCTGCCTTCTCAATCCTGCTCTCGTTGCCGGTAGCGATTGTCTACCTGCTCTTGCAACGGTACATCATCGGCGGGTTGACGCTGGGCGGCGTGAAGGGGTAAACCGGTAACGCACCGCCAGCGTCGCCATACGATTGCCAAACGCTGCGCTTCACAGCGCGATCGGTTGCGCTGCTGTATTCGCTGTTCGAGAATTAAGGATTGCATCGTGGAACAGGTTCACGTCTCCGCCGACTTTATCTTTGGCACAATGGCAACCGATAGCCGCCGGCTCGGCTACGTGCGGGCCGAGCTGGCCGGCATCGCTCACGGCTATCGCATGGAACCGCTGACACCACAACCGGATCAATCGGTGCGGCTGTTCGTCACCCTCGGCCCGGCCATCACTACCGATCGAGTCAGTGTCTACTACACCACCGATGGCAGTGAACCCGATGGACACCGCGGTGTGCCCGCGCCCGGCAGCGCCGTCGCAGTAGGGCAGCGGTTGGCCAGCCGCTGGGACACACTGCTCTGGGGGTATGGGGAGGAGTGGGTGATCGAATTGCCGCCCCAACCAGCGGGCACCGTCGTGCGTTATCGGATCGAGGCCTGGCTGAGCGAAGGCGAAGGATCAATCTGGTATAGCGAGGTGATCGGCGCAACCGAGGGCGATGGCAGCGTGCTCGGTCAGCCCGGTCCCGGCGATCACTATCTGCGCGAGATGGGGGCCGAGTTCAACCTGACATTTCTGCGCCGTCCGCGCACCTGCGCTTACCGGAGCGGCGACGAAGGTTCACCCGCCTGGCTGGCTGATGCGCTCATCTATCACATCTTTATCGACCGCTTCCACCCTGGCCCCGGTCGCCAGTTTGCTGACCCGCCGACGCCAATGGGAATCTATGGCGGCACGCTGGCCGGCATCACTGCGAATCTCGACTACATCGCCAGGCTAGGAGCAACAGCCATCTGGCTTTCCCCCCTTTTTCCCTCGCCATCGCACCATGGTTACGATGCCACCGACTACTACAGCGTCGAACCGCGGCTGGGCACGATGGACGATCTGCGCGCGCTGATCGCTGCTGCCCACGCGCGCGGCATGCGGGTAATTTTCGACTACACTGCCAATCACTTCTCCAGCCGACACCCGATCTTTCAGCGCGCAATCAGCGATCCAAACAGTCCAGAGCGGCAGTGGTTCACCTTTACGCACTATCCCGATCGGTACGTCTCGTTCTTCGGGGTCGCCGACCTGCCACAGCTCGATCTCGATTACCCGCCGGCCCGCCAGTTTATGCTCGACGCGGCTCGTTTCTGGCTGGATCAGGGCGTTGATGGCTATCGGCTCGACTACACTATCGGCCCCTCACACGACTTCTGGACAGCTTTCCGCGCGGCAATGCGCGCGCACAAACCCGATTGCGCACTGATTGGCGAAGCGGTTGACACGGCTGATGTTTTGCGCTCATACGCTGGTCGGCTCGACGGTTGTCTCGATTTTCTGCTCTTGCAAGCGATCCGTCGCTTTTTCGCCTTTGACGAAATCACTCCCAGCCAGTTTGCCATCTTTCTCAACCGGCATCTGGCTCACTTTCCGGCGGGATTTATCTTGCCATCTTTCCTCGACAACCACGACATGAACCGCTTCCTCTGGATTGCGCGCGGCGATAAGCGGCGCCTGCGCTTGGCAGCGCTGTGCCAGTACACGCTGCCGCACCCGCCGGTGCTCTACTACGGCACGGAAGTGGGGCTGAGCCAGCGACTCGATGTGCGCCACGCCGATGGCAGCGGTCATCCCGAAGAATCGCGGCTGCCGATGCTCTGGGGCGAACAACAGGACTGCGAGCTGCTGACCTTCTATCAGCAACTGGGGGCTTTGCGCCGCGCTACCGGCCCGATCTGGCGCGGGCAGCGAACGTTCACCCATCTCGATGACCAGCGTGGGCATCTGGCCTACACCTGCACCGCCAACGGCGAAACGTGGCTGGTAGCGCTCAACAATGGGCCGCGCGCAGGCGCAATCCCGCTGCCTGCCGGTCGCTGGGAAGTTGCGCTGGCCACCCAAACCGCCGATACCGGCCATGAAGGCGTGGTCTTGCCCGCCTTCGGCGGAGCGGTGTTGCGCAAGCGATAGGGAAGCGCAAACAGAGTTGCGCGTCTGCTCGCCTTCCGGTATACTATTGCTCTGGTGCAGAAGAACGACGGCTCTGCCACAGTTAACGGGGCACACCAAATCCACGACGAAGGAGGTGAGAGCAAAGGATCGCGGATACGGCTATGCAAGCAGGCTTCGCCCCAGGCCACTTGATGATTGCATACCATCACAACGTACCGTACCGCTGATCGCGCAGTGCCATGCGGGTAGAACGTCGCGAAGGTGAAACTGTCGAGCAACTGATTCGCCGCTTTAACAAGGGCGTTGTTGCCGAGCGCATTACCAAGACATATCGCGAAAAGATGCATTTCATCTCGAAGAGCGAGCAGCGCAAAGAGAAGCGTCGCCGCGCCGAGCGGAATCGCCGCAAGAAGCTAGCCAAAGCTGCCGCGATGGGATTGTAACCGCCGCTCTTTCGATGGCACGATGCGCCGACATCCTGCGCATTGTGCCATCGATCATCTCAGGCCAACCGAAACCAACGATACCATTCCTGCTGAAATGAGATGTTTTGAGCCGATCTCAACGCAGCAATAACCATCCACCCAGTGGGCGAAAACGATTATGTTTGACAAACTCGCAGCCGTTGCTGCGCGCT